>Ga0308010_1002110_pt1 | contig 10575 bp, 12 predicted proteins | sample Neamet129_FD_202368 | JGI IMG/M metagenome (GOLD analysis project Ga0308010, IMG submission 202368) | Marine microbial communities from water near the shore, Antarctic Ocean - #129 | ecosystem: Environmental > Aquatic > Marine > Unclassified | place: Southern Ocean | collected 2014-07-24 | reverse complement strand
CCACCGGACATACCAACAATTACTTTGCTGCCACCGCATCCACTCTGTTTATTAGTCTCTGTCATTATTTCTCTAGCTAGAATTCTTAATCTCTCTCTGTACGGGGGACTATTATAAGGCTCAGGGGATGACTGACTCCCTTTAGGTAGTCGCGAATCACCTCTAGAACGAGTGGGCTACGCATCTGGGACTCTCGCTGTTCCAATTCCTCGAGAGAGACCCATACTGCCTCAAAGATGCCCTCATCTAGGTCGCGCTCTGTTCTCGGCTCTATCGCTTTGGCAATAAAGCAGTGGCGTATATAGGTAACACCATTATCAGGAGAGGTATATTGGTAGATTCCCAGCAACTGTTCTAGATTAACCTGCCAGGCTGTTTCTTCAAGAGTTTCTCTAATTGCCGCGTCAAGGAGTGATTCATTTAATTCAACATGGCCTGCCGGCTGATTATAAACGAGTCGGCCTGCAGAATTCTCCTTTACCATCAAAAATTTTCCCTCGCGCTCTATAATGGTGGCAACAGTGATATGGGGAAGCTGATGCATGTCAAAACTGTCCTGAGTAGAAATTTGGGGTGGGTCAGAAATTGGAGCCAATGCTAGCTGTTAAAAGCCTTTTCGATCAATGCGCTGACTAATTAAATTTAAAATCTGTCCTTGGTTAGCCCTTTAGATCGTCCGTAGAAAGGTGGATAATAGACTCTTCTATAATGGTTAGACACTATGAGCAAGCTGACGCACCTGGATAGTAAAGGCAACGCCAAGATGGTGGATGTCGGAGAGAAGGAGTCAACCCTCCGTGTGGCTACTGCCAGCGGCAGAGTCCGTATGGATAGTGAGACCTTAGAGTTGATTGCCGTTGGCGGTCACAAGAAGGGCGACGTCATGGCTATAGCTCGAATTGCCGGCATTCAGGCTGCTAAGAGCTGTCCTCAGCTGATCCCGCTGTGCCATCCGCTGATGCTCACTTCGATAAATCTAACGCTGGAATTGGATACGCAGCATAACAGCGTTTTGATTAACGCGACCTGCAAGGTTAACGGCCAGACTGGCGTGGAAATGGAGGCATTAACGGCGGTGTCGATAGCAGCGTTGACCATCTATGATATGTGCAAGGCCGTAGATAAGAATATGGTTATTGAGGGTATTTGCCTGGATGAGAAGCTCGGTGGCAAAAGCGGTCATTATGAACGATCAGATTCTGCTTAGGAAATTATGCTAAGTATTCAATATTTTGCAAGTATCAGAGAAGCTCTCGGCAGGAATGAGGAAGAGCTAGAGTTGCCCCGGGATGTGACTTCAGTGCAAACCCTAATTGACTACCTGCTAATTGCTAATCCTCATTTCGAAGTGGTCTTTAAAGGAGGCAGCAGTAGTAAAAGCCGGAAAGTCCTCGTGGCCGTTAATCAAACTATTGTGGATCGCTATCATCCGCTTAGCGAGAACGACGAAGTGGCATTCTTTCCTCCGATGACGGGAGGCTAGTGATTTAATGATTAGCATTCAGAATGAAAATTTTTCGCTAGGCGATGAGTACGCCTCAATTTGCAGCCGGGCGGGTGATGCAGGAGCTATAGTTATCTTTACAGGCCTAGTTCGAGAGGTTTACGGCGTTGGTAGTGCTGCCGGTGTTGTTCAATCACTTACTCTAGAGCATTATCCCGGCATGACTGAGAAATGTTTGAAGGATATTCAGCAGAAGGCCGTTGATAGATGGTCGCTGCTGGCTACAAGGATTATCCACAGAGTTGGTGAACTCTATAGCCACGATCAGATAGTTCTAGTGGCAACAGCTAGTGCGCATCGCCAAGCCGCCTTCGAGTCTGCCGAGTTCATCATGGATTATCTGAAGAGTGAAGCGCCATTCTGGAAGAAGCAAAAATCTGAAAACGAGAGCAGTTGGATCGAATCTCGTGATATCGATAAGGCAGCGCTGGATCGCTGGCAGAAACGCTAACGTTGTTTAATGCTGTGGCGTAGTTGGTTATACTCGTAAGAGCTTAGATTCTCCAGGCTGCAACTCTCCCAAATCCCACACGTCAATGCTTGTGCGGATAAGTCGCAGCGTAGGAAAGCCAGTGGCTGCAGTCATTCGACGTACCTGCCGATTGCGACCCTCACTTATCGACAGCTCTAGCCAACTCGTCGGTATGTTCTTGCGCTCTCTGACTGGCGGATCTCTATCCCAAATCTGTGGCTTGTCGATAAGGCTTGCCTTTGCTGGTCTAGTAGGCCCGTCCTTCAGATTAACTCCCTGGCGCAGCGCCTCTAATGCTTGCTCGGTGAGTTGTCCTTCGACTTGCACTAGGTAAGTCTTAAATTTCCCGTATCTAGGGTTGCTAATTTTTTGCTGCAGCTTGCCATCGTCAGTAAGAATTAGCAGCCCTTCCGAATCTTTATCGAGCCTGCCCGCCGGGTAGAAACCTTTATGATTGATGTATTCCGCTAGTACACGATGTGGCGGCTCAGAAGTGAACTGAGATAAGATTGCAAAGGGCTTGTTGAATAGCAAAAGTTGGGGCATGCAGATTTTTTCGTTACCGCTGAGGAAGGCTAAAGTGAGGTGCTTTTAATACTTGTTAGTGGTCAATGGCCCCCAGAGGCACAGCAGAAACCTTTTACCAAAGCGAGCCCGTGTGGGACTCGATGCATATCAGTATTTACTCTTCTGGTGCCGGGGCCTCTGCATGGTCTTTAGCGGTTGCATCAGAAATTGAACCCTGCTCAGATGTAGCTTGTCCATCGCTTGCAGCTAGTGCATCGAGGACAGCGTGAATGTTTGCCGCATGCAATCCTTTAGGGCCTTCGATTATGTCGAAAGTGACTAATTGGCCGGCTTTTAAAGTTTTATAGCCTTCCATTCCAATGGCAGAATAGTGCGCGAATAAGTCATCGCCCCCTTTGTCTGACAAAATAAAACCAAATCCTTTCGCGTTATTGAACCATTTAACTTGTCCGGTATTCATGAGACAACTCCGTTGGTTTATTGTTATTTAGCAGGAGGAAAATAGCTTTATTTATTCTATACAGCAAAGATGTCTGATAGTCAAACCAGGCGCCTTAGGCACATTGCGATTTAGCTCATGACTGGGGGCTTGAAAATGCAGGAGGAAGCCCAATTTAAATGTATACTGAGACTACATCGCTTATTACTTTTACCAGTTCATCTTGATAGAGGCTCTGACCAATCCTAATCAAAAACTTAGCGGAATTATCCATACCTTTGATTGAATAGAAATGTTATGAACAAGAACGACTCAGGCATTATCCCATTACAAATGTCGCCATGTTTTCCGGGAGTGAGCAGCTCTGGTGACAATGGTGAAGAGCGAATCGATCACGATTCCGGTTTCGCAGCTATAACCGAAAAACCAAAACTGCAAAAGCCGCCGTTGTACAAAGTAGTCTTAGTAAATGATGACTACACTCCAATGGACTTCGTCGTCGAAGTGCTATGCTCGTTTTTTTCCATGAATGTGGAGAGCGCCACCCAGGTCATGTTGAAGGTGCACACCGAAGGAAAGGGTGTATGTGGTGTGTTCGGAAAGGACGTCGCAGAATCTAAGGCTTCGCAGGTGAATGAGTATGCACGTGAATGCGAGCAACCATTGCTGTGCTCCGTCGAAGTCGATAGATAGATAGATAGATAGATAAACTACCTCACCTTTAAGGTCTAAGCGAAAGAATTAATCAAAGGGCGCATATGTTAAGTAAAGATTTGGAAATAACACTCAGCGAAGCATTCAGAAGTGCCCGCAAAAAAAACCATGAATTTATGACCGTGGAGCATTTGTTGCTCGCACTACTGGATAACGAAGTGGCATCGGCCGTGTTAATAGCTTGCGCATGTGATCTTAGCCGTTTACGTAGCGAGCTTGTGGATTTTATCGGTGCTACCACACCGCTGATTCCAGAGTCAGAAGACAACAGGGAAACCCAGCCGACCCTAGGCTTTCAACGAGTTCTCCAGCGTGCTGTTTTTCATGTACAGTCTTCAGGAAAGAGAGAAGTCACTGGTGCAAATGTACTGGTTGCGATATTTAGCGAGCAGGAGAGTCAGGCTGTCTACTTTTTGCGCGAGCAGGACATCGCACGTATCGATATCGTGAACTACATAACGCATGGTATCTCCAAGGTTCCTGGCCAGAGTGGGGAAGGTGAGGCGGCGCCGGAACAGCAAGAAGAGTCTGCTACAGAAAGTTCGGCGAGCCCATTGAATAGTTTCGCCACAAACCTGAATCAGGAGGCGGAGCAGGGTAGAATCGATCCGCTTATAGGCCGCGAAGAGGAGGTCACTCGCGTCGTTCAGGTGCTATCCCGTCGCAGGAAGAACAACCCGTTATTAGTGGGTGAATCCGGTGTAGGCAAGACAGCCGTCGCTGAAGGCTTGGCAAAGCTCATTGTGGAGGGCAACGTGCCAGATGTTTTATCCGAAAGTGTCATTTATTCCCTAGATCTGGGAGCATTATTGGCAGGAACCAAATACCGAGGTGACTTCGAGAAGCGCTTTAAGGCGCTACTAGGCGAGTTAAAAAAGAATCCCCATGCAATTCTTTTCATCGATGAGATACATACTATTATCGGCGCGGGAGCTGCTTCAGGGGGCGTCATGGATGCATCTAATTTACTCAAACCTGTTTTAACCTCTAACAATCTTCGTTGCTTAGGCTCTACAACTTATCAAGAATATCGCGGCATCTTCGAGAAGGATCGCGCATTGTCTCGACGCTTTCAGAAAATCGATGTTGATGAGCCTGACGTAGATACCACATACCGAATACTCAAGGGGTTAAAGTCGCGTTTCGAAGAGCATCACGATCTGCGCTATAGCGACAAGGCACTGAAGGCGGCTTCTGAGCTTGCTGGCCGTTATATTAATGATCGCTTCATGCCCGACAAGGCTATTGATGTTATTGATGAGGCGGGTGCTTTCCAGCGACTGCAGCCGGCTAGCAAAAGGAAGAAAGTGATCCAAGTGTCCGACATGGAGAAAGTGGTAGCTGCTATAGCAAGAATCCCACCTAAGCATGTTTCAAACTCCGACGTCGATGCGCTAAAAAATATAGAACCAAACTTGAAGATGGTCGTGTTCGGCCAAGACAAGGCGATCAACTCTTTAACCACGGCGATAAAACTGTCACGGGCGGGATTAAATGACGATGAAAAACCGATCGGTTCATTTCTCTTTTCAGGCCCAACTGGCGTCGGTAAAACAGAAGTTAGCAGGCAGCTAGCGAAAATCATGGGCATCGAACTACTCAGGTTCGACATGTCTGAATACATGGAACGACATACCGTTTCGCGTTTGATCGGCGCGCCTCCAGGCTATGTCGGTTTCGACCAGGGTGGCTTATTAACAGAAGCTGTTAGCAAAAACCCACATTGTGTACTATTGCTTGATGAGATCGAGAAGGCGCATCCGGATGTTTTCAATCTGCTATTGCAGGTAATGGATCATGGCACCCTAACAGATAACAACGGCCGGCAAGCCGACTTCAGGAATGTTATTTTGATTATGACAACCAACGCCGGCGCACAAGAGATGTCGCGCTCGTCGATAGGCTTTACTGAGCAAGATCATACTACCGATGGCATGGAGATAATCAAGAAGGCGTTCTCGCCAGAATTTCGTAATAGGTTGGATTCCATTATTCAATTTGGCGCACTAACAGTGAAAACTATTCGTACGGTAGTTGATAAGTTTCTTGTTGATCTTCAAGTGCAATTGGATCAGAAGAAAGTCTTGTTGAACGTAGACGAAAGTGCTGTCGATTGGTTTGTTAAGCACGGGTATAGTGAATCCATGGGGGCGAGACCCATGGCTAGATTGATTCAGGAAAAGCTGAAGAAAGAGCTCGCTGAAGACATCCTCTTCGGAAAGCTTTCTGCTAATGGTGGAGAGGTGCAAGTTAGCTGCAAGGCTGACGCGCTAGTGCTAAAAATTAGCCAGAGAAAGCCGCAGGAGAAAAAAGAATTAACCCCAGCGAAGAACTAGCGAGCGCGGTAAGTGATGCGACCTTTGCTAAGATCATAGGGAGTTAGTTCGACGCGCACTTGGTCACCGGTCAGAATTCGGATGTAGTTCTTACGCATTTTACCGGAGATATGTGCGGTTACGATGTGGCCGTTTTCCAGCTTCACTCGGAACATAGTATTAGGAAGGGTGTCAACAACTTCACCTTCCATTTCAATTTGATCTTCTTTCGCCATTTGTAGTCTCAATGTATTTATTAGCGGCGGCATTGTGACGGATTTTCGTCAGATAAGCAAAACAAGGCCTTGCGTTTAGCTGCTCACAAGGGTGCATTCCGGTTGCTCAGTTATCAATCGAGATTCTTCGAGCACCCATTCCCCCTTCATTAGCATCTCAAGAGGCCTAAATGTGCTCTTGTATTCCATCTTTGCACAATCCTTAATCCAGTAACCGAGGTATAGGTATTCTAGCCCCATAGCGCGCACCTGTTCGATTTGCCACAGAATTGCAAAATTACCAAGCGATCTTTTCTCAAGTAGCGGATCAAAAAATGTGTAGACGGCGGAGAGCCCGGTATCGAGGACATCGCTCACAGCAACGGCGATCAATTTTTCCTCTAAATAGAAACAGAAATACTTCCCACCTTCAGTTCTGCTGCGGATAAATGTATCGAATTGTTCCGGAGTTGCTGGGTACATATCGCCGTCACTATGGCGCTTTTTAATATACTCTTGATAAAGCAGATAGGCTTCATCATTATTAAGCTCGGAACTCTCCTCAACACGCAGATCGGCGTTTCTATTCCAGATACGCTGGAACCGTTTGCTCCGTCTGAATTCTTCCACCACAAGCCTACACGAGATACATGCGTTGCAATGCTTACAGTCCGGCCTATAGATGTGCGCTCCGCTGCGACGATAGCCCAGTTCGGTAAGCCTACTGTTCAGATGTTGACTAATATTTAGCTCCGGATCGACGAAAACAGTCGCTGCAGTTTCTTCTTTCTTATAGCTACAAGGGTGAGGAGCGGTACGAAACAATCTAATTGTTTCGTTTATTTTCGATTTAGAATTCATTTACTTATCTGGCCCATTGCTAGTTTGCTTAAATAGCCTTTAAAAAGTGTCTATATTCCAAGGGGCGGCCTTGCCGGGGCATGGCAGGAGCTCATATAGCTGTTGGCGAAATTCTTCGCGGCTAATCTCAATCGCTCCCAGAGACTCGAGATGCTCACTGCTTACCTGGCAGTCGATCAACTTATAGTTCCATCGATGCAGCTGCTTTACAAGATTCACCAAAGCTATTTTCGATGAATTGCTCTCGAAGCTAAACATCGACTCTCCAAAGAATAGCTGGCCCAGAGCAACGCCATAGAGTCCGCCTATAAGCTCCCCATCGCGCCATACTTCAACAGAATGTGCATGGCCGGCTTTAAATAAATGCGTATACGCAGCTTGCATTTCAGCGGTTATCCAGGTGCCGGGAGACCCGCCTCGAGGCTGCGAACAGGATGCAATCACCTCGGCGAATGCCTCATCGCATGTCACAGTATAGTATGACTTATTGAGGGTCTTTTGCAGGCTCTTGCTGACGCGCAAATCTTGTGGGAACAGCACCATTCGTGGATCAGGGGACCACCAGAGAACTGGCTGTCCCTCCTCAAACCAGGGAAAGATTCCTTTACTATAAGCCTCAAGTAGGCGCTGCGGGCTAAGGTCACCTCCCGCTGCCAACAGGCCATTCGGGTCTGTTTGAGCGAGGCCTATATCTGGAAAGCTCGAGTCTGGAGAATCCAGCCAGTGCAGTGGCATCTTTAGTAATGCCCTGTTTTGCTAAGCATCAAGAAATTTTTCAGCATCTAATGCAGCCATGCAGCCAAAGCCAGCACTAGTAACAGCCTGTCGATATATCTGATCTGCAATATCGCCAGCAGCGAACACTCCAGGCACGCTGGTTTGGGTTGCATTACCCGTGATCCCTGTATCAACTGTTACATAGCCATTCTTCATCTCGAGTTGGCCCGCAAATATCTCCGAATTTGGAATGTGGCCAATGGCGATGAAGACACCGTCGACAACGACCTGCTGAACCTTGCCGCTACTTGCATGTTTCATAGCAATGCCAGTCACGCCCATATCGTCGCCTAGCACTTCATTTAACGTATTGTTCCATTCGATAGTGACCTTGCCTTCTTCGACCTTCTCGAAGAGCTTCTTCTGCAGGATTTTTTCGGCCCGCAGCGAATCTCGTCTATGCACCAGAGTGACATGTGAGCAGATATTCGCTAGATATAGCGCTTCCTCGACCGCGGTATTGCCGCCACCTATAACTGCTACGGGCTTATTTTTATAAAAGAAGCCATCGCAGGTAGCACAGGCGCTAACCCCTTTTCCCATGAATGCCGTCTCTGATTCGAGCCCAAGATATTGGGCAGAAGCGCCAGTCGCGATGATAAGTGCATCGCAGGTGAAGACTGCGCTATCGCCGGTCAACGTGTACGGTTTCTTGCTGAGATCGACTTTATTTATATGATCAAAAATTATTTTGGAGTCGAAGCGTTCGGCATGTTCTTTCATGCGCTCCATAAGAGCTGGGCCTTGAAGGCCTTCAACGTCGCCAGGCCAGTTATCGACGTCTGTAGTAGTGGTCAATTGGCCGCCTTGCACCATACCGGTAATCACTACGGGATCCAAATTAGCGCGAGCCGCGTAAACGGCAGCGGTATATCCCGCAGGTCCTGAGCCTAAGATTATTAGGCGATGGTGCTGTGTATCTGACATAGAACTGTTTCCTGCGTGAGGGCACTATTATTTGGCTGTATTCAGCGCCTGTTTATATAGGGTCGGGTATTTGTTATGTATAGGCAACCCGCGAAATTTAAAGCCCTGACGGGGCATATTCTACTCAATTTTGTGCCCCATGAACCGTTAAACTGTCATAGCTTGCAACTTTGTGTCTTGCTTCCTCTTTAGAAAGATAATAAAGCGCGAAATACTACTGATTATCCTCGAAACGATGCTATAAACTATACGTAGGTATCTGAATAAATTGAGAAATATAACCATTAAAAGTAATCGGAAAGATCCGGAGGTTAGCAACTTGATGCAGCGCTTGATCCGCGAAGGCACCTTGATTGCTTATTCCTTGTTGGCTCTTTTCCTGTTAATCGCTCTCGTCAGCTATTCACCAACAGACCCTGGCTTCACTACTACAGGCACCGGCGAGGACGTGGTTAACGCTGTCGGTGTCTATGGAGCTTGGCTAGCCGATATTTTTTGGTATCTGCTGGGTTATCTTGCTTTCGCATTTCCTGTCTTACTGATATACAAGGTTTACACGTCTTTTCGCGAATCCGTACTCGAGTCTGAGTTTTCTTGGCCCCTATTTGGCTTGAAGACTACTGGCTTTATTCTGCTGGTGATATCAGCCTGTGGTTTGGCGACGTTGCACTTTCATATTACTGAAGTATTGCCTTCCGCGGGGGGCGTGATTGGATCTTTGGTTGCCGATCTCAGCATTCCTGTCCTAGCAACACTTGGGAGCACATTGCTATTACTCGCGGTGTTTCTGTTCGGACTTACCATAACAGTTACCATCTCTTGGTTAACCGTGATCGATAGGCTGGGTGCGATGACACTAAGCATATTGTCCCGCGCGGGTGCTAAGTATCAGAAATGGGTGGAAGAAAGGAGGCTGGAGCAGATCACTAAAAAGCGCTTAGAGAGCCGAAAGAAGGTTCTCGACATCCATATTGAGAAAGAAGCAAGGCGGGCTCCGCCGAAGATCAAAGCTCCAGCTATCAAAAAGCCTATGAAGAGCGCGCGAGTTGAGAAAGAAAAGCAGGGCACGCTGTTCGCCGCCTCATCAATTAAGGAGTTGCCCGCTATTGGCTTGTTGGATGCTTGGCAAGAAACCAATGATTCTGGTTTCTCGAAGGAGTCTCTCGAGGCGATGTCCAAACTTCTTGAGCTTAAACTCAAAGATTTTGGGATAGAGATCGAGGTTACGGCGGTTAATCCTGGGCCAGTTATCACTCGCTTCGAGGTGCAACCTGCTCCTGGCATAAAGGTTAGTCGGATAACAAACCTTGCGAAGGATTTGGCTCGTTCACTTGCCATAATATCCGTGCGTGTAGTTGAAGTCATTCCAGGTAAAACAGTCATAGGAATCGAAATTCCAAATGAAAAGCGAGAAGTAATTCAGCTAAGCCAGGTCCTCTCTACCCCCGAATTTGACAGAGCCTCTTCGCCGCTGAGCATGGCGTTAGGCCATGATATTGTGGGCAAGCCAGTTATAGTCGACTTGGCTAAGATGCCTCACTTATTGGTTGCCGGAACTACAGGGTCGGGGAAATCTGTTGGCATCAATGCAATGATCCTGAGTCTCCTGTTTAAGTCGACCCCAGAACAGGTTCGCATGATTATGATCGACCCAAAGATGCTGGAATTATCGGTTTACGATGGCATTCCTCACCTGCTAACGCCTGTAATTACTGACATGAAGGATGCTGCCAATGGCCTTCGTTGGTCCGTTGCTGAGATGGAGCGACGCTATAAATTGATGTCGGCTCTAGGCGTTAGGAATTTGGCTGGCTTTAACAAGA
>Ga0308010_1002103_pt1 | contig 10594 bp, 7 predicted proteins | sample Neamet129_FD_202368 | JGI IMG/M metagenome (GOLD analysis project Ga0308010, IMG submission 202368) | Marine microbial communities from water near the shore, Antarctic Ocean - #129 | ecosystem: Environmental > Aquatic > Marine > Unclassified | place: Southern Ocean | collected 2014-07-24 | reverse complement strand
TGCTGGAATAATCGGGGAATCTCCACCGGTTGGAATAGTAGTCGGCCTGACAGTCGGGGCAGGCCTAGCCGTCGGTGTTGGTTCAGCATCAGATGAGCACGCCGTTAGTGACACGGCGAAAATAGCGACCAATAAAACCAGCGATACAGTTCGTTTCATGAGTTTGTGTTTCGGATATTTTGGGATTCTAGGCGTCGAATACGTCGACGCTGCTTGATTTGAATACTAAAAATACGTCGTTACCGACAGATATTCCAAGGTCTTTGAGTGCGTTTTCAGTTAGCTCTACGATGTACTTGTGACCGATATCAACTTCGGTAAAGACTTTGCCTTGCTTCGACCAAATCTCGGTCACTACACCTTTAATGATATTTCTCGCAGAAAGGTTTTGGGGTTCTCCAGCGGCCAAAATTATCTGATTTGCACCAATTGAAACGACAACTCTCTCGCCAGGGGTTTTATTTTGATGACGAGTTGAGATATTCACACTAAAGGATTCACCGATTTGAACAGTGGTCAGATGATCGGTTGATTCACCAATCACTCCATCGACGATATTCTGAAAGCTGTCGACATCGCCTCCAGCAGTAGCAGCGCCGAGTAACAGTGCGGAAGGTCGATCGTATCCTTCGACTTTTCCGTCACGAATCAGCATCGCTTTGGACGCTATCGATACCACTTCTGATATCGAGTGTGAAACATAAACCATCGGCATCTTGAATTCAGCATGCACACGCTTCAGGTAGTTCAAAATCGAACCACGTCTAGCACCATCGAGCGAGGCCAATGGCTCATCAAGAAGCAATAGATTCGGCGATGTAGCGAGAGCACGAGCGATTGCTACCCGCTGGCGTTCTCCGCCAGAGAGATCATTGGGTTTACGCTCTAGTAAGTGCGCAAGACCAAGGAACTCTGCCACTTCAAGCGGATCTAATCGACGTTCGTTCTCAGGCAGCAGTCGCCAGCCGAATTCGATATTTCGCCGCACATCCAAATGAGGAAATAAAGCGCCGTCCTGATAAACAGTTCCAATACGACGATTTTCAGGAGCGACCCAGATTTTCTCTGTGGCGGAATAAACCTTATGACCATCGATTTGAATCGAACCACCGGTTGGATGGACTGAACCAGCGATACAGTTCAACAAGCTCGACTTACCTGCCCCCGAAGGTCCGAAAACAGCAGTAATACCGTCATCTAACTCAGCGGATACATCGAGCGTGAATCCATCACGTAAAAGCTGAACATCGAACGAAATCATTGAGCACCACCGCTCGTAGATTCATTGCCATTTGCTGAACGCTTAATCAACCAGTTGTGAACTGCCAATGCGGCCACACCTAGAACTACCGACACTAACGCCAACCGCCACGCAGCATCTGTATCACCAGCGGAAATCCGAGTAAAAATTGCTGACGGAACCGTCTGCGTTCGCCCTTGTATATTTCCAGCAACCACAATCGTTGCACCAAACTCCGAAAGCGCCCTAACGAACCCCAGCAGTCCACCTGCGATCACTCCTCTGTAAGCAAGAGGAAGTGTGACTGTGAAGAAAGTCCGCCATGGTCCAGATCCAAGACCTCGAGCAGCAACTTCCAAACGGGTATCAACGCCCGATAACGCAGCAGCAAACGATCGAACCACAAGCGGCAGTGAAACTATCGCAGCAGCCAAAGCCGCAGCGATCCAAGTGAAAGCCAAGGTTGAACCGAATAGCGATTTACTAACTTGCCCTATCCAACCGTTCGACCCAACCAACCAAAGCAGAGCATAGCCAATCACAACAGGCGGTAAAGCAAGAGGCAGCGAGACAACAACATCAAGTACAAACTTTCCCCTGAACTTTTTCCGAACTAGCAGCCAAGCCAAAAGCATTCCAAGCGGCAGCGTCACTGCAGTGGCAATAAGTGCGATCTGCAGAGAAAGAGCAACTATGGAAATATCTGAGTTCATTTAATGAACGAAAATTCAATTATGTTAGAGGGTGACACTCAAGCGGTCACGGTTTTTCAGGCACTGGAATCAAATCGAATCCAGCCGATTCAAAAATTCTACGGGTTTCAGGCGTAAACAATATGAAATCTATGAACGCATTTGCCATTCCATCTCGTTTCCCATTTCTGATGCCGGTAGCCCCGTATCCAATCGGAGTGTGCCCGCCTTCAAGTTCCAACAACACGTGGGCGGACTCATTTTGAGAACTAAAGTAGTCCGTCAAATAGACCAGTCCAAATTGAGCGTTCCCAGATTCGACGGCAGTTAAAGCAGCCCGTACATCGATCGTCGTTACTAGACGATCTCGAACCAATTCATAAATCTCAGCATCTTGAAGCGCTTCTCTAGCGAATACGCCTGCGGGCGCTAGAGAAGAATCAGCTACTGCGATCCGTCCCTTCAAATTCACTAATTGATCGAGAGATACGATAGGGGCTTGATCTCTAGTTCCGATCACCACTAGCTTATTGAATATTTGGTGCCCGTAGCCTCTCGAGTACAATTTCTCAGCATTAGCGAGTATCTCTCCGGCTTCCCAACCTGCCAGAACAACTCCGTCGGCAGGAGCGTCAAGCTTCGCAATTTGATTCGCTAGAGCCAACGAACCACCAAAGCTGAATTCAACCCGCTTCCCGGTTTCCCGCTCATATATTTCGGCGGATTCAGTAAGTACCTCCGACAGTGACGCTGCTGCGAAGATCAACGGAACATCCTCATATGCGTTCTTGCCGCAAGATGCTATAAGAAGCACACAGATCATGCTTAGTGAAAATTGAACTGAACGACGACTCAACAAACTACAACAAAATTCCTTATTGAAAACTATAAGCTCTGATAGAATTCAAAAACTTACAGAAGTGAGCCGTAGAATATACAACGGGATCACATTTGAACAAGCGCTGCAATCGCAGCCGAGCATGGGGCGTGAATTTTGGTAACAGCGAGCGAAGAATACTCCTTCACAAGCTTCTCCAACCTATCTTTTTATACCAAGGTTAACGAACGTTTGCTCGACCTTGCTGAAGTTGGCAAGCAGAGAAAAATCGTCGACCTCGGTTGTGGAACTGGCGGAATCAGCAAGCTCATATTAGAACGACTCCAGTCTGCCAAGGACACAGTGATCTACGCAGTAGACCACTCGAGCACGGCTCTAAAAGCTGCTGCAGAAGAAATTGGCGAGCGCAAAGATGTTGCGATCAACTACGTCCACTCCGAAGTACAAAACCTCACTGGCGCAGTAAAAGACAAAGTCGACGCGGTTGTTTACTGCAATTCTATCCACTACGTTCCAGATAAGCCTGTTCTGGTAAACCAGATCAAAGAAAAGCTGGTCTCAGGTGGAATATTCGCTTTCAATACATCGTTCTACGAAGGTTCTCACCCAGACGACAGTCTTGTGTTTTTCAGAAAGTGGATGATGCGATCACTCCGCATTCTCAAGCGTGAACACGGATTGTCAGCCGATAAATCTGCCAAGGTTGAATCACGAGTTCAGCTGAACGCACAGGACTATATCGATCTCGTTGAAAACGCAGGATTCAAAGTCCTCGTAAACGACTTCAACCGAGTCGAAGTCCCACATGAGGGTTGGCACCATATTTCTGGATTTTCCGATTGGATCGAAGGCGTAATGCCGGGTGTCCCACTCGATATTGGACGTGAGGCACTGCAAAAAGGACTGGCTCAAATCTGGGAAGAGATGAATCTCAAAACAATCCCACGAGTTTGGCTTTCAGTTAGCGCCGCCAAGGTATAACAACCTTAATGAAGGCGAAGCCACCCGTCGCTGGGACAAATTCATGGCGCCAATTATGAAAGTGGAAATCGACGAGGCAACGAATTTCCCATTCCTGCTACCAATGGTCTGGCGGATGCAGGACTGATCGTGTCAGAATTGAACTAGTCTGTATCTGTGCACCCAACAACGATATTCGGCAAGCTACAGTCGACGATTACTACTCGCCGTCTAAGTATTCAGCCAACGTTTTTATGTTGTAAGGCTGACCACCAGTAATACCAGCAACCGTGCCTTCAGCTTCGACAGCACAGCGAGCTGTGTCGATCGAAGTGAAGCACGGAATTCGCTGCATCACTGCCGAACGGCGAATGTGGAAACCATCCTGCATCGTCGATCGATCACCGGTCACAGTATTCACAACTGCGCTGACAGTTCCATCTTCGATAATGTCGACAACCGTTCGACCGCTTCCACCTTCGAGTCGTTTTTCAACCTCTATAACATCGACGCCCATTGCACGAATCATCTCCGCCGTTCCAGCGGTGGCGTAGATCGTGTGACCTGCATCATCCAGAGTGCGAACCAAACCAAGCGCATCTGCCTTATCGGGGTCAGCAATACTCAACAACACCGGTTCGCCCTCAGGAACATTCAAGCCCGAGCCAAGCAAAGCCTTAGTTACCGCGCCCTCGAACGTGGTATCGATACCCATAACCTCACCGGTCGATTTCATTTCAGGGCCTAAGAACGTGTCGACACCCGCAAGCTTCGACATCGAGAAAACAGGCGCCTTGACAGCGATCAAATTCTGCTTCCTAGCAAGCCCGCCCTTGTAGCCCTGCTCTGCAATCGTCTTGCCTCGCATCACATCAGTGGCGATTCGAACCATTGGAATTCGAGTGACTTTCGATATAAACGGAATAGTTCTTGAAGAACGTGGATTCACTTCAATGATGTAAATCTCTGGTTCACCAGATTTACTGCTAGCACCGCTAGCGTTGAAACCACGATAAGTTCCACCACCAGCGACGACGAACTGAATGTTCATAAGGCCGACAACACCGAGTGCTAATCCGACCCGACGTGTGTAGTCGACAATCGTCTCGACTTCAGCCTCTGTCAGAGACTGCGCCGGGTAAACCGCCATCGAGTCGCCAGAGTGAACACCAGCTCGTTCAATATGCTGCATGATTCCTGGAATCAATACATCCTCACCATCACAGACAGCGTCGACTTCCACCTCAAGACCTATCAGATAGTGGTCGATCAAAATCGTCTGACCCGGGAAGTCTCGTATGGCCATTTTGAAGTATCGAAGCAGCTCTGCTGGAGTCTGAACAATCTCCATCGCCCGACCACCAAGTACATAACTAGGTCGAACAAGAACCGGGTAGCCAACGTTACTGGCAACCTGGAGTGCGCTCTCAACATCGGAAGCCATGCCACCCGGAGGCTGTGGCAACCCGTGGCGAGCTGTAACTTCCTCAAATCGACCGCGATCTGAAGCTAGGTCGATAACATCTGGACTAGAACCGAGAACTGGAAGATTGGCCACACCAAGCGACTGTGACAAGTTGATCGCTGTCTGCCCACCAAACTGGACCATCGACGAAGGAATCGTTCCAGCGCTTCCTTCGTTCTCAATAATGTCTCGAACACTCTCTTCGTCGAGAGGTTCGAAGTACAGCCGATCTGAAGTGTCAAAATCTGTGGAAACAGTCTCAGGATTCGAGTTGATCATTACCGACTCAACTCCAGACTTCTGAAGCGCCCATGCTGCATGAACAGAACAATAGTCAAACTCGATGCCCTGTCCGATTCGGATAGGACCACTTCCCAGAACAATCGCCGTTTCACGACCGCTCGGAATAGCCTCGTTCTCCTGCTCGTAAGTTGAGTAGAAGTACGGAGTAACTGCTTCAAATTCACCGGCGCAGGTGTCCACCATCTTGTAGACCGGCTTGAGGTCCCATTCTTTACGCATAGTGCGAACCTGCTCAGGCAAGTAGTCAGCAAGCGTGCCGATTTGCCCATCAGAGAAACCAAGACGCTTGGCGCGCCACATCAAATCAGGAGTCAGTTCCTCGGCAAGGAGTGTTCGTTCCATTTTCACAATGCGCTGCAAAGCACGAGTGAACCACGGGTCAACTCCAGTTTCCAGCGTTACTGATTCGGCAGTTCGACCACCACGTATCGCAGCAGTTAGCTTCCAGATACGGTTATCGTCCGCCAGCAAATCAGGCGGGCCATCTGTGCCCCAATCAGGATCTTCCCACAGCAAAGTACCCTGACCATTTTCCAACGATCGAACAGCCTTTTGCAAAGCTGCTTCGAATGTGCGGTCAATCGCCATTACCTCACCGGTTGCCTTCATCTGAGTTCCGAGTGAACGATCACCCATAGGGAACTTATCGAATGGCCATCGTGGGATTTTCACGACGCAGTAGTCCAAAGCTGGCTCGAACGCAGCTGTCGTCTTCTCCGTAACAGCATTTGAAATTTGATCGAGCGTTTTACCGAGGGCGATCTTCGCCGCAACACGAGCAATCGGATAACCAGTTGCCTTAGATGCGAGAGCGGATGAACGACTCACACGAGGGTTCACTTCGATGACGTAGTACATCGAACCTTCTTCATCGTAACCTGCGCCTTCGCCCACCGTTTCAGCAACCATACTGGAAGGTCGGTATGCGAGCTGAACGTTACAGCCGCCCTTGATTTCGAGTCCAGAAATAATATTCAGCGACGCAGTTCGTAGTCGCTGATAATCCTTGTCGTTCAAAGTCTGACTTGGAGCCACAACGATAGAATCGCCAGTGTGGACTCCCATCGGGTCGAGGTTTTCCATGTTGCAGATGGTGATTACGTTTCCTTCACCGTCTCGCATCACTTCATACTCGATTTCTTTCCAACCTAGCAACGACTGCTCGATTAGAACCTGCCCAACCTTGCTGGCTAAAATTCCGCCTGTGGCAATCTTCCGAAGCTCTTCTTCGTTCAGAGCAATTCCACCACCTGTTCCACCGAGAGTGTATGCAGGACGAACAACCGCTGGGTAGCCGATCTTACGGCCAGCTTCGACTGCGTCTTCAACCGTTTCCACTGCAAATGAAGGGAGAACAGGTTCACCAAGTCGTTCAAGCAAGTCTCTAAACTGTTCGCGGTCTTCAGCCATCTCGACAGATGCCACCGATGTTCCGAGAGCTTTGACGTTGTACTTCTCTAGAATCCCACCTTTTTCAAGATCGACTAATAGGTTGAGACCAGTCTGACCACCCATTGTCCCGATGATGCCATCAGGACGTTCTCGGTCGAGAATTCTATCTAGCACAGACACCGTGAGTGGCTCAATGTAAATACGGTCAGCCATGTCCTCATCGGTCATGATCGTAGCCGGATTCGAGTTCACTAAAATAACCTCGACTCCTTCTTCACGAAGCGATCGGCAGGCTTGCGTCCCCGCATAGTCAAACTCTGCAGCCTGACCAATAATGATCGGTCCCGAACCAATAACCAAAACCTTTTTAGGCATATCTGGTGTCGTTGTTTCCTGTGCCACGCCGTTCGTCAATCAACTCTCCAATGTGCTAAGGGCACAAATTTTTACTCTCACTCCCTCTAGTTAATGGAGAGGGAGTGAGGGGGAGGTGAACGTCAATGTCCCACCTCATAAATCTCTAAACTTTCGCGGACATTCCGGTCTGAATCAAACCAACAAACCGATCAAACAAATACTCGCTATCATGCGGACCCGGTGACGCCTCGGAGTGATACTGAATCGTCATAATTGGCATGTCTCGGTGCCTTAAACCTTCAACGGTCTGATCATTCAAATTGATATGGCTTACTATCATCTCTTCTGGCAATCCAGCAGGATCAACCGCATATCCATGATTCTGGGCCGTCACATAAACCCGACCTGAATCAAGATCTTTCACTGGCTGATTACCGCCACGGTGACCAAAGTGCAGCTTGAAGGTCGAAGCCCCAAACGCCCTTGCAATAACCTGATGACCAAGACAAATCCCCATCATTGGAACCTTGCCAGCAAGCCCCTTCGCAGTGGCTACCGAACGATCCAGTAATTCAGGATCCCCAGGCCCAGGAGAAAGCATCACACCGTCAGGATTGTGGCCCAAAATGTCATCCGCTGATGCGTTATCTGGAACAACAATCACTTCACAACCACGAGCTCGTAGCGACCGAAGAATATTCAGCTTAACTCCGTAATCGTTGACCACTACTTTCATGTAGTTGTCACCCAAATAGCGCTGACCAATACCACGCTCAACATTGATACCCATGCCGCCTTGTCGAGCTCGACCACGTAGGTCGAAGAACGCACGTGACTCTTCACCGGCATCACCATTCCATGCATATATATCGTCAGTCGAAACATCTCCAACAACATCGAACTCACCGTATCGAGGTGCTTTCGCCAGAGTTACGAGAGCAGCTTCTATATCGGCGTTCGGAGTGATAATTCCCATCATCACACCAGCAGACCGAAGCTTACGAGTAATCGCACGTGTATCGATTCCTGAGATTCCAGGTACACCGTTTTTTAATAAATAATCGTGAACAGTACCTTCCGAAAGCGGGTGCGAAGGTTCTTCGCAATCCTCGCGAACAACAAAGCCGTTCACCTGAATTCGAGTCGACTCAACATCGGCTTCACTCGTGCCGTAGTTACCGATCATCGGGTAAGTAGGCACAAGAATCTGTCCGCCGTATGAAGGGTCGGTCAACATCTCCTGATAACCCGTCATCGCCGTGTTGAAAACAACTTCACCGGTCGTCTCGCCCTCCGCACCAAGTCGCTTGCCGGGGAACACCGAACCATCTTCAAGAACGAGATACACATCTCCGCGAACATCGATCATTGTTTGGCTCCGGCTACTGCATTCAACTCGAACACGGTCTCTCCTTGATAAATGGTCTGCACAACTCGTCCTGCCAGCTCCACCCCAGTCAAAGGACTATTCACACTCTTTGATTCGAACTGCGTGGGGTCCACCACCCACTTATTGCCCGGATCGATAATCGCAACGTCCGCCGAAAAACCCTTCTTAAGCGAACCCAAATCTTTTCGCAAAATTTCAGCAGGCCCAGCGGTTAGTGACTCGATTAGACGAACCGCAGTAATCTTTCCTACGTCCACGAGACCGAACACCGACGAAAACGCCGTTTCCAGCACGTTGATTCCATGCGCTGCATCGTTATAAGTGCAGACCTTGTCAGTAGCTGAGTGCGGTGCGTGATCGGTAGCGATGATGTCAATCAATCCATCACTCAACGCTTCAATCAATGCTTCAACATCGGCACGACTTCTAAGCGGAGGATTCACTTTAGTATTCGTGTCGTAAGCCTCTGAGCCGACTATTGCGGGAACTTCACCATGAAGACCAAATATCCATTCATCGTTCAATGTGAGGTGATGCGGAGTTACTTCTGCTGTGACATCGACTCCACTCTCTTTGGCGGCTCGTAATGCAACCAATGAACCCATCGTAGAAATGTGCGGAATGTGAAGTCGTGACTTAGTTAGATCCGCCAGATGCAGATCACGAGCCACCATTACTGTTTCGGCTGCGGCAGGCACGCCAGCTAGCCCAAGTCTAGTAGCTACTGCACCAGCGCTCATCACTCCGCCAGCAGCGATTTTCTTATCTTCGGCGTGGTTGATGATCGGCAATCCAAGCTCAACCGAATACGAAAGTGCCTGACGCATCAGGTTCGCATCAGCAACAGGGTTCCCATCGTCGGAGAATCCGATCACTCCCGAATCAGCAAGCTCGCCCATTGGAGCAAGCTCTTTACCTTTTTGACCAACTGAAATCGCACCGATTGGAAGCACACGAACAACGCCGTCAGTCGCAGCCCGACGCATCACATCGTCAACAACTGCAGCGGAATCCTGAACAGGATCGGTATTAGGCATCGCACTTATCGTGGTGAATCCACCGTGTGCGGCGGCACGAGTACCGGTGATGATGGTTTCTTTCCACTCTTGGCCGGGATCACGAAGGTGCGTGTGAAGATCAACAAATCCGGGTGCTACGATCTTGCCGGAAGCATCGATTACTTCGTAGTCGCCGTACGATTTACCCGGAGAACCGGCGACAATTTCGACGATCTTACCGTTTGAAATCAGGACGTCAGAAATCATATCGATCCCCTGTGCCGGATCGATCACTCTACCGCCTGTTATTGCCAGTTTTCTGGCTGCCAAGTGCGTTTCCTTTGCTCTCTGCGTACTTACTAAATCTAAGCTTCGTCGCCACTACTAACTCGAGTCGATTTACCCGGAGCACACAGTGAATACAAAACTGCCATTCTCACAGCAACACCGTTGCGAACCTGCTCCTCGACAACGCTCTGAGCCCCGTGAGCAACATCGCTAGAGATCTCAACACCCTCGTTCATAGGCCCCGGATGCATCAGCAAAGCGTCATCGTTAGCAAGCGCCATGCGCTCCGAGTTGATGCCCCACCGTTCGGCGTACTCACGAAGCGTCGGAACATGCCCTGAATCCTGTCGTTCCTGCTGAATCCTCAACGCCATCACGACATCGGCAGAATCGACTGCCTCGTCAACATTCTTGGCTAGCTTTAGTCCATCAAATCCGGTTGATTCGTCCAATACAGTCCCAAGCTGCCACTCGTCTGGAATCAACGTGTTTGGACACGAAATGGTCACTTCAGCCCCCATTTTTTGGAAAGCGATAATACTGGATCGAGCGACCCTGCTGTAGAGAACATCACCAACGATCGCTATCTTCTTGCCAGCGATGTCACCAATGTGATTTCGCACTGTGAACAAGTCCAGCAACGACTGCGTTGGATGAGCATGTGTGCCATC
>Ga0308010_1002102_pt1 | contig 10594 bp, 10 predicted proteins | sample Neamet129_FD_202368 | JGI IMG/M metagenome (GOLD analysis project Ga0308010, IMG submission 202368) | Marine microbial communities from water near the shore, Antarctic Ocean - #129 | ecosystem: Environmental > Aquatic > Marine > Unclassified | place: Southern Ocean | collected 2014-07-24 | reverse complement strand
CTCCTATGATGGCCTTAGATCTATATCGATAAGCCGGCCAAAAAATGGCTACGGATTGTAGCATTAATTGCGCGATTGGCTTTAATCCACTGATCTGTTTCAATAACTCTAATCTATAGTGGCACGATAAAAGAGAGTCTGTATGAGTATTGATCAGGGTTGGCTATCAACAGCAATGACATTGGCATCGCCTAATGCAGATCTGCGCCCCGATGAGTCTGACATTAGCCTGTTAGTGATTCATAATATTAGTCTGCCTCCGGGACAGTTTGGCGGCGGCCATATTACTGAGTTGTTCACTAATACCTTAGACCCCACTGCCCATTCTTACTTTGCAGAGATTGCCGATTTTAAGGTGTCAGCCCATCTGCTGATCGATCGCAAGGGGATTGTGACCCAGTTCGTACCCTTTGAGCAGCGTGCTTGGCATGCTGGTGTGTCAGCGTTTGGTAGCCGCGCAGCCTGCAATGACTTTAGTATTGGTATTGAGTTAGAAGGTACAGACGCCCAACCTTATACCGATGCTCAATACATACAATTGGCCGCGGTGACCGACTGTTTGATGGCCAAATATCCGGCACTGACCGTTGAACGTATTGTTGGGCATTGTGATATTGCGCCGGATCGAAAAACCGACCCCGGTCCAGCCTTTGATTGGGCTTATTTTAGAACACTGCTCAGAACCTAGGGCTTATCAGCATTCCAGGGGGCGACCTTGAATAGCAGTAGCATGCCAGGAATAGCAATTAGTGTGCACATATAGAAAAAGTTCTCCCAGCCTATGCTCTCGACAATAATTCCAGTTGTCGCGCTAGCCACAGTTCGAGGTACTGCTGTTACGGCAGTAAATAATGCAAATTGAGTCGCAGCAAACGCGGGGTTTGTTGTTCGAGCAATAAAGGCGACAAAGGCTGCAGTGCCAAGGCCGACCCCTAGATATTCAAAACCAATCACCAAACCCAGTAACCACAAACCTTCACCGACACGGGCCAGCACCGCAAAGCCCAAAATAGATACGATTTGAACCAAGCCAAACAGCCACAGGGCACGATTAATACCGATCTTGAGCATTAATATACCACCTGCGATACCACCAATAATCATTGGCCACAGCGCTGCCTGCTTAGCGACTATGCCTATTTCACTTTTGCTATAACCCATATCAAGGTAGAACGGTGTTGCCAGGGCGGTGGCCATGCCATCGCCCAGTTTATACAGCAGCATAAAGGCCAAAATCAGCAGAGCCTGCTGCACACCCTGTCGAGAAAAGAACTCATGGAAGGGTTCCACTATAGCGGCTTGTAGGGTCGTGGGGTGTTGATGAGCCCGGGGTGGTTCGGAAATAGTAAGCGTTAATGCTATTCCTGCCAACACAAAGGCGGCGGTTATTAAAAAGACAGTTTCCCATGGTAGGAAGTCTGAAAGTACTAATGATAGCGACCCCGGAATCAGGCCACCGACTCTGTAGGCATTAACATGTATAGAGTTTCCTAAACCCAGCTCGTGATCGGGTAATATTTGGCGACGGTAAGCATCTAAAACAATATCTTGGGTCGCGCTTAGAAATGCGATACCCAGGCATAACCAAGCGATAGGCCAGAGTTGGGTTAGTGGATCTAAAAACCCTAGGGCAGCGATGGTTATCAGCAGTAATAATTGTGTAGAGAGCATCCAACTGCGGCGTAGTCCGGGCTTAAATGTAAATAGAGACAGTGAGTAGCGATCTAACAGTGGGGACCAAAGAAACTTCCAAATGTAAGGTAAGCCTATTAAAGCAAAAAAGCCGATCTCTTTGAGTCCTACACCCTCAGTACGCAACCAGGCAGGTACCAGTGAGATCAAAACATACAGGGGCATCCCCGAGGCAAAGCCGGTGAAAATGCAAATGAGCATGCGCCGGTTAAGTAGCGACTGCTTAATGGTTGGTGAACTCATTGATTGTCCCTAGCGTTGTAACCTTAGCGTTTAGTAAGAAACCCGTTTAAGGTCGCCATTGGTATTCACTTAGTTTAATGCCGTTTCCGCAAACAAGCACTTTTTCTTCAGCTAGCCTTTTCTTTTGTTCAGCAAAAGAGTCACTATTTTGAGGCAGACTAATCTTGCCAGCGGCATTAATAACGCGATGCCAGGGCAACTGGGTATCTGCGGGCAAACCACTTAAGACTTTGCCCACCAAGCGAGCTGCACCAGGCAAGCCGGCTAAGCTGGCAATCTGACCGTAGGTCGCCACTTTACCTGCCGGAATGCCTTGAATAACAGTGTAAAGTCTAATCTCACGATCATTATTGTCCATCAGTAAAGACTACGCTATTCAGTCGGATGTTGAAATAGTGCAAACTACCCCAATAATCATAAGTAGACTTAGTTAAAGGAGTGACCCGTGAAGTATCTATTGCTGTTGTTTATTGTCATGCCAGTATTGGAAATGTGGCTGTTAATCACTGTGGGTAGTCAAATTGGTGCGTTACTGACGATTGGCTTGGTGTTGTTGACGGCTGTAGTTGGCGCAGCGTTACTGCGCGAGCAAGGTTTTTCCACGTTGTGGCGTGGGCGTCAAAAACTGCAAGAAGGCCAGTTGCCTGCAAAGGAAATAGGCGAGGCGATTATTCTTGCTGTGTCTGGCGCCTTGTTACTCACCCCTGGGTTCTTTACCGATGTCATTGGTTTCGCTGGGCTCATACCACCAATAAGAGCCTTAATTGTGACGCGAGTTCTCAGCAAAATGGTTGTGGCAGGCTCTCCTGTCGGCGGATTTCATGCAGGTGGAGGCCCAAGCCAAAACTCAGATCGGACCGATAGTTCCGGCAATGTAATCGACGGAGAATCTTGGGAACCTAAGGATCTAGAGTAAAAAGTCTTTTTACCGCAAAAAAAATTACTGTTAGGCCTTGAAAAACAAAAGGTCTGGCACCATATAAAGCAACAATTGCGAAAGTAATCACATCGCAAGTGAACTTTGACAACTTAAGATAGAATAATCGGAGAAGAGAACTATGAAAATTCGCCCATTACACGACCGAGTTATCGTTCGTCGCGAGGAAGAAGAGCAAAAAACAGCAGGTGGAATATTATTGCCGGGCTCTGCACAAGAAAAGCCTAATCAAGGCGAAGTTATTGCCGTCGGCAGTGGCCGTGTTCTAGATAGCGGTGAATTACGTCCGGTTGACGTCAAAATTGGCGATGTGGTCGTTTTTGGCCAGTACGCGGGTAATGACAAGATTGATGTGGATGGCGAAGAATTAATCATCCTCAGCGAGAGCGATATTAAGGCTGTAGTCGAAGCTTAAATTTAAATTGTTTATAACAGAATTTGGAAGGAAAAAATCATGGCAGCTAAAGAAGTAAAGTTTGGCAACAATTCTCGTCAAGCCATGCTTGATGGTGTGAATGTTTTAGCCAACGCAGTTAAGGTAACCTTAGGGCCTAAAGGCCGTAATGTAGTTTTAGATAAGTCATTTGGTGCACCTACCGTGACTAAAGATGGTGTATCGGTAGCCAAAGAGATCGAACTCAACGATAAGTTCGAAAACATGGGTGCGCAGATGGTTAAAGAAGTCGCGTCAAAGGCATCAGATGATGCTGGTGATGGCACTACCACTGCAACCGTATTAGCCCAGACTATTGTTAATGAAGGCTTGAAGTTGGTTGCTGCGGGTATGAACCCGATGGATTTAAAGCGTGGTATTGAAAAAGCAGTGATTGTAGCGACTAAAGAAATTGCCGCGATTGCAAAGCCTTGCGCAGAAAATAAAGAAATTGCTCAAGTTGGTACTATTTCAGCTAACAGCGACAGCCACATTGGCGACATCATTGCCGATGCAATGGGCAAGGTTGGCAAAGAAGGCGTTATCACTGTAGAGGAAGGCAGCGGTTTAGAAAATGAACTGGATATCGTTGAAGGTATGCAGTTTGATCGTGGATATCTATCCCCGTACTTCATCAACAACCAAGAAAACATGAGCACCGAACAGGACAGCCCACTTATATTGCTGGCAGATAAAAAAATCTCCAACATTCGTGAGTTACTGCCGTTGCTTGAAGCGGTTGCTAAAGCGGGTAAGCCACTGTTGATTATTGCTGAAGATGTTGAAGGTGAAGCATTGGCAACTCTTGTGGTGAACAACCTACGTGGCATTGTTAAAGTTTCAGCCTGTAAAGCGCCTGGATTTGGCGATCGTCGTAAGGCAATGTTGGAAGATATTGCTATTCTGACCGGTGGAACTGTGATTTCTGAAGAAGTTGGCCTTGATCTTGAAGGCGCTACTTTGGAGCACTTAGGCACGGCTAAGCGCGTCAGCATGACTAAAGAAAATACCACTATTGTTGATGGTGCAGGCGAGCACGCTACAATCGAAGGTCGAGTTAAGCAAATTCGAGCGCAGATTGAAGATACTAGTTCTGACTATGATCGAGAGAAGTTGCAAGAGCGTGTTGCCAAATTGGCTGGCGGTGTTGCAGTGATCAAAGTGGGCGCAACGACTGAAATCGAAATGAAAGAGAAGAAGGCTCGTGTTGAAGATGCGTTGCACGCTACTCGTGCAGCTGTAGAAGAGGGCGTTGTCGCCGGTGGCGGTGTTGCACTCATTCGTGTCTTACAGCAGATTAAAGACTTGGAGGGCGAGAATACAGATCAAACTGCGGGTATCGGGATTGCTCTTCGCGCAATGGAGACTCCACTTCGTCAGATCGTTGAGAACGCGGGTGAAGAAGGATCTGTCGTGGTCGATAAGGTTAAGCAAGGTACCGGTAACTTTGGTTATAACGCAGCTACTGGTGAGTATGGCGATATGATCGACATGGGTATTCTTGATCCTGCTAAGGTGACTAGAACCGCGCTGCAGGCTGCGGCTTCGATTGCTGGACTAATGATCACTACCGAAGCTATGGTTGCTGATGCTCCTAGTGAGGGCGGTGCTGCTGGCATGCCTGACATGGGTGGTATGGGCGGTGGTATGGGCGGTATGGGTGGTATGGGCGGCATGATGTAAGCCCAAACCCGAAAAATTAAAAAGCCCCGCGCTAACCCGTGGGGCTTTTTTTTGAGTTCGTTTTTTGATCTCCACATATATCTTGCTGACTGCTGCACACAAGTGACGAGCAAATCAATCAGATTAATCGACAAATACAGTGTAAAACTGCTATAAACTTTACAAAAAACCTATCAAAAAATCACAAAAAACCTATAATGATGCTAAATAAACCTAAAGCCTGTAAGGGTATTAATTTCTAGAGGGATTGCTCATGACTGCCGAATTTATCAACCTACTTGCCCGTTGGGGACACCTTTTGTTTGGTATCACTTGGATTGGCATGCTCTACTATTTTAACTTTGTTCAAGGTGGATACTTTAAACAAGCTTCAGCTGAAGGCTTAGCGGATGCTAAAGCTAAATTAGCGCCCAGCGCTCTATGGTGGTTTAGATGGGGCGCTATGTTTACGTTTATCACCGGTCTTCTATTGCTAGAAGGCGTAATGCGCATGAATCAGTTGAATAACTATATTGTTATCGGCGTTGTCATGGGTACGCTGATGGCGGCAAATGTATGGATGATTATTTGGCCAGCACAAAAAATTGCTTTAGGTCTTGTTGAGGGCGGTGATAAGGCTGCAGCGGGCGCTAAAGCGCTTCTCGCATCTCGAACTAATACCTTGTTCTCAGCACCTATGTTGTTTGGCATGTTAGCGGGACCACATTATGCGGGCCATGGTTATGGCACTGCGGTTGGCGGCACTGGGTTAACAGTTGCTTTAGTGATTATTGTAGCCTTAGAAATTAATGGACTAAAAGGTAAGCAAGGCCCAATGACGACTGTTAATGGTGTCATTGGTTCGAGTCTGGCTTTGACTGCGATATTGATTGGCGCGCTTAACCTACTTTAAAATTGCTTAAATTAAAAACCGGTGTTAGGTAACCTTCACCGGTTTTTTTGTGGCTGTCATTTTTATATATTGGCCAAGATCAGCGTATAATTTGGTGTAATGAGATAGTATTGAGTCTGTCGCTGATCAAATATGACAATGGAATCAAAAAAAGATATGGATAAAAAACCAAAAACTTCAATTGTAGCCGAACGTGACGACATGATCGGACGCAACCTGCCAGAGTCTCGTGGTGATACGCTTGGCTCAAAAAATGGTCGCCAGGCGTCTGATTCTGGGATGTCGGGGCTAATGAAGTTTATTCTATTGCTGACCTTTTTCGGTTTGATTGGAGCCGGCATTTTTGGAGGATTGCAGTATCAGGATCTTTCAGCTAAGCATGAGTCTCTTTTGGGGCGATTTGATCTACTAGAGTCACGGCTTAGCAGCACGGATGAGTCTGTTACCCAGTCGGGTGCAGCGATGCAACTCAACATTAGTAAGCAGGGTGAGGAATTAAAAAAGCACTGGAGTGAGATAAGAAAACTCTGGGGCGTCACCAACGATACAAACAAGACAAAAATAGCCGCTAACAAAAAGGATATTGCTTTCCTTGCGACTAAGCGTGTTGCCAGCCAAGAATCCATTACCGCTCTGGTGGCTCGAGTTGACAAAGAGACTGCAGCTATTGGTGAGGTTAGCGTTACCCAGTTAGGACTTTCTGCAGACATAGAAAATACTAATGAGGCAATGCGTCAGTATGCCGATGAGCTTAACCGACTAAAAACATCGCTGTCCCGCACAGGACGTGATCAGGCTAATAATGCCGAAGCTATTGAAGCTATAGAGGGCTTCCGCCGGCAAATCACGCAAAAAATCTATCAGTTAGAGCAGCGTCTGGCGACTCCTGCCCCTAAGCCTAAACCTGAACCTGAACCTAAGCCTGAGGTGAGTCCCGCGAAACCCTTAGTCGAGGGTGGTTGAGCGGCTCAACCGGCATATTAACTCGTATTTACGTGGAGAAAGGCTTTAACCTATGGCAAATACTTTCTACTGGCACGACTACGAAACTTTTGGCGTTGACCCCTCTAAGGATCGACCATCACAGTTTGCTGGTTTAAGGACTGACGAGGATTTAAACCCAATCGGTGAACCTCTGGTTATTTATTGCCAGCCCCAGAAAGATATACTACCAGCGCCTCAAGCCTGCCTTATCACAGGAATCACGCCTCAATTAGCCTTGGAAAAAGGGTTATCCGAGCCTCAGTTTATCGAAGCTATCCACCGACAACTTGCGGTGCCTGGCACCTGTGGAGTGGGTTACAACAGTATCCGCTTTGATGACGAGGTCACTCGTTACGCTCTGTACCGAAACTTTTTTGATCCTTATCAGCGAGAGTGGAAAAATGGTAATTCTCGCTGGGACGTTATGGATATGTTGCGATTGACCAGAGCGTTGCGTCCGGAAGGAATAGAATGGCCAGACCATGAACCGGGTCGTCCGAGTTTTAAGCTTGAGCACTTAACCGCGGCAAATGGTCTTGCCCACGAGTCTGCTCATGATGCCTTATCTGATGTAACCGCGACTATTGCGGTGGCTAAATTGGTTAAGGATAAACAGCCTCGGTTATTTGACTACGTAGTGAACATGAGGAGTAAAAAAGCGGTTGGAGAAATGCTGAACCTGTCTGAGCGAAAGCCTTTTTTCCATATTTCGGGCATGCTCTCAAGAGCCCATATGTACGGCGCTATTATGATGCCATTGGCTCAACACCCTACTAACAACAACGGCATTATTTGTATAGACCTGTCTTTTAATCCCGAAGAGTTAATCGATTTAAGTTCTGAGGAAATTACCCGGCGAGTGTTCACATCAACGGCGGAGTTGGCGGACCATGAAGTACGCATTCCCCTCAAAGTAGTGCATATTAATAAGGCCCCTGTTGTCACGACGCACAAATTAATTGATGACGCTGCAGCGAAGCGCTTGGATATCGATGTTCAGCGCTGTGAATTGCATTGGCAGAGGCTTAATCAGATGGATTTGTCGGGTAAATTACAGGCGGTATTTAATAGCCAATCATACCCCGAAAAGCCAGATGCCGAACAACGCTTGTACGATGGTTTCTTACCCAATGCTGATAAGCATTTGTTAGACGAAGTACGCCTTGCTAGTTGTGCAGATTTGACCGAACACCGCTTTCATTTTAGTGACCAGCGTTACAATGATTTATTGTTTAGTTATCGGGCGCGTTATTTTAACGACTCATTAACAGATTCAGAGCGTGCTATTTGGGCTGAAAACTGTCGCTGGCGACTAACCGATGAGAAGTCTGGCTATTTAACCATGGAACAACAGGGCGCTGAGATAGCTCAGTTGTTGGCCAATGGTAGTTTATCTACTGAAAAAATCACCGTACTGGAGGCCCTAAATGATTGGGCTACGCAGGTTAATGATGAATTTTTGTTATCAAACTAGAGTGCAGCGACGAAAAAGGCTAAAATCCCCCACATCAACTTTTTGCCCCGAGGTTAAATCTTGAACTTTACCGGCGCGCATATCCTATCAATCAACCAGTTTCAACGTGAAGACGTCGATCGTGTCTTTGCTGTGGCTGATCAGATGGAGCCGTATGCTCTCCGTAAAAGGGTAACAAGAGTTCTTGAAGGTGCGATTCTAGGTAATATGTTTTTTGAGGCCAGTACACGTACTCGGGTCAGTTTTGGTTCTGCGTTTAATCTATTAGGTGGCGAGGTTCGAGAAACGGCTGGCTTTGAGAATTCGGCCTTAGTCAAGGGTGAGTCTCTGCAAGATACTGCGCGTGTTTTATCAGGGTTTAGTGACGTAATTTGCATGCGGCATCCTGAAGCTGGATCAGTCGCAGATTTTGCTACAGCGAGTCGAGTCCCCGTGATAAATGGCGGTGATGGGGCTAATGAGCATCCTACTCAAGCGTTGTTGGATTTATATACCATCCGCAAAGAGTTAGCTGATAAAGGACGATCTGTCGATGGAATGAGCATTGCCATGATTGGTGATTTGCGCCACGGCCGCACAGTACACTCGCTTGGAAAATTATTATCTTTGTATGACGAAGTTCATGTGGTGTTGATTTCTCCCGCCGAATTAGCCTTGCCAGAGTCAATTATTGAATCCATGCGCAGCGCAGGGGTCGAAGTGACTGTATCTCATGAAATGACCCAGAGCTTGGCGGATGTCGACATCGTTTATTCAACGCGGATTCAGGAGGAACGGTTCTCGACAAAACAAGAGGCCGACCTTTATCGGGGTAAGTTTCGACTTAACCAAGCTATCTATACAGAATACTGTCAGCCCAATACGGTTATTATGCATCCCTTACCTCGTGATTCACGAGCTGATGCTAATGAATTGGATATTGACCTTGATGATAACCCTAACTTGGCGATATTCCGGCAAACCGATAACGGCCTATTGGTGCGGATGGCGTTGTTTGCCCTAGTGTTGGATGTTGCAGATAAGGTTGATGAGTTCTCTCATGAAGTGCATTGGTATAATTCCCGCCAACGTCCCATTAAAAGCTAGATAATAATAATTATTAGTCGACTAATAGCATGAATGATTTTGAGGATATTCGTCCCTACAACGATAGCGAAGTGCCTAGCGCCTTAACGCGCATGGTAGCCGATCCTGAGTTACTTGATCTTTTACTTACCCGCGAGTTTCCGCGGATAACAAAAGTTCTCCCCGGTATTTTCACATGGATACTGCGACCGTTTCTACGGCGCAAACTGCGTAACCTAATGGTTGGTGTTTCAACTGTTGCGGACTTTCAGGCGCATATGACATCGCGCCTGATGGCTGTGCTTGAAACCACCTCTGACAGTTACGGGTTTGGCGGGCTCGACAACATACCCTCAGAGAATACCTGTTTATATATGAGTAATCACAGGGATATTGCCCTAGATCCAGCGATGGTTAATTTGGGTCTTCACAAGCAGGGTCGACCATTGGTTAGAATCGCTATCGGTGATAATTTACTCAGTAAGCCTTTTGCCGCAGACTTAATGCGTATTAACCGGAGTTTTATCGTTAAGCGCTCTGTGAAAGGTCGTCGTGAAAAGTTCGAAGCCCTCAAAAATCTTTCTTGCTACGTCCGTCATAGTATTGTTCAAGAAAAGGTATCTATCTGGATTGCGCAGGCTGAGGGCCGAGCTAAAAATGGCGAGGATCGCACTGAAACAGCCCTGCTTAAAATGCTTGCCTTATCTAAAGGCAAGGATCAAAGTTTTGCCGCTGCAACGGGCGAGTTAAATATTGTCCCAGTGGCCATTTCCTATGAATATGACCCCTGTGATGCTCAGAAAGCCGGCGAGCTTTATGCCCAGCAAGAGGGCTTAACTTACGTCAAAGATCCATACGAGGACCTAGACAGTATTGTAAAGGGGCTTACTGGCTACAAGGGGCGTATTCAGGTTAATTTTGGTGATCCTGTGGCAGACAACTATGAGGACGCAGATAGTCTTGCCACTGAGGTTGATCGGCAAATTGGTATCAACTATCAACTATTTCCGACCAATATTATGGCTTGGGCAATGCAGGGTAATGAACAAAAAGTAGATATTTTAGAAAGTTTAAAGAGCCTTTGGCCTAAGGAAGACTGGTTACATGCGGAACAACAATTTAAAAACCATATCAATACACTCCCCCTTGAGCATCAAGCCATTGCGGTGGGCGCTTATGCTGCTCCAGTTG
>Ga0308010_1002099_pt1 | contig 10606 bp, 15 predicted proteins | sample Neamet129_FD_202368 | JGI IMG/M metagenome (GOLD analysis project Ga0308010, IMG submission 202368) | Marine microbial communities from water near the shore, Antarctic Ocean - #129 | ecosystem: Environmental > Aquatic > Marine > Unclassified | place: Southern Ocean | collected 2014-07-24 | reverse complement strand
CTTTAAAGTCATCCATTGGCTCTGGCCCAGTAACAAAATCTTTTTGAAAATTAGTTGTACTTGCTCCTGTTCCAAGTTGTGGTGTTACCATATTTGATGGATCAGAACTACGAGCAGGTGTTACAATATTTGATTTTGGTTCTACTTTATTAGGCTCTGGCGGCTCAACGTATTCGTACTCTGCTTTATCAAATTCTTTTTGAAGTCTTGCTTTTTCTGAATTACTTGCGGCATTATATGCCTTTAGTGCTTCTTGCCTTGAGTTAAATCCTAACTGCTTTGAAATATTAGCGTCTTTTCTAGCATAATATTCCTTGTTTGCTTTATTTTGTTTGGCTATTGCAACATCTTCTTCTGCATCAAAATCTGCTAATGCATCTTTTCTTGGAACATAAGCACCTTTGGTATCTTTGGAATAATCAGACCTGCCTGACATAGGATCGCCGCCTACTTTAAATCCTTGTAATTGTAGATTGCGTATAGCATTTTCTTTATCTCCATAGCCACCAGAGTCATCTGGATATGCTTTTCTATCCCAAACAACACTGCCATCCTTTGCTACAGGAAAATATTCAATTCCTCTTGGACCTTGTACTTTACCAGTCTTAGGATCTATAATTTTATATATTGAACTATCACCTGTGCCTTTGCCTGATGGGTCATTAATAGTTGCTTCGTTTATCTTATTAATAAGTTTTCTAAAATATGGACCGTTCATTATGCATTACCCTTTGCCATGTTAGTTAAGGTGCCGTAGTAAACCATCTCACCTTTGTTCTTACCGTATCTTTTTATAAATTCTTCTTTAGGAACTTTCTTTTCAAATTTCCTCATTTTACTTTTTTCAGGCTTGCTAAGTTCACGTTCATCTAAATCAACTTCAATATCTTCTTTTTTAACACAATTAGGAACACGTTTGCCGAACATTGTCTTCATACCCTTTTTCTGGTATCCGTCCCAACACTTTTCACTAAGTTCAATATCATCATTAACAGGTCGTCTAGCAAAAGGAACCCGTCCCAAAGGATTTGTTCCTTGTGGTTCTATTTTTTTTATATAGTCGTCGTCGTCTTCTTCGTCTTTACCTAAGAATTTGTTTAGGTTAGTTCCACCCTTCATTTTAGTTCCAGGTGTATAACTTTCTCTTTTAGCCAATGCAGCCTTTGCCATCTGATTAACTTTCTTCTCAGGTGGGATATCACCTGTAGGCTCTGGAGTCATCTCTGCTTGGTCGTCGCCACTGTGTGATAAAAATATTACCTCTTCGTTGTTGAATTGAGAGATAACATTTTGTAACTGTGGACTTGCATCATAATATGCTTTCAATCCATCGTAACTAATATTAAGTCCTGCGTTTTTTAGATCATTTATAAAAGTAAACATTCTAATTTTTGCAGGTCTATCTTCACTGTCAGCATCTTTACGAATCAACTCTGATACTGCTAAAATAGTATTAACAGGATTTGTTTCTTCTGATACTTGTTCAATATATTCTAGTAAACTTTTAAGCACGACGCTGTCTACCTACTTCTTCATCTCCGCCTTGTGCTTCTTCTGCCGCTCCAAAGTCTTCTTCTGCCGTTGCAGTTTCTTCTTGGTCTATTGTAGGTTCCATAGCAACTTCTGTTTCATCGCCCATCATATTATCTACTTGTGGTGTTTCGCCAGTAAGTACTCTACTTGCAGTATCTGCACCTTCTCTTGCTATTCTCATAGCCTCTAGTGTTTGTGAAAGCACTGCTGACATCATTCCGCTAAACGTTTCTGCAGTTGCACTATCCATGTTGTCACGGATACTATCAGTTAATGGTGGAAGATCTTCGTTGACCATTTCTCCTAAGTCTTCAAGCATACCTTGAATCTTATCTACCATATTCTTACTAGCCATAATATGCTCAGCAACTTCTACTTCGCCTTCTGCTATAACACTTTCGTTTGCTTTTACTTCTTCTGCATTGCTACCCATCATCTTGCCTTGTGTAGCACTTGTGTTTGTTAGATTCATATCAGATGATCCCATATCTTGTCCATCATCTTCTCTTGGATAAAATAATCCTTTTGTGCCCATGCTACTATTATCATCATAGTTACCTAGTTGCATCTCTGCCATAATATTATCTAATGCCATCTTTGCTGCTTCGTTTCTTGTTGCACCATTAACGTCTATTGTTTGCATTACACCCAGGTCTTTGTAATTTCTTTTTACAACATTATCTACCCAATATCTTAACAATTTAATACCTTTGTTGTAGTTAAAAATTCCTTTAACTTCTTTTCTTAATAAGTTTCTAATTATCATTGTATATTGTGCTTTGTACAACATTGCATCATTGTCGCCGACAAAAATAATTTCATGTGCCATGTCTCTATCAATACGTTGCATTGAAGTTGGAATTTCACTTATATACTTGTCAACTGTTTCTAAAAACATCTTGTTTTCTAAATAAGTTTTATTGTTAGCAATACTAGATCCTAACTTATTTTCTAATTTAACTAATCTATTAGCAAATGTATCACGTAACGTACGAGCCTTGCTTTCATTTAATTTTTTTATATCAATAGTTCTACCAAAAACTTTTTCTGCTATTTGAGATATTGTTTTACTATCTGGTAATGGTATTAAATCTGTGAGTTGCATTGTTTATTCCTTTAGTCGTATCCGGCTATTATTGTATTTATGCTATTTTAATTGATTTCAGATGTTCAGTCAACTGTTGTCTCGCAGTTTCTAACTCAGGTTGTACTGCACTTATTCTATTATATAACATTATTCTTCTGTCACTATCTTTTGTTCTAACATAACTAGCCTTGTACCAATCAATGTCTTCGGTTAATTTTCCAATGTTATGATCTAATCGCATAATAGTAGATCCCATCATGTGATCATTATCTTCTAACGTCAATGCATATCCGATTGCTGACTTTTTTAGATAAAAAGTTTCTTTACTATCGCTAATAGTGTATAGGTTTCTCATCTTAGAAACTAATCTACTATTAACTTTAACATTGCTATTTGGAAGTTTAGTTATCTTAATAACAGACTCTGTACTATCTACTAGATTAGAAACTTGTCTGCGAAGGTTGGAGTTTATAAGTGATCTGTTCATTGCTTTTTTTCCTAACAATTATATTTTTGTTGACTAATTGATTAGCAATCGTTTGTTCACGTTCAGACAGTTTTGTCTTATTGACAACGCCTTTGCCGCGAAGCAGTTCGAGTACATCTTGTTCCTCGTTAGTAATGGCAACTGTTATGCCTTTTTTAAACTCTAAAAATCTCATTATCTCATGTTACTGACTTGAACGTCAATCAAAGCACCTTTGGCTCTGCGTAGTAAATTTGTACGTTCTGCTGGACTCAGTTCGTCTGTAACTGTAATCATTCCGCCTTGTCCACTCATATCAACTTTCTTGTCTGCCAAGTTAAGTTGAACTTCTTGATTAGGATCTTCTACCATTCCTAATGTTACAGTAAATCCTTGTACATTTTTTAATATATACTGCACTTCGTTAATCATCATCTTTGGTTTAAAGTCTGTGTATTTCATATCATTGTCCTACTTGTTTAACGCCGCTACTCTTCTACTAGCAGGATTTACTCTTTTAGTTTTCTTTGCTTTACGCACCATTCTAGAACCAAGTCTTGCCTTAGTTTGCTTTAACTTCATACGTTTTTTAATATCAGGTGCAGCGAAACATTGTGCAGGAGAACTAACTACTCTGCTTTTACGTTTACCACTTGTGCAACGAAACTTGCGAACTACTTTGTTCCCTCGTTTGGCCCACGCCATACCTTCTTCAATTTCTTCTATTAACATATATGTATTTATTAAATTTTTAAGTTAGGATAATATACATGAGTGTACCGACAGTACTTACAAGTACTGCAATCGCACCTGCTCCCCATGCAATCAATTGATTATTGCGATTTTTTTCAGTTGAGATGACAGCGGCATGGACTTCGACTAGCATTGTTTCATGCTTATCTAGGCGAAGATTCACCGCATCGAGTTTATCGTGCAATGACTTGTACCTTTCAGAACACAGTTCTACATGTGCTTCTAGGTTCTCTTTCTCTATGTCTTTTATCGACATTCTTCACCTCTTTTAGGTGATGCTTGATTAATTCTTGTTGCCTTAAGTTTTATATGAGCCTGTTTGTGCCTTTGTATTAGCATCATTTTTATTTATCTATAGTAATGTTTCACATATTAACAGTACATTACGTCCATTACTGTCAACACTAGTATCAAATATAGGAAGACTTATCTCTGCATTTTCATTTAAACCAGTTATAATAGGTATTTTGTTTAATTGATCTAGTAAAAGATTGCCTCTTTTTCCAAAAACATCATTGTGTTCAACACCGAATCTCCAACTCCATACGAGTAAGTCCATTCCCATTTCCTGACTAAAGTCATGTTGTTTGCCAAACGTGACTTCTGCATCTTTTAAACGGCGATGTATATTATTAAGTTTCCAGGACTTAGGAGGACCTAAACTCCAAGTTTGTGACAATATGCCAACGGCTTGTTGTAGTGTTTCAAAATTACGTTGTTGATTTCTTGTCTTACCAGTGCCTCTGGTATCACCAGTTCGTGTAATATCGACCAACGTCATTACACACCATATCTCTTTGTACTGTTCTAGCATAACTGTATTTACAGTCATAAAAAAAGGGCCAGTAATAAACTGACCCTTCTAAATATTTTTTTAGTAAAATTACACTGCTACAACAAATGTCTTTGCTGTTACTGTTGCAGTTGATACATCAACGTCTGTAGTTCCAGATGCTGTGCCTAATGCTCTGATTGCAGCTTGTAGTGTTGCAACTACAACATTGTCAGCACCTTCAGTTACAAAAGTTTGCTCTGTGTTAGAGTTTCCTAATGGTCCCATTACTATTATTTGAGCAGTTGCACCTATTGATTGTGCGACTAATGCTTGTGTGTCTTCTGGTCCGTTAGCCGCATTAACTGCGTTAATATAATCCACTGTAAAAATTTGTAGCGGATAACCATGTCCACTATCAATGTTAATTGCATGGGTTGCCGGATGGGTTCTTGTGATACTTGCCATTTTATTTTTCTCCTATAAATTGGAACTTTAAGTTCTTACAATTATTTATCTAAAAGTCAATAAAAAAGCACACTCGAAAGTGTGCTTTAAAAAAGTATTTGTAAAATTACTAACCCTGATTATTGTTTTCAAATAGTGCAACAACAGTAGTTGTTATTCCAGTACTGCCTACACCAAAGTTTGAAGCCGCTGCTGGAGCAACTCCGCCTTCTGTTATAATGTGAACTGCATCTGAAGCACCTGCGTTAAATCCACCCACTGTATCATCACCCACTCCAACAACTGTTGTAGTTAATGAGATAAATCTTATCATTGCATCTAATTCAGCCGCTGACATGTTTGTCTTTGCTGCCTTCGTAAGATGAAATTGTGCACCAGAATTGAAAGTATTTCCTGTGTTTGTAGTTGTTAATTCAGCCATATTCTTATCCTTATCTAAAAATTTTGCATTTAATGTAAAATGCTATTAATATTATTTATCGCAAACTGTTAAGTTGCACCAGTAAATGCCATAGCACCTTCAGTTGTTAATGCACCTAATGCTCTAACTGGTAGCACATCTGATCCACTGATATCAATATCGTTTGGTCCAATACTAGTTGTTGTTGCACCTGAGTCTATACCTATTCGTCTAATGCGTGTCTGTAAATCACTATGGTCATTAAACTGCTTGTCCATAATCAACATTACTGTTCCTGCATTACTATTTGTTATAAAGTATGCTAATGGAGCAAGATCCATTATTATTGCTTCTACAACTTCGTTGACTGCATCATCTTCTGCTCTAAGATCAATCGCACTGTTTGAAGCATTTTGCACTGTTAATAAGTAACAGTGACAACTTATTTCGTGTTGTACACCAACTGTCATATGCGAGGTTCCGCCTACTCTTGTTACTACTGGCATTTCTTTTCTCCGTTCCTAATTACGCATTACTGCGTTTCTATATATGTATTTATTAACTAGACGCCCATTGTCCTAGTTTATATCCAGCAACTGCACCGCCTACCATACCGATAGCAGTCTTTGCCGCAATTCCCATGCCTTTTTTCTCTGGTGGCATAACTTTGTTTTTCTTTATAGTAGATGCATACGGTTTAAATACGTCACTTCTGTATCTGCTATCCTGTCTAAAACTATTTGTAAGTCTTGTACTAACTGATGCTCTTTCATTCTTATTAGTAACTCCGTAGTCACTCATAACTCTTCTTGCTTGTTTAAGTAAACTATTCTTAATGCCTAAACTTTTTTGTGTTGCTAAAAAGAATGCACGATCCTGTCCTGGAACATACTTACCATTAATAATATTTCTAAGGTATCTTTTAAAACCTAGTTCATTTATAGTTGATGAACTTTTTCCAATCTTACTTGCATACTTGGCAGGGTTGTTCACAATACTTGCTAAATTATGTAGGTCTGTTGCACCTGTTCTAACATTATTAAAACTCATGTAACGCATTGTATCCTTCGCATACTTCTGTGCCCAAGCAGGATTCTCAAATCTCATCTGTTGTAACACTAACAAGTGTTCAAAGAAACCTTGTGCAATATTATCTGAACTGCGACCTACGGCATCTCTATCAGTTCGCATATACTTTGCTTCTGCTAGTTCGTTGTTTAAGAACTCGTACTTTGTGTTATTTGTAGTTTTACTTTGTGTGTATTCAGATTCGTTTGTTCCATCAGTTAGATCGTATTTTTTAAGAGATTCGAATCGATTCTTTTTTGTTCCAGGAGCAATTGGTATCCCATCATTGTCAACTTCTACAGTATCAGGTCTATTATCGTTAGGATCAGGTTTGTTAACAATAACACCTTTTTTATTCAGTGTTTTACCTGGCATATTCTTTTCTATAAAATCCTTATCGATATTTTTATTAATAATGCCACCAGTGTCTTTGTCTTTGACAGTCGTAGGATTTGGATTAGTAATAGGCTTTTGGTTTACTGGATTAAACTTTACTACTGGTTTTTGTGAAATAGTTGAACCTTGTGTAACATCTGCATTTCTATCATATTTAATATCTTTATTAGACTTTACTGTTTTTTCATCAGGCTTTACTGTTTTTTCATCAGACTTTACTGTTTTTTCATCAGGCTTTACTGTTTTTTCATCAGGCTTTACTATTTTATTATCTTTATTATAGTCTAACCCTTTTGCACCTAGTGCAGAGTATTTGTCAAATACTGCCTTTGTCTCAGGACTTTTATTTCTATCATACTTAATATCTGTAATACCATATGTGGCTTTATCAGCGGCAGACATAGGCTTTATATTAGATGATGACTTGTTTGTACTAGTTGTGCCAGTACCAGAATCGTTACGATCTTTGTCACCTTCGCCACCTAGTACTTTGTAGGTCATTTTGCCAAGAGCGTCTACGCCATCGGGGACTAGAGTCAATGCCGATGTCACTTTTCCAAAGGTTTTTAAAGCGTTCTTTACTACCTTAGGATCTATTTTTTTAAGTCTTTTATTTATTGCTTTTTTATTAAGAATTTCTTGTTTATATGCTTGAGACTTATCACCATATTGTTTAGAGTTTTTTAACTTTTCTAGGTTCTTTTGAATATTGTTTTTCTGTTTTAAGAGGTCACCTGCGTTATCGCCTAATCCCAATGCTGCTTTGCCGCCGCGAACGGCACTTCCTGCCAAGGCTTTTAAGATAGCCGCACTTCCACCTCCAATTACCGCAAGTGCTAAATCAGCACCAAGTCTGGCAGTCAGTTCTTCTCCTGTGATCTCTTTATTAACATATTTTTTTATGGTTTGAACTGAGTCATAAACAGTATATACTCCGCCTGCAATCCATATGGCACCAAACCAAAAACCTTCATATAACTGCTTACGATCTTCTGTAATATGTTGTGCTTTGCTCTGACATGTAATCTCATTAATATTCATAAATGTATTTATCCTACCGTTGTACTGCTCGGTTTGCCGCACTAAAGGTTGCCCTAGGTACTAATTTAATTGCACCTTTTGGACTTGCTAATACATATCCTTCGCCACCTGTATTTCCATTAATGCTCTGTTTCACTGTTGAACTTTGGTTATCCATATCCTGTATGACTTGATCTTTAACTTTCATAATAGTGTTTACTACTTCCCAAAGACTACTAAAACCTTGTGCGTTATCCTGAATATACTGTGCTATTTTTACTTTTTTATTGTTACTTACTCTTGGTGTAGTCTCTAACCATTGTGCAAAATCACCACCTAAATTACTAAGTCCTGTATCTACTTTACTGTTTGTATATGCATAAAGTATATTTGCAAAGTCTGTTATCTGTAGACTTCCTAGTGTGCTTTTATTTAATAGACTATCTATTGCTTGTGCATCTTTCTTTATAATTCTTTCTGCATTGTCTAAAGGTGCGTTTGGAACCTGTGGTGCTTTCTCTACAGTAACAGGAGGAAAAACAAGTACTTCATCACCTATAAAATTATCTGTATCAGTTGGTTTAGTTTCTGTTCCATCAATTCCAACCTGACTGTGAACTACAACACCTGTTTTACTTGCACTAATCTTTTTTCCTAGTTCACTGTTTGTATCAACAGAGTATGTTACAATTTGTGGTTTGAATACATAACTTCCTTCTTCAATCTTTGGAGTGTTAAAGTATAATAGATCCCCTTTAAAGAATCCTACATAACTATTTGGAACTGCCTTTTCATACATAGCAAATACATTTTTCATATTTGCAACAAAAGGTCCATACCCTTTAGGATTTTTAGCATAGCCAGGTCTAGCCTTTAACATTGCTTCTAATGCTTCTGCACTAGTAGCCTTTCCATCATAACCTTTAGCAACAAATCCACCTTTGTCCGTAAGTATGAATTCTCCTTTTTGGTTACGTCCGAATATAATTGCAGGACTTCCATCCCACTTTACTGTGACATCAGAGTATCCACCTTTTTCTAAATTCCTGAGACTATTTAAAACTCTCATTGCTCCAGCAGAGCCTTCAAAGAAAATAATATCTTCAGCATGTTGTATACGTGAATCTGCTTCTAATAATAACGGCTTATTGAATTGGTGAAATCTCATAGTCCTGCTAACTCTATCATTCTGTAAAACTGTTTACTCTCTGGTAACGTAAGTTCTTCTCTAGCAAAATTATCTCTAGCATCTGCTACTAGTGTTTCATAATCGCTACGAGGTTTAATCATTGTAATAATGCTTTCTACACTATCAAGGTCAAGTTGTTTTGCTCCTTTGCCTAAAAGCATCTGTGCTATTTGATTAGGATCTCTTGTAATAACTTCTTTAGTTTCTCTGTTAACTAATCCTTTTGTAGGTGACCACATCATACCTTGTGCTTTTGCAATACTAGCAAGAAGAATCATACGGTGCGATCCTTTATATGGAGTATTATCTCCACTGCCTTTCATTGCAAACTTCATCCAACTAGGATCTCCAAACATTAGATCTGTCTGTACATATCCTTGACTTGGATCTCCGTTGATAGGAGTTTTAAAATGTACACTGATGCCTGACTTTGCTACCCATTTTCTAACATCATCTTCAGGATGATTTTGTTTTGCCCACGCCGCCAACTTATTATATAAGTCTTGCTTATCTACTTCTGCTTGATTGACTGCAATGTCCATGTCGCCACTAGTACTTCTGATACCAGTTGATCCTAGTTTAAAATCTTTATGAGGTATGCCTGTTATTGCTTCAACCCATGCAAGAGTAGGATCTACGTCTCCTTGGTTGATGCGTTGTGTAACTGGAGTACCTTCCTCATCTTTAAATATATTCCCACCTTCTTTAAGAATCATGTTTTTGCCTCATTAATCCTATCAATACCACGGGCAAATTTTCTACTGTCCCTATGTTTAATACTATTGATAATTCTACGTTCTAAGTCGCCAGAAGTTTCTTCGTCGTAATTACGATGAATTTCTTCTATTAAGTTTATTGCACTTTGTATAATATTGTTTCCGCGACTTTCGATTAGATGTTTACGATCTCTTTCATGAACAACCGAGTTAAGTTCTTGTAATATACTTCTGGTTTGTTTTCTCATTACTACATCCATTTACTTTTTAGTATTTATCGTTAAATACAGTATAACATGAGTAGGGTATTATGTCAATTGAAACCCCTACATATAAGTAAATTTGTAAGAGAGGGTATTATATCATGGGACAGTTTAATAATAAAATAATGGCAGAGTTTAATCCACCTAGAAAATGGGTACTTGGTAGAAGTTTATCATATACTACAGAAGATTTAACAACCGAAGATATAAAAGCACTAAAAGGTGTAGGAATTAAAGTTACTAACCAAACTATTACAGTACCGCATGGATTTGTAACTGATTTAGCATCTGTGCCAAGAGCAATGTGGTGGTTAATAGCACCATTTGATGTAGCAAGAGCAGCAATTATTCACGACTTACTATACAAAACTATAAGACAGTATCGTTGGAAAAAAGGCGATAAACAAAATAGTGAACTTGTTAAGTCGGCTAAGATTGCATCAGATAAGGTATTCTTGTTAGGCATGCAGGATGC
>Ga0308010_1002090_pt1 | contig 10639 bp, 9 predicted proteins | sample Neamet129_FD_202368 | JGI IMG/M metagenome (GOLD analysis project Ga0308010, IMG submission 202368) | Marine microbial communities from water near the shore, Antarctic Ocean - #129 | ecosystem: Environmental > Aquatic > Marine > Unclassified | place: Southern Ocean | collected 2014-07-24 | reverse complement strand
TTCAAATCTCTAGGGCTAAAAGGTCTTGACCGCCTGGGAGTATTTGGTAACCGCCTGAGCTTTCATAAATACTCTCATTGATAGAAATATTATCGAAAAATATCTCATAAAGGGTGTTGGGGTTTTCTTCTTTAATCCCAGCTGCTGTTGTTGCGTTGCCTTGTGGATCTAAGTCTATTAATAAAACTTTTCTTTTTGTCGCTGCTAAGCTCGCGGCAAGATTGACAGCTGTTGTGGTTTTGCCAACTCCGCCTTTTTGATTTGCTATAGCTATTACTTTATTCAATTTTCTTTGGTAATTACAAGAATGTGTCTTTCTTCATATTTGTTTTTAATTCTGATTATTTCATACTTGTGTTCTTTTTTGTTTATAGTTTCTATCTCTTCTAGAATTTTTTCTTCTTTGCCTTTTAGCAGCAAATACCTTCCTCCTTTTTGTAAAAATGGGTTACATATATTAATTATGTTTTGGGTTTGCGAGAACGCCCTTGCTGTCACCACATCAAAAATCCCTATATCTGATTTGTTTGTAAGGTGTTCCTCTTGAACTTTTATGTTTGGTATTTCAAGCTTCCTAATGGTCTTTTTTAAGAAATATGTTTTCTTTTTATTTGACTCTACAAGGGTTATTTTTGTGTCTGGTCTTATGATGCCAATAAGCATTCCGGGAAAACCCGCGCCCGTGCCAACGTCTAATATTTTATCGTTTTTTTCAATAAATTTTATTAGCGGCATACAGTCGTTGATGTCTTTTTGGTATATCTCTTCAACTGATTTTCTTACAAAAAGGTTGTGGGCTTTGTTATATCGAAAAGCTTCCTCTACAAAGGTTTGTATTTTTTGCTCTTGGTTTTTAGGTAGGTCTAGGTTATGCATCTAAGGTTTCAAGTTCTGCTTTTTTTATATATACCAGTAGTAAATTTATAGCTGCCGGCGTTACGCCTTCTATTTTTGATGCCGCCCCAATAGTTGTTGGTTGTGTTTTGTTTAATTTTTCCTTTACCTCGTTAGAGAGTCCTGATATTGATGTGTATGGAAAGTTTTTTGGAATATCTTTTAGATTGAGTTTTTTGTTTTTAAGGACTTCTCTTTTTTGCTTTTCTATATAGCCGCTATACTTTATCTCTACCATAGCCCTGTCTAACAAAAGAAGGTTTTCTGAGCTTGTGTTTGATATCTCTATAATATTTTCTCTGGAAATGTCTGTTCTCTTTAAAACTGTTTCTATGCTTACCTTTTCCTTTAAATCAATCTTTTTGCCGCTTGAGTCAATAAAGCTTTTTACCTTTCTTTTAATAATGCTGTTTTCTAAAAAGTTTTTGTATGCGTTCTCTTTTTTCTCAAAACTGTTGATTCTTTTTTCAGACACAAGGTCTGCTTTTTTTGCAATAATTAAAAGCCTTTGTTCGGCGTTATCTTGGCCAAGCATTAGTCTGTGTTCAGCTCGGCTTGTAAACATTCGGTAGGGCTCCGTTACGCCGTGTGTAGTAAGGTCGTTAATAAGAACGCCTATATAAGCCTCGCTTCTCTCTAATATTAGGCTATCTTTGTTTTTAATTTTATTTGCGGCGTTAGCTCCCGCCATAAGCCCCTGTGCAGCAGCTTCCTCATAGCCTGTCGTGCCGTTTATTTGTCCAGCTAGGTACAGGTTTTTAAAAAACTTTGTTTCCATGGTTGGGCTTAGGGATCTTGGGTCTACAAAATCATATTCAACCGCGTAGCCGTATTCCTCTATCTGAGAGTTCTCCATTCCGGCAATTGAGTATATAAAGTCTTCTTGTGCTTGTTTGGGCAGGCTGGTTGAAATGCCGTTAGGGTATACCAGGTCTTTATTTATACCCTCGGGCTCAATAAATATTTGATGGCTGTCTTTTTCTCCAAACTTAAAGACTTTATCCTCAATAGAAGGGCAGTACCTGGGCCCTATGCCTGAGATGTTTCCGGAATACATTGCTGAAAGGTGAATGTTTTTCTTTATTATTTTGTGGGTGTTTTTATTGGTTCTGGTTATATAGCAAGATAGCTGCTTTTGGTGCTCTGCGGGGTTTTCTGATAAAGCCATCCAGGGTGTTGGGGTTTCTCCTTTCTGTTCCTCCATTAAGCCAAGGTCTAAGCTAGACATTTTAATTCTTGCTGGTGTTCCTGTTTTCAGCCTGCCCATTGGAAGGCTAAGGCTGTATAGTTTTTTTGAAAGAGGTATTGCGGCGGACTCGCCCACCCTGCCGCCTTGAATTTTATCTTGGCCTGTGTACATTATGCCGTTTAAAAATGTTCCTGTTGTTAGGATTGTTTTTTTACCTCTCACCTCTGTGTTGTCCGCCAAAAGAACACCAAAAACGCTTTCCTTGTTTGACAATAGGTCTGTTACCTCGCCCTCTATGATTTCAATGTCTGTTAATTTGAGTATGTCTTGAATTGCTTTTTTATAAAGCTCTCTATCGCACTGAACTCTTAAGGCTTGAACAGAGTTGCCTTTTCTTGTATTCAGGGTTCTATATTGAATTCCTGACAGGTCTGTTGCTTGAGCCATTATTCCACCCATAGCATCAACCTCCCTTACTAGGTGCGACTTGCCCAGCCCTCCTATCGCAGGGTTACAGGACATTTGGCCAATGGTTTTGTGTGAAAAAGATACAAGCGCGCAGCTTAGGCCGCTTCTGTAAACAGCATGCGCAGCCTCCACCCCAGCATGGCCGCCACCAACTACTACAACATCAAATTCATCACTCATAATCTTTATTTATCAACAAAAAAAAATTTATAACATAAGTATTATTATACTTATTGTTATTATTATTGGGGGTGGTTTTTTCTGTGCAAAACTCAAACCAACCCAACACACAAAAGACCTTAAGGCTGTTTACAAACAACACTAAACCCTTTGGAAAAGCTATAAACAAGCTTTATAAAAACTGTTGACTAAAAAAACAGCTTTTTTTAACAACAGCCTATACACACAAAAATAACACTATTTACCTATACAAAAATCGCTAAAAATATCCCCAAGGAGAGAGTCAGAAGTTTTAACCCCAACCACCTCGTCAAAAGACGCCCTTGCAAGCCTTAGATCTTCAGCAGCCAACTCAACATCACTCCCAGACCTCAATTTAAACATAGCGGCCTCAAGAAAACCCAACCCCTCATCAAACAACTTAACATGGCGACTTCGAGCGAAATACTTTTGACCATCAGGCCCCGCATTCTCAGAAAATAAAGATATTTTACCCTTAAGCTCCGCCACACCATCTCCATTTTTTGCAGAAACCAAAACATCAAACAAACCATCTTTATTAAAAACACCCAAATCAGACTTGTTTAAAACAGATATGAAACTTTTATCACCTGCCAGCGTTTTTATTTTATTAAGCTCTTTATCACAAGGTGAATCAAAAACACCAACAACAACATCAACATCTTTTATTTGTGCAATTGTTAACTCTATCCCCTTGCCCTCTATAACATCGTCAGTACTTCGTATACCAGCGCTATCAAGAACACCAAAAGAAGAGTTATTATAAAAAACCTCAGACTCAATCAAATCCCTTGTTGTTCCCGGTATGTCAGACACCAAAGCCCGATCAGAACCCAACAACCTATTAAACAAAGAGGACTTTCCAGAATTAGGCGGACCAACAAATAAAACCATTTTCTTTAACTCACCCTCCCCAGCCAAGTAACATTTATTTATAAACCCACCAAAGTCAGCACAAAGGCATGAAATATCATCAACAACACCACCCTCTTTTATAAAATCATAATCTTCATCAGAAAAATCTATAGACCCCTCTATAAACTTTCTAAGGGAATCAACCCTTTCCGAGAAGCTATAAATTTCTTCAGAAAAGCCACCACTTAGAGAGTTCAAAGAAACCTCTAAAACCTCTTTACTAGAAGCATTAATGATATCTACAACGCTTTCAGCCTCACTTAAAGAAAGCTTATTATTTAAAAACGCTCGCTTTGTAAACTCACCCGGACCAGCCTCGTCAAAACCCAATTCTTTAAATAAATCAACCACAGAACCCATAACAGCAAGTCCGCCATGAGCGTATATCTCAAAAGAATCTTCGCCCGTATAACCAGAGGACCCTTTAAAAAAAACAACACCAACACTATCTATGACGCCTGATTGGGAAATTAGCGAACTGTGATAAAACCTTCTCGGCTCAGCCGGAGGGTTGTCAAAAATAGAATCAAAAACCTCTAAACAACCATCCCCAGAAACCCTAAAAATACAAAGGGCAGACTTAGAGGCGGGAGTTGCTAAAGCAAAAACAATAGACAAAACAACTACTCGGTTAGTTTGGCGCCAACGGTTTTGTAGATAAACACCTGCTGCAGATAAGTAACAAGGGCATTAGTTACTGAATACAAAACCAAACCAGAGGGAAGGAAAACAAAGAAAACCGAAAACATTATTGGCATAAACTTCATAACAGCCATCTGTGTTGGGTCTGATCCGGGCATTGGCGGCGCCAGCTTTTGGGTCATAAACATAATAAAAGCCATCAACAACGGAAGAATAAATAAAGGATCTGGAGCTGATAAATCTTGTAACCACAGACCAAGAGGGGCATGTCTAAGCTCAACGCTTTCACGGAGGGCAAAAAATAAAGCTATAAAAAATGGAAACTGGGGAAGCATTGGCAAACACCCACCAAGAGGGTTTATACCCTTTTTACCATAAAACGCCATTGTTTCAACCTGAGCTTTTTGGGGATCATTTTTATATCTATTTTTAATCTCAACCACATCATCCTGATAGAGTCGCATTTTTGCCACAGACCTAAAGCCTTTAGCTGACAAAGGCCAAAAAACAGCTTTAATAATAAAAGTTAATAGAATAATAGAAATACCCCAGTTACCAACCAGGTCATTTATTTTAGCAAGCAGCCAAACCATTGGTTGAGCTAAAAACCAAAACCAACCCATGTCTATTGATAACTCGAGATCACTTACACCCTCTTTATTTGCCAAAACATCTCTTGTTTTAGGGCCTATAAAAACTCTGTGCTCAAAAGAGTTAAGCATCTCAAAGCTCTCCATGTCCGGTTCAACAAAATAACCCATTGAATAAAGGCCTGTGTCTGACTTTGGATTAACAAAGAAAGAGTAATCATAATCCTCTGATCCTAAAATAGAGGCCATGAAATATTTTTGAATAAAGGCAACCCAGCCCCCGCTTTGTCTATATATCTGTTTTTCGTCAATCGAACGCAGTCTCGTGTTTTTATAAGGGTCTTCTTTTGTATTAAACGCAACACCTCTATATGAAGCATTGTTGATAAATCCTGAAGGCATATCAATTGGAAACGCCTCATTTCTATATAGTGCTATATAGGGTTTGAAAGATGTGCCAGATAAATTTTCATCAAATATATTTATCTCATAAGGAGTTTCAGACAAAGATATTGTTTTTCTAGCCCCAACCTCTTTCGACTCAAGGATAATTTTATTAGCATTAGAGGCAACAATCACATAGGGAAAAGGTGTATTTTTATTCAGGCCGCTAAACCCACTTTTTAAATAGTACTTTAAAGCAAGATCACCTGATGGGGACTCTTCGCCAGAAGCCAAAACCCTGACGCCTCTTTGCGAGCCAGGGTAAACCGGGAACTCTTTCAGCCTTGATTCAACGATTAAGCCATTTGTATTATTAATACTCAGTTTTAATAAATCATTTTCTAAAATGGATATGTTCCCAAGGCCGTCTACCTCAAACTCAGCACGGGATTCTTCAACCCCAACCTCTTTGGCTTTTTGGTCTTGGCCCCATTGAAAAAACAAAACATAAGACAGCGATAGAACAATTGCCATGTAAATATATCTCGGATTCATATCAGCCTTCTTAATTTTTTTTGTATCATGATTTTACAGCTTTACATATCTCAAAAGAAGCCTCTTGATAACTTAATAATAAAAAAGGTTTAAAAACCATAATTACAAAAAGATCATTATTTTCATTTAGTTCATTTACATGAAAAATACTTTTGATCTGACGTTTAATTTTATTTCTAGTAACAGCAAGCTTAAAAAGCTTCTTGGGTGTAGCTATTCTTAGTTCAGAATTGCCGGAGGAAACTTGAAAAATTTTAAGATTTTTAGATACAAATATTGGCTTGGGAAGCCTTTGAAGAGCCAAGATATTTAAGCAGAAAGAACCTTTCTACCCTTTTTTCTTCTATTGGAAAGTACAGCTCTACCTGCTTTTGTAGCCATGCGAGCTCTAAAGCCATGAGTTCTGCTTCTTTTAAGCGTGCTAGGTTGAAATGTTCTTTTCATATCTGTCCTGTTAAATTAGGTCGTGCATTATAGCGCAAAAATAAAAAAAACAACCTATTATCTTAATAAAGTGTTGATATTTATTTATTAACAACTTATCCACAAGAAATACTAATACTTATCCTGTAGATATCTTGTTAATTTTTGTTAGACTAACAGATCTATTTTAGGAGAACAATTTGGAATTTTGGTCAAAATTTACAGAAAAACTTGAAAACAAGCTTACCCAGGAAGAGTTTAACACCTGGATTCGCCCTCTAAAAGGTAATTTAAATAAAGACACTCTTGAAATAACAGCACCAAATGACTTTGTTTTAAACTATGTGGTTCAAAATCTATCTGACGAAATTAATCAAATTATTAGTAAAGAGTTAAAAAAGGACATAAGTCTTGTTTACAAAACCATTGATAAAGAAACATTTGTTGATAAATATAGCTCCCCAAAGACCAAATCGGGCCCAAAACTTGTTAATCATTATGTTTTTGATAATTTTGTAGAGGGTAAATCTAATCATGTTGCTTTAGCTGCAGCAAAACAAGTGGCCTCTAACCCAAGTGGTGACTATAACCCGCTATTCATATATGGAGGCGTTGGTTTGGGTAAAACCCATTTAATGCATGCAGTTGGAAATCAAATCCTTAAAGAAAGTCCTGAAAAAAGAGTTGTTTATGTTCATTCAGAAAAATTTGTTTCTGACATGGTTAAAGCGCTTCAGCTGGGGGCAATGAACGAGTTTAAGTCATTTTATAGAAATGCAGACGCCCTTTTGATAGATGATATACAGTTTTTTGCAGGCAAAGAGCAGTCCCAAGAGGAGTTTTTTCATACATTTAATGCATTACTAGACCAAGACAACCAAATGATTCTAACTTGTGACAAATACCCTAAAGAAATTGATGGGTTGGAGGACAGGCTAAAGTCAAGACTTGGATGGGGGCTTCCTGTGGTAATCGATCCGCCAGAGCTTGAAACAAGAGCAGCTGTGCTTCTTAAAAAAGCAAGCTTAATGGGTGTTGATCTGCCAAGTGATTGCGCTATTTATATCGCACAAAGAATTAGATCAAATATCAGAGAGCTTGAAGGAGCTCTTAAAAGAGTTTCTGCTAATTCAAAATTCACAAATCAGCCGATAGACATTGCCTTGGTTAAAGATGCATTAAAAGATCTTTTTGTGATATCCGCTAAAATGGTAAGCATAGAAAATATTCAAAAGACCGTTTCCGAATATTACAACATCAAACTTTCTGACCTTTTATCAAAAAGAAGGAGTAGGTCGATAACAAGACCAAGACAATTAGCCATGGCCTTAACCAAAGAATTAACAAATCATAGTCTGCCAGAAATAGGAGAAGCTTTTAATGGAAGAGACCACACCACAGTGCTCCACGCGTGTAAAAAAATTGCAGAACTTAGAAAGGAAGACCCTTCCCAGGAAGAGGATTATAGAAACTTAAACAGAGCATTAACAAACTAAATATGGATTTTTACGTAAAAAAACAAGACATAGTAAAAGCTCTATCTTCAACGCTTGGGGTTGTTGAGAAAAGACAAACACTTCCCATTTTATCTAATGTATTAATTGAGGTAGATGAGAGCTCTATGCAGCTAACAGCAACAGATCTTGAATCACAAATCTCCACAAGCTCTGTAATTTCTAACTTCATTAGTGGCGGGAAAACAACAGCATCAGCAAAAAAATTAAGCGAGCTTTGCAGGCTATTGCCAGATGATTCAGAAATCCATATATCTCTAGATGGAGATAAGTTAGTGGTTGAATCTGGAACAGGTAAATATAACTTAAAAACTTTGCCAAGTGACGGCTTTCCTATTTTTGAGGAAGAGAGCGAGGGAGAGGCTATTCAAATAGACTCGAAGAAACTTAAATCATTAATTAATAAAACATCTTTTGCTATGGGTAACCAGGATTGGAGACATTACTTAAACGGCCTTTATATTACCGTTGAGGGTTCAAATATTCTTGCAGTAGCCTCTGATGCGCACAGACTAGCAATAGCATCAACAGATCTAGACGCAGTCTCGTCAAATAACACAAGCGGAATAATTCCTAGAAAATCAATCAATGAAATAGCTAAGCTTGTTGGAGATGTAGAGGGCGTTGTGGAAGTTAACCTAAGCAATAGTTCTATAAAAACCAGTACGCCAAATGCTTCGTTTGTCAGTAAGTTGATTGAAGGCAAATTCCCTGACTATGAACAAGTTATACCATCTGGAGATAGCTCAGTTTTAAAGGTTTCCACAAAAAAATTCTCTGAAGCCTTAAGTAGAGTTAGCGTGCTATCTAGTGATAAATATAGAGGTGTAAGAATGGTTACATCTAGCGAAGGCGTGATGATATCAGCCAATAATCCTGAGCAAGAAGAGGGCGAAGAGTTCTTTAATACAAATTATGAAGGCGAGAATCTAGATATAGCTTTTAATGTTAACTATTTTCAAGAAATATTATCGACGCTAGATGATGATGAGTGTGAGATTCATTTCTTTGGTGCAGACAAGAGTTGCCTAATAACTCCTCCAAATAGCCAACATCTTAAATATGTTGTTATGCCTCTGCTTATATAGTGGCATTAAGCTCTATAACCCTTTCCAGCTTCAGATGCTTCAACTCCCTTAAGATTGACCTTTCACCTAGAGCTAATTTTTTTTACGGAAAAAATGGTTCAGGAAAGACATCAATACTAGAAGCCATATACTTAGTTTGCAGCGGCAGATCCTTTAAAAGCAGTAATATTGAATCAGCAGTAATGCTTGATAAAGAAAGCTTTCATCTCAAAGCTTATGATAATGAAACTGGTTTTATAATAGAGGCCTATAAAGAAAGAAGTAAATCTATCCAACTAAAACTAAATAACAAAAAAATAACAATTAGTGAAGCTGCAAAAACTTTCCCTGCCACTATTATTGATAATAAAACATTTTCCTTTACAGAGGCTGCTCCAGCCTTTAGAAGGAAAATATTAGACCGCGCAGTTTTTTTAAGTGACGAGAGTTATTCAGCCAATTGGTTTGCTTATTTCAGAGCTCTAAAACAAAGAAATAAACTTTTAAAAGATAGACAGCTTGCATCGCTAGAACCCTGGAGTGAAAAGCTAGCTTCATTAGGCGAGACTCTAACTGACAAACGTAAAATTTTTTTTGATCAAACTAAAAATGAATTTAGCAATATAATAGAAAGCCTTAACCTTAAAGCTGAAAAAGTTTTTATAAACGATATTGACGTTCAATATGATCAAGGGTGGTGCAATGCACAAGATCTTATAAGCACTTTAACCTTGGAGAGAGATACAGACATAAGAAGAAAAGTAACAACGCGAGGCCCCCATAAAGCTGATATTAAAATCTATATAAAAAATGTTGATGCCAAAGAAATATTATCAAGAGGCGAACAAAAGCTTTTAGCAATTATCTGGCTATGCTCGCAGCATGAAGTTCTAAGATCTATTTATGGAATTAAACCAACCTTACTTATTGATGACGTTAAATCAGAACTAGATATTGATACATTTAATATTTATATATCCCTGTTAAAACTTATTGAAAATCAAGTCATTTTTTCAAACATAGAAGACCAAATTAATAGTAAAATAGAGGCTGAATTAATTAATATTAAAAAGTTCCACGTGGAACAATTGAGTTAATAAAAAATGCCAAAAAAAGAAAATAATGCAACGTATGATTCCTCAAACATCCAGGTTTTAAAGGGCCTAGAGGCTGTTAAAAAAAGACCAGGAATGTATATTGGCGATACTGATGACGGCTCAGGTCTTCATCATATGGTTTTTGAGGTTTTAGATAATTGTATTGATGAAGCTATGGCGGGACACTGCTCGGACATTAATGTAATAATTAATAAAAACGGGTCTGTAACCGTTAAAGATGATGGAAGAGGAATCCCCGTTGATGTTCATAAAAAAGAAGGCATATCTGCAGCTGAACTTATTCTTACAACCCTTCATTCAGGTGGAAAATTTGATGACAATAGTTACAAGGTATCTGGCGGTCTTCATGGTGTTGGTGTATCGGTAGTTAACGCACTTTCTAAAAATCTAACTTTAAGAGTTTGGAGAGATGGCGGCGAGTTCTTCCAAGAATACAAAGAGGGTGCAGCAGTAGCTAAGCTTAAAAAAGTTAAGGCGTCTGAGCTCACTGGAACAGAAATAACCTTTACCCCTTCAGAGAAAATATTTACCTCAGTTACATTTGAGGTGGATAGAATATACAAAAGAATCCAAGAATTATCTTTCCTTAATGCTGGTGTTTCTATTAATGTAACAGATGAGAGAACAGGCAAATCTAAGAAATTCCAGAATAGCGGCGGCCTTTCCAGTTACGTAACAT
>Ga0308010_1002086_pt1 | contig 10645 bp, 10 predicted proteins | sample Neamet129_FD_202368 | JGI IMG/M metagenome (GOLD analysis project Ga0308010, IMG submission 202368) | Marine microbial communities from water near the shore, Antarctic Ocean - #129 | ecosystem: Environmental > Aquatic > Marine > Unclassified | place: Southern Ocean | collected 2014-07-24 | reverse complement strand
CAGGTTCTTGATCAGATAATGCACGAACTAATTCTCTATATGTACTTTCGCCGATTATCCCGTCCATGTCGACGCTAGAAAATCCCCGATCCGATTGAAATTGGTTCACTGCAATTTCTGTTAAGGCACCATAATCACCATCCACGCCATTATTAAATACACCTGTTGAACCAAGGTCGTACTCTAACGCTACAAGGGCTCTTTGGAGCGCTTTCACTTCGTTGGGCCGTTGTATCCCATTACTCAACATTCCATAATCAATAATAAACGAAATATCAATATCCTTTTTGGAAATTGTTAATGGTTCTGCTGGCGGAGGGGCGGGCTTTTCCAGAACGGGTCTTTTGACTATCAAGGGTTGGGGCTCATTGAACTCATTCACATTTTCTAGACTATCCTCTGTGGAATACCAGCTATTATACCAGACAAAATATTTTTCCGGACCATATTTTTCTCGGGCATAAATAAACGAATCATAAAAAGGAGACCCTTTTGCTTCTGTTTCTGGAAGGACAAATACCCTGTTCTCATTTTTATCTTCGGATGAAGAAACTTCAGTTCTGATACTATCACTCAATGATTCCCAAACCTGTATCAAGATCACCCGACTTGCCTGGGAATGGAAAACCTCAAAATCTTCGATTGGACGATCAAACAAATAGCCCAGTTGGACTGATTCATTATTTTCTGTCACTTCTAGATCAATAAGCGGAGGTTCTAATCCAATACCATCTATTGAAGATTCATTGAGGGATGTACTATTGAGTGTAACGTAAAACCAATTTTCTTGACCAACCCACCCAGCAATATTTTCAATATCAATGACATGACTTGTTACAATACGGAGCAATGTCCCGTTACTTTTTTTATGGGTTGTTAATAGTTGAATTTCATTGGCATGTAATATGGTGAAAAATAACAGTACAAGCCCAATTTTGGTCGCAAATATTAATCTTTTAAATTTCATTTAATTCCTGTCGGAGTAAAATCACTTCGTCCAGTTCCTCTTGCGGGTTTTCACCATTTGACTCTTTTTCACGAATCTGGATACGAAGTAAATGAATTTTATCTTTTAAAGGCATAGATTTTAAGATTTTCTTGCAATCGAACACAATTTGTTCAGGCGGAATATTTTTTGGATCCGCAAATAGGATTTGTGCCACAGAATCACGTTCATACTTATCCTGAAAATACTCGATAATTACAGATGATTCCACCGACAATTTCTCATCTAGTAAGAATTCAGCAACTTTTTTTAATAAAGGTGTTGTAAACAGGGCTAATGAGACATTTTCTCTAACATATTCGCGAGTTGCGTCTTTTTCCAGAGCTAATAATTGCAATAATTCGATTTGAGCTCGATCTACTATACTTGTGAATTTTGGAATTTCATCCCTTTGTTCAGTTTGGTCCGGATACTGAACTCGATTAATACGCTGGCTTTTCATTACACGAATAAGATCATGTTCGTCTACTATTAATTTTTCTGATAAAATACGGACAAGGTCATTACGAACAATCCCGTCCTGAATATTCCGGATCTCACGCATAAGATCCAAGATGTACTGCCGTCTTTCTGCGCCTTCCAGGGATGGGCCGCTATGAAATTCTAAATGAAAATCAAGAAAGGATGCGGGAGATTCAATCGCAGATAAAACATCATTTCTCCCCTTATCTCTCACCCAATCATCAGGATCCTGATCCGTAGGCGGACGCACGATGGTGGGCTCCATTCCTGCTTTGAGTAATACCCATCCAGCACGAACCGTAGCATTCCCACCAGCCTTGTCTCCATCATAAAACAAAACCACTTTTTGAGTAATACGGCTTAAGGCCAATGCATGTCTCGGTGTAAATGCTGTCCCTGAGACAGCCACAACCTGATGAATTCCTGCTTGGTAGAGTTGGAGAAAATCCATGTAGCCTTCCACCAAAACTGCATACCCTGTTTTTCGGATTGCATCCCGAGATGCTTGAAGTCCATAAAAGACATCACTCTTTTTATATAGAGGTGTTTCCGGGGAATTCAAATATTTTGCAGGATCATCCACTTCAAAAACCCTTCCACCAAATGCAATGGGTTTTCCCGAAGGATGGTGAATCGGAAACATGATCCTTGAACGGAAACGATCGAATGTCCCTTTTTCTGATTGGGTAAATAACCCGGATTGATTAATATAAGATTTTGTAAATCCTTTACCAGTACACTGTTTCACCAATTGATCCCAACTGTCCATAGCAAACCCAACTTTAAACTGCTTCAAAATGTCTTCTGTTAATCCCCGGTCTGTTAAATAAGTCAATGCACTTTTTCCACGCTGGGAGAATAAATTATCCTGAAAAAGTTTAACAGCAATGGTATGGAGTTCATATATTGAAGAATATAATTCAGAGCCACTATCCCCCTCTTCAAATTGAATTGGTATATTATACCGATCTGCCAGAGTTTTAATAGCTTCCGGGAATGTGATTTTTTGATATTCCATCAAAAATGAAAAAACATTTCCACCGGAACTACAACCGAAACAATGGTATATTTGTTTAGCAGGTGCCACACTGAAGGACGGCGTTTTTTCACCATGAAACGGACATAGTCCGAAATAGTTGGCACCACGTTGTTTCAAGTCAACGTATTGAGATACCACATCCAATATATCTGCCGCGTCACGGACCCTGTCTACAATATCTTGTGGAATTTTTCCCATCAGGGTTGAGACAATTGTTTCAAATATGATTCACTCAAAGCGACGGGATCTTCCCAGTTAAAAAATTCAACCATATTGATTCTGATCAAATTGCTTTTTTGAGCTAATATTGAATTGGCTTGAATAATATTCGACCATTTCTGCAACGGCAGAATGGCCATAATCCAAATAAAAACCATCATAATAAAAAACCCTTTGATCGACCCAAATACAAAACCTAGAGATCGGTTCATCCATTGGTTGCTTTTCGAAAGGAGTGCAATTTGTACCATTTTTGTCAAGATTCTGGTACCCATTAAAGTCACTGCAAATAATAAGGAGAAAGAAAGGAACATGCCCATCCATTCATCCATTTGCAATAGGTCATTCACTTTCACTGAAAATTTTGTACTATTGGATACAGAAATCAGAATTGCAAAGATGAGCCCAAGTAACCTGCCGAACTCTTCAATGAGCCCTCGTTTAAATCCAATCACACCCAGCAATATAATAAATAATAAGGCCAGACCATCCAAGAACCAGGACATTTATCCCAACAATTCCCTCAAGATCACGTTGGCAGTTTTTCCATCGATGGACCCGGCACCACGCTGCATAACAAGCGGCATCACTTTGCCAATATCTCCCATTCCAGTTGCGCCCGTTTCTTCAATAATGGCAACAACTATCCCACGGATATCATCTTCAGACATCATGTTAGGGAGATATGATTCAAGGATACTCAATTCATTTTTTTCTTTTTCAGCTAATTCAGGTCGATTGGCTTTCTCATACATTGCTACAGATTCTTTGCCCTGCTTTACCAAAGTCTTAATCACAGTCAAGCCATCCTGTTCCGATAGTTCTTTCCTTGTATTGATCTCTTTGTCTTTCAATTTTGCTAAAAGTGTACGGAGGGTTCCAGCCTTATCTTTTTCCCCGGATTTCATTGCATCATACATTTCTGTTTTAATTTTTTCAATAAAACTCATTTTAATTCCCGTCAATTCTTTTCATGGCTAATAGAAGCTGATCTTTATTTGTTTCAAATCCAATAAATCGTCGCCCACCCAGTTTGGATGCTAGGCCTACATCACCAGTTTTCATAAAAGGATCCAACACCCAATTCAATTTGAAACTACTGGATTCAAGGATCCGTGAAAATAATTTTTGCGGATATCGCCCATTTTTTTCTGCAATTCCCGGAATATCCAACCAAAGATTTGATTGAACAATGTCATGATCCAATACCGGTTCATCTGATTTGATTCCCACGGCCCGTTGATTAAATAGGAAATCATCCGTTTTTGTTGCAAACCAAATATCAGATGTATCATTTTCCCAAGTTTGATTTTTACTAATGGAATCATTGGATTTTTTCCTCCATGTAATTCGGGATTGGACTTTGAATGTATTACTCAACAATCCATGATACATCCCAGAATATTGCCATGGTGAAAATAGATAAATCGCACCGGTATTTTTCAGAACGCGATAGGATTCTTCCAACCAATGATTGTTCCACTGGTAATATTCCTGTAGTGTTTTCCGTTGACCTATTTCTTCCGCGGAATACCAAGGGTCTTCCGGTGGATCTGCAATGATTAGATCTATGGAATTATCAGGGATCTGTTTTAAGCCATCCAAACATTTGGCAAGAAAAAGTCCTTCCTCCATTCGATCAATGGAAAAAGACATGTCCTCCACTGTGCGGATGGCAGGAAGATATTTATTCAGGTCATCAATGGATAGACCTGGAAAAGTCTCCAGCGGATTGGTAAACAGGGGGGAATTTATATTTTGCGGTGAGTCAGACATCTGAAAATTTACTGAAAAAATAAGCTATATTCTCTCGACAATCTTTTTTTCAATTTCTAATAATTGTTCAGAGTCATCAAATATGTTAAATCTATCTGTTTCAATGGTTAATACGGGGTAAGCTGTTACACTATTGATCCATTGATCGTAGGAGATATTCAGACTATGAAGGTATTCCGGATCAATAGATTGTTCATAATCCCTGCCACGGGATTTGATCCGGCTAAGTAATGTATCCGTGGAAGCTCTTAAATAAACAATGAGATCAGGCTTTTTTAAAAAAGATGTCATGGAAGCGAATAACCCTAAATAATTATCCCAATCGCGATCTGACATATTTCCCATCTCATGAAGATTTTGGGCAAATATTTCCACATCTTCATAAATCGTTCTGTCCTGGATCACACCACTCATAACTTTGGACATTTGGAGATGCGACTCAAATCTTTTATGAAGAAAATAGATCTGAAGGTTAAAGCTCCATCGTTTCATGTCACCATAAAAATCACTTAAATATGGATTATCAGATACAGATTCGTAAAAAGGAGCCCATCCCTGACGTTCTGCTATTTTGGTGGTGAAGGTGGTTTTGCCTACACCAATATTCCCGGCAAGTCCAATAAATGGATGGGTGGACTTTTGTGATTTTTCCATAGTTTAAAATACAAAGATCGTAACTTATATCTTTGAATGAATTATTGCAATTAATAGAGGAATCACCGCATTTTTAACCATGGTTAAAAAACAAAAAGTTCTTTTTGTCTGCACCGGGAACAGTTGTCGATCTCAAATCGCTGAAGGATTGCTCCGCGATATGGCTGATGACCGGTTTGACGTTTTCAGTTGTGGGACGCATCCCAGCCGAGTTCATCCCAATGCTATTGCGGTCATGGAGGAATGGGGCATCGATATTTCGAATCACACCTCCGACAATATCAACGATTACTTGGATACGGGTATTAATATCGTAATCTCGGTTTGCGATCATGCCAATAAACTATGTCCCATTTTCCCTGGTGATGTTCAGCAGATCCATTGGAGCGTTGATGATCCTTTTCGAGGCTGGAATAAGGATGCATCGCAATTGGACAATTTTCGAGAAACAAGGCAGGACTTAAAAGTCAGAATTCAAAAATTATTAGACGATACAAGGTCTTCATAATGAAAAAAATTATTTTTACTTTACTATTATATTATCCATTCTTACTGGCAGGTGAAATATCAGTTTCCATCTCGGAGGCAGTTATGAATGATTACCTGACTCTGGTGGGTGATTTCAAAGATGTTTCAGAAGGTGAAGATCTACAAATAATATGGATGCTTGAAAATCCCCGGGTCAAATTTGAAAATGGGGAGGCCCTGTTTTTGGTTAATGCAAATTTCACTCATGGGCAGCTCAATATAAGAAAGGATATTAAACTAAAAATTGACATCCAGTTCAATTCCCGAAAAAATACTGTCCAATTGATCATTACAGATCCTGTGATCAAGATGGAAAGAAATGGGGAAATCCTGGAAGAATTGGATATTAGTGATATTTATCAATCCGATTTTGTTTTTTCCGGACCCATGCTAATAAATGATTCCTTTACTATCAAAACTGCAGAGGGAAAAGAAAAGTTTGATGTGACCACTCAGGATCCAATCATTACCATTGAATCGGGTGTGATTAAAATTTCGATCGATCATTTATATGAATAAAAAAAAGGCGCTTAATAAGCGCCTTTTTTTACATACGTATTTGCAAAAAGATTATTTTGATAATGTAAAATTTGTGCAAGAACTATCACCTGCAACTGACATTGTTAGAACATCACCACTAATAGACCAGGTTCCTGTTTCAACTTCTGCAGAGTCTGTCCCTGCAGCATATGTGAATGTAATCGCATCATCTTCTGTTGAATATGAGCGTGTTTCAGAATCGCTAATTGCACAGCTACTATTTGCATATGTGCCTCCCATTTCCAAACATACTTCATCAAGCGACATATTGGCTGAATATCCATAAAATGAAAAACCACAACTATCACCGTCTAAGGTGCCATCCATCATTGTGCATAATGCCTCAGCAGACAGGGACGCACTCATACTCATAGTGTTTTCATCAGCAGTAAAATCCATGGTTAAGCTTAAATCATCGCCAAACATCGCTGACATTGAATCCAATGTCCATTCAGGTGTTCCTGTACAGGTTGCCCCACTATATTCATCATAAGCAGTAACCGTCCATGAGCCAATAAGTGTTGGATCTTCTTCTTCAGATTCACACGCAAAAAAGAGTATGGGTAGTGCTAGGATAAGTTTTTTATAATTCATTTAAGATTCCTTTTTGATTATTAGTTTAAGTAATAATCAATATTAAAATCGGATTGAGACTACTCCAACCTTTTTTACACCGCTTGACCCATATGGTATCGACTATCCTAACGAATTTGTAGACTTATTTATTGCTGATCCACATACTTAATTCATATCCTTATGATGCTCAACCTTTAGTTTCTGCAGTTCTCCCAATACTTCCTGTTTTGTAATCAATCCCTTTTCTTCAAGTATGTTCATCAATGCTTCAATGGAGTACATATTTGACCATGCAATATCTTCCCAAGACACTTTTTTATCTTCTTTCATTATTAATTCCTAAATTAGGTTCATGAAGTTTAGTAAAAACTTTTGGACAATTGCTCTCATTCTGTTGATATGGAATCTCATGGTATGGGTAGATGTCTTTAAACCACCACCTAAACCGATAGTAGAGCCCATTGGAATCATTGTATGATTAACCGCATCGCACCACTACTCATATTATTCTCCATTTCTTATTCCCAAGATATAATCGGTGAAGGACTCTCTGGTCAGCCCCTGCTCGATCATGTGGTGAACAACTATAAAACATCAACCACATTAGGGTATACTGATGCCAGAGATATCATGTATGGTACAATTGACCTTCAGGAAGGCAACCAACTCTCATGTGTCTATTCTGGATACACTATCACACTTGACACAACACAAGACCCGAGTACGAATGCGTATAACCAAGGGATTAATTGTGAACATACCTATCCACAGAGCATGGGTGCATCAGAAGAACCACAAAAGAGTGATATGCATCATTTGTTCCCCTGCAAGTCCAATGTGAACTCATCCCGTGGGAATGACCCCTATGCAGAGATTCCAGATGAAAATACGGACACTTGGTATCGGAATGATTATTCACAGGATACAATCCCCACAGAATACATAGATGAGTTTGCAGAAAAGGATAACCCACCAAATCCTAATAATGAAGTATTTGAACCAAAGGAAAATCATAAGGGTGACGCATCAAGGGCGATGTTTTATTTCTTTGCAATGTATAACGATGTAGCAGACACCAACTTCTGGAATGAGCAGAGAGATGTATTATTAGACTGGCATTATTATGATGAAGTTGATGACTGGGAATTAAATAGAACTTGGGCAATCGCATCCTACCAAGAGAACCAACCCAACCCATTTGTATTAGACTCTTCACTTGCCCGTAGAATCTGGTATATGGATGATGGTGGGACAGATACTTCCAGCACAGACACAACCGTGTACAATATTATCATTAATGAAATCATGCAAAACCCAAGTGCTGTCAACGACAGTGATGGTGAATGGTTTGAGATATACAATGCTGGAACGGATACAGTTGACCTGAATGGATTTACAATCAAGGACAATGACACTGACTCCCATCTAATTACAGAAGAAACTCTGATTGCACCTTACTCCTTCGCTGTATTAGGTCGTAATGCCGATACTACTACTAATGGGGGTTTATCAGTTGATTATGAATATTCAGGCTTCACCCTTGCAAACGGGGCAGATGAGATACTTTTAATTGACTCTTATGGTATTACGGTTGATAGTGTTGTCTATGATGGCGGTAGCGCATTTCCAGACCCTAATGGTGCGTCAATGGCTTTACTTGAGTTGAGTCTTGATAATACTGTTGGTGGCAACTGGGTTGAGTATGATTCATTGACTTATGGGGACGGAGATTATGGTACGCCGGGTGAACCTAATTTCTTTGTAGATATAGAATGGGACTTCAGTTTAAGTGAACCGATTATCACAGTATTCGGTGATGATGATGAGTGGAATCCGGGCGATACGATTTCAATTAAAATGGAACTATGTAATAACTCTGATTATGACCATTTGTATTACCCGAGTGCTATTTTGGAATCTTTGGATTCGTCTTATGTTGAAATAATTAACCCTGAATTTTGGTTTTATATGATGTATGCAAATACTTGTGATACTGTGAGCTGGGTAGTTGTTGCGGATACGGGTATTACAGACAGCGTACAAGTTGATTTTATTGCCTACCCGACAATATTAAACTGTGAAGATAATCCTGAATTTTGTTTTGAAGGTGATACGATTAGTTTCTCTATACCTATTAATGTTGAGCAATTATTTGATTGTACAGCAGATGATGGCACAGAAGGTGTTGAACTTTGGGGCGAATGTTATTCAATAGAGAATACTACTGAGTTGTATTTATTCAGTAGTCAACTCACAGGAGAAATACAACCAGAGATAGGGAATCTGACCAATCTGACTTCTTTGTATTTAAACAATAATCAATTAACAGGTTCTGTTCCACCAGAGATAGGTAATTTGACCAATCTGACTTCTTTGTATTTAAACTATAATCAATTCACTGGTTCCATTCCTTCAGAGATAGGTAATTTGCCCAATCTGACTTCTATGTATTTAAACAATAATCAATTCACAGGTTCAATTCCATCAGAGATAGGTAATTTGACCAATCTGACTCATTTATTTTTATCCAGTAATCAACTCATAGGTTCAATCCCACCAGAGATAGGTAATCTGACGAATCTGAATGGGTTGTATTTAGGATGGAATCAACTCACAGGAGAAATACCAGAAAGTATATGTGATTTGAATATTAATTGGAATAATTCTAATACTTTCAACATTTCAACCAACCAACTCTGTCCTCCATATCCATCTTGTATTGAAGATTATGTGGGAGAACAAGATACCACTAACTGTGAGCAAGTATCCATAATTGATGAGACTCTCCCAATCACATATAACCTTTACAATGCTTATCCCAACCCATTCAATCCAGTCACAACTCTCCGTTATGATTTACCTGAAGATGCACTGGTCAACATCACCATCTATGATATGATGGGTAGGCAGGTTAAGACCCTTGTAAATGGCTCACAAACGGCAGGATACCGTTCTATCCAATGGAATGCCACCAATGATAGAAATGAGCCAGTATCATCTGGATTATACATCTATACGATTCAAGCGGGTGATTATACCCAGACAAAGAAGATGGTACTGCTTAAATGATTAACCGCATCACATTACTACAAAAGGCCCCACTTCGTGGGGTTTTTTGTTTATGTGATGATTGTAACCAGTTAAAACTGTTGTTTTGGCGAAACCATTATAATCCGGTATCGCTAAAAAAGAGTTATCACATGGTTTTATTTGGATGAATAATCCAATCCGCATTATAAAGATCTACAAAGCCCGGGGCAATTTTATCATTGGCACGATCCTGTGACAGCTTAAATAAAAAACCAACATAGTTAGAATCCGGTCCATGTTTCCTGCCATTATTTTGGGTTTTTCCAATTCGGTGTCCAATGGCTACAATTTCAAATTCAATAAATTTTTCCAGCGACAGGTTATAGGTTGCCTCTCCAAGTAAATTAGTTGTCATGCTGTGATCGAGTAAATCGGTAGGTGTCCAATCATTTTCCCCAAGGAGCCATTCTCCTTTTGCGATTGCCGATGATGAACCGGTGATCTTAAATCGCGTTTTATCTTTTTCATATTCCAGAATTTCAACCTGTATCTTAGATGACTTGATTTCTGCCGGAGCAAAGGGAAGTGTTTGTCCGCGAACATTATCAACCAGGTGAAAGCGAAATAAGCGATCATTTAATTTTTCGGGGAGATCATAGATGTCTCCAACTTTTGGATGATTCGGTAACCATTGGCGGGATTCGTTTTTATTGAACCATACATGGTCAATATTCCAACGGTCGCTTCGTTCTTCATTTATTGGGGGATCTGTAAATATATCAATATTATAGGATGTGAGTACTAGTCCATCTTCT
>Ga0308010_1002081_pt1 | contig 10662 bp, 8 predicted proteins | sample Neamet129_FD_202368 | JGI IMG/M metagenome (GOLD analysis project Ga0308010, IMG submission 202368) | Marine microbial communities from water near the shore, Antarctic Ocean - #129 | ecosystem: Environmental > Aquatic > Marine > Unclassified | place: Southern Ocean | collected 2014-07-24 | reverse complement strand
CTGTTGAAGATAAGGCCGACGACAGTCCGGTTACTGTTGCAGATCGTCTGACTGAAACAATTATGCGCGAGATGATTTCAAAAAAATTTCCAGATCATGATATTCTTGGAGAAGAACACGGTTATCAACCAAAAGGAAGCAAATGGAAATGGGTGCTGGATCCTATTGATGGAACACGCAGTTTTGTGGCCGGAATGCCAATATTTGGTACGTTGATTTGTCTGCTGGAACAGGAAATTCCGCAAATTGGAATGATTGATATACCAATTCTTCAGGAACGATGGTGCGGATTGAGGAAAAAGGAAAGTATATTTTATCCTAATTTGCCTGGTGGAAAACCGCTTGCCTGCAAAGTTTCCAATCAGCAAAAAATTGAACAGTCCATTCTTTACAGTGCAGACCCGGCGATGTTCAACAACGCTCAAAAACCGTACTTTGATCAGATTGCGGCACAGGCAAAACTGGTACGATTCGGTGGAGATTGCTACAGCTATGGATTGTTGGCTTCCGGACACATAGATTTGGTGGTTGAGGCAGATCTCAAAAATTATGATGTAATGGCACTTGTTCCGGTAGTCGAATCAGCGGGCGGATTGATCAGCGACTGGAATGGTAACAGCTCTTTTGATGACGAATGGGATGGTTGCCTGGTTGCGACTGCATCTCCGGAATTACACAAGCAGGCCTTGGGTCTGCTTAAAACTTCTTAACCTTGTTTCAAAAAATAATATGCATATTTCACGATTCCCACGACTCCATTTTGCGCACCTGCCGACTCCTCTCGAACCACTCAAAAACTTGAGTAAACTACTTGGCGGTCCACAGCTTTTTATTAAACGCGATGACTGTACTGGTCTTGCTACTGGAGGAAATAAAACACGTAAATTGGAATTTCTGCTGGGGGAGGCACTGCAAAAAAATGCAGACACAATTATTACTCAAGGCGCAACACAATCAAATCATGTTCGGCAGACTGCAGCAATTTGCTCAAAATTAGATTTACGCTGTGAAATTTTGCTGGAACACCGTACAGGCAGCAAAGATCCGGACTATCTTGAAAACGGGAATGTTTTGTTGGATCGACTTTTTGGTGCAAATATACTTTCTGTTCCAGCCGGAACTGATATGGTTGCTGCCATGGAAGAAATGGCTGCTGAAATAAGAAAAAAAGGTGGCAATCCCTATATTATTCCCGGCGGTGGTTCGAGTCCGACCGGTGCGCTGGGTTATGTAAATTGTGCTATGGAACTAGTGGGACAAGCTAATGATCGTAGTTTAAGGATTGATCAACTCGTTACTGCTACCGGAAGCGCAGGAACACAGGCCGGACTTTTGGGAGGCCTGGAAGGAACTCGTAGTGGTATTCCGGTTTTGGGAATTTGTGTAAATGCAGACAAAGAAACTCAGGAGGAAAAAGTATTTTCGCTGGCCGGAAAAACCACAGAATTCCTCGGAATTCCCGGCAGTATAAAACGTGAATCAGTTGTTGCGAATGGTGACTACGTCGGTCCTGGTTACGGATTGTCGACGGATGGAATGATTGAAGCCGTGCAGCTACTGGCTCGTGAAGAAGCGATTCTACTGGATCCGGTTTATTCCGGAAAAGGGATGGCAGGTCTGATTGATCTTGTACGAAAAGGTAAATATCGTAAAGACGAAAACATAGTCTTTCTTCATACCGGTGGCTCGGCAGGTTTGTTTGCCTATCGAAAAACTTTTACTGCATGAAGTATGATTTGCCAGGAGCTTGATTTAGAGTGATTCGTGATCAAGCCGGTTCATGCCGTTAAAAGCTGCAATACGGTAGGCTTCATCAAGTGTTGGGGAGTTAAAAACTGTGTTCATGAAATATTGTATTGTACCTTCAAAAAACATCACTGAATGTCCCAGGTGAATCAATTCTGAGGCGTGAGGTCCAATGATGTGGATACCAAGTATTTTTAGTGTTTCCGGATCAAAGAGCAGTTTTAGAATTCCCTCTTCTTCACCCATAATGTGGGCGCGGGAAATTTCTTTAAAATGAGCAATTCCAATTTCGTATGGAGTGCATTCATCAGTCAACTCTTCTTCAGTTTTTCCTACCATCGATACTGCCGGAATAGTCCAGATTCCAAGAGGTAAATTCTTGGGCATTTTTTCAAATTCAAGTTTGCCGAAGGCGTGCAAAACAGCAATCCTGGCTTGGGACATGGAGGTTGATGCCAGACCCGGAAAACCAATTACATCACCCACAGCATAAATATTCGGCTGGTCTGTCTGGTAATTTTCATTGGTTTTGATTAATCCGTTATTACCCAACTCTACTCCTACTTTATCCAGATTCAGGCCACCGGAATTAGCAAAACGACCTGCTGCTACCAGAACTGTTGAGCAGGGTAAAACTTTCTGGCTTTCCAGTTTTACATGTATTTCATCTGTATTGATTTTTTCTATGCCCTTAACATTTTCTCCCAGACGCAAAGTAATACGCTGGTTACGCATCTGGTACATTAAATTTTCTGCAATTTGACGATCTACAAAGGGAAGTATATTACGGTCACGTGCAATGAGATTAACTCGAATACCTATTTTTGAAAAAATAGAGGCGTATTCACAACCGATTACCCCGGCACCAATGATAGTTACTTTTTTTGGCAAATGTTTGATGTCAAGAATGGTGTCTGAATCAAAGACGCATTCGTTGTCAAAAGGAGCCCATTTGGGTCTTCGTGGAGATGATCCAGTGGCGATAATCGTATAGTCGGCAGTAATTTCATATTTTTCGCTGCTGTCTGCAGGAGTGATTTCCAGTTTTGTTGCAGACTGGAAGCGTGGTATTCCTTCTATAACCGTGATCTGATTTTTTTCTAAGTTACGACGTAAGGAATTCTCCTGATCCTGGATCACAATTTCTTTACGGTACATCAACTCCCGGGTGGTCAAATTTTCTTTAAAACTAATGTCAATTCCGTGTGTTTGCTGACGCAGCAGTGCTAAATGCATCACAGTTTCTCTTAGAGATTTGGAGGGAATTGTGCCGGTGTGAAGAGAGGCTCCACCCAGATGCGGTGATTTTTCAATCAATGCAACCTGTTTTTTAAGTTTACTGGCCTGCAAGGCGGCCTTTTCTCCAGCGGGTCCAGATCCAATAACAACTATGTCGTAATGATGAATTTCCTGCATTTATTCCCTTTTATAATTCCTGAATATTTGTTAACAAATCGTAGCTGAAAAGTCCTAATAAGTTTATCTTTTCCAGTATGAGTCAGTTACAATGGCAACAAACTGCAATAATGTTTTCACGTTGAATTCAAATCCGGACGTTCTTTTAAAAACCTGTCCAGTCCGTTAGTATCTTCGCCGGCATTTTTTATACGCAGGACTCCTTCTTCAAGCACCGATTGTTCTGCTGCAATAGAAAGACGTAGAAAGTGTTTCCCATCTGCACCAATTTTTCCGAAGGATTTGCGGTCCAGAACTGCAATCTGATGTTCATAGAGTGCAAACATTTGGAAGATGTTTGCTGGAGAACTTTGCTCCTCTGCCGGAAGGCTGTGGTGTTTTTTAATTAGGCCTAAATTTTCACATATTCCTGAAATATTTGGGAACAAGTAAAATGCCCCTCCTGGTTTTTGACAGCTAATCCCCGGAATTTCATTTATTTGCTGCAAAATCAAATTTCTGCGTGATTCAAAAGTTTCTACCATTTTTTTTACGGACTGCTTTGAAAGTGGACTTTCCAGAGCAACTCTGGCAGCTTCCTGATTGTAGGGGGGAACACAGGAGAAATAATTGATGTTCAGTCTTTTAAAAACCTCTGCCTCTTCGACTGTTGGAAAAACTGCATAGCCGATTCTCCCACCGGTCCATGCATAAGTTTTTGAAAAACCACTAGCAATTATTGTACGTTCTGTCATTTCCGGTATTGAGGAAATGGAGTGATGTTGTTGACCGTCAAAAATAATCTTTTCGTAAATTTCATCTGAATATATTCGAACATCCGGCTGGCAACGCTCCAAAATTATTCGAGCTGTTTCTTCAAGAAGTGATTGAGAGGCGACTCCTCCGGTTGGATTGGATGGAAAATTAAGGTAAATAAGTTTTGTCTTTGGTGTTATTAAGTTTGCCAGTTGATCAGGAGAAAAAGTAAAATTCTCAGATTCGTTAAGATGCAGCGGTACCGGAACCGCATGGACATATCGAATGAACGATTCATAAATCGGAAATCCGGGACTTGGATAAATCACCTCGTCTCCAGGATTGCAGTAAACCTGCTGTGCAAAACCAATCGAAGGTTTACCACCCGGAAAGACAACGACCTGTTCCGGATTTGTTTGCAGTCTTCGTGTTTCGTTGACCTGATTACTGATTGCTGTTCGTAAAGAAAGCAGGCCTTTGGGATCACAATAATGTGTATTATCAAGATCCAACTGCCGCTTTATTTCATCCTTTATATGTTTTGGTACAGAAAAATCTGGTTCTCCAAAATTCAATTTTATAACCGCTTTTTTTTGCTGTTCTACACGAACAATATGGGGCCCTATTTTGAATGCGTTTTCTGTGTCGATCCATGAGTTTCGTTCTGCAAATAAATTCATTTGTTGTCCGGTTGTTAATTTAGAGGTTAAAGTTTTTCTCTTAAAATTTGTTCTGTTTTGTTAAACTCATTTCGTCCAAAACAAAAAACTGTACAGACTACAAACAGGAACTGCAGACAAAATCCAATGAAAACCTGATCGATCAGCAACAGTGGTTCAATTAACTGGAAATTGGCAAAAGCTGGTGAAAATTCTGCTACTACAAAAGTCAATGAACCAAAGACCACAATTAGTTCCATTTTTTCCCGGAAAAAAACCAGGAATAAAGGTAGAATTACCAGAGTATTTAGAATACCTTGTCCCCACAAAAGAAGGATTTTTGATTGTGCCGACAGAGGTGGTAATGCTAAAAACTCTTCTAAACGACCTAACCAGAATGGTCCAGAAAAACTTTCGTTAAATGTTATTTGAAAAACCAAAAATAAGAGTCCGTAAATTAAACCGCAGCCGATTAGTTTTACCAGCATAGAGATACTGATTTCTTTCTGAAATCTGCGCCAGAGAAAACTAAGGCCGATGACCTGCTTCTGTGAAGGAATCAATAGGGTTGCTAAAATACCGACTGTTAATGCCGCAATCAATTCAGGAATTAACAACAACCAAAATTTATTGTCAAATGGAATTCCCCAAACAAGGCGTTTCAAGATTTCTCCAAATGGGCCAAATGTCAGCAAAAAAATTGAAAAAAAGACAATTGAGGTCGTCCATTTCCAATAGATCATATTTGTTACAGGACGTAAGGCAAAACCAAGTAACACTCCTGCAAGAAACTGATAGGTGAAATCCTGAGCAATAGCCAACTCTGTATCAAGTGCACGCAGAGAAAACATTTTTGCAATCGCATATCCTGCACCGAGCGCAGTTGGCGCTACATACTTTCCAATTCCGGAAGATAACATCACAACTATTCAGTTTTTTAATTTGAATATTTTTGGAAATAGGCTTTGTAATGGAGTATCATATTTTATTGTTGGCACCAACGTAAATAAAGAAAGATGATTCCAAAATCAATTATATTAAAGCCGCACACTTTAGTCTCCAGAGCTAAAAAATTAAACCTGGGAAAGCCTTGCCTGATGGGAATCCTGAATTCAACTCCGGATTCATTTTCTGACAGTTCTCGTTTTTTTAAGCTTGACGATGCATTGGAACAAGCCCGAAAAATGATTAATGACGGCGCAGACTGGCTTGACATTGGCGGCGAATCTTCTGGTCCGGACAGTCAGGATGTGCCTTTGGACGAAGAACTTCAGCGTGTAATTCCTCTCATTCAAAAAGTTCGCATGGAAAGCGACATTTGGATTTCAGTTGACACCTGGAAAGCAGAAGTTGCACGTCAATCTCTGGAAGCCGGTGCAGACGCGATAAATGACGTGACGGCTCTGCGAGGAGATCCTGAACTGGCCAAAGTTGTTAAGGATTTTCAGGTGCCACTGGTAATCATGTACTCTAAAGACTCAACACCGCGAACAACCATACAGCAACCAGATTACGGGGATGTGATGGACACCATCAAGATTTTTTTCAGAGAACGTCTTCAGTTTGCTGAGTCTAATGGCATTCTGAATAAACAAATTGTGCTGGATCCCGGCATGGGGTTTTTTATCAGCGGTACTCCAAAATACAGTTTTGAAATCATCCGGAGAATTTCAGAACTTCATGAATTTGATTTGCCATTGCTGCTGGGACCTTCCAGGAAATCGTTTCTTGCCGGTGTTACTCCGGGACGCACCTTAAATATTTCAGAGAGGGACATCCCTGGTGCAGTCGTTTCCAGCTTTGCCATCTGGCAGGGAGTTTCAATACTGCGTTTTCATGAAGTAGAACAGGGACGCCTGCTTATCGATACAATTGAGGCTTTAAAAAGCAGCGCATGAATGTTAGAAACTAGAATGTCTGTTGGTAAGAAATATTTCCTCCATCCCAAAAATCGTTAAAAAAGTCGTCAATATTCCAACTGGTTGTCAGCATCAACGCAGAGTTGTTGCTCAGATACCGGAATTCCTTACTAACCCGGAGTTTGGCTTCATGTTTGCGGCGTGATTTGTCCGTCCTTGCTGCGTTTAGATAATCCGTGACTTTTTCGGTGTCTCCTGCATACAGTCCATATTCCCAAAACCTGTCCGTTGCTGTTTGGTGACGGAGAATTCCGTAAAGCTGTAAGGTCCATAAATGAAAATCGTAACTGTCGTAGTCAAGATCGAGTTGACGAAAATAATTGCGAAAGTGATCCTCTCGGAGACCTAATGTTCCGTGCATCGTTGTACTCAGCGGATGAAGCCAATAAAAATCTGCAGAGCTGTAAAGCAGTTGCTGCTCACGATTATCAGGTGAGGCTGTTTCAGTGGACTGTGTTGTCTCCCGGCGTTTGCGGATATCAAAGCTGCGCCAGCTAAGCCCGGCAATCCGTTGGTGTCCATAGTGATGATCGAGCACAGCACTGGTGTCTTTGCCATTGTAAGTGAATGTCAGGCTCTGCTTCGGAAAAACTTGTTTGAAAGTTTTATCTAATACGTAACTGAAGTGTGCACGCCAATTTTTCCAGTTGAATGAACCTTCCAGATTATTTTCCATTGGATGTGGAGAATAGTACGAATTATCGTAAAAATTCTTTTCGTTGTAATACAGATCCTGAAACAACTGTTGGAAACGCAGGAAATTCCAAGGACGTTTTCCCAGCGTGATGCTTGCACCCTGATCTGCTTTTCGCTTATCATATTCCGGCATTCCAAGCAGGGAAAAAGCTGCCCACTCATTCGGACGCCATTCAACTTCTACCAGATAACGGAAAGGTTTTATTTCATAAAATTCTTCCTGCCATCCACGAAAAAAAACAGTAGTTTCGTTTGACAATGCGTGGGGTAAGCGTACCTCAAGGTGAGAATAAAGCAGGTCCAGTCCCATACTTCCGCCGGTCAGCCTCCAACCTCCAGGACTTTCAAACCACTCATCTTCTTTTAATTTATGAAATTGATAGGACTTAATATCAAGAAAATTTTCCTGATTGAGGTAGGAATGATGAATCTCTGAAGCATCATCGAATGCCTGTACTTTTGAGGAGCCTGGTCCAGATAATAAACTGTAAGAGAGCATAATCAAAAAAGCAAAAGTTGAAAATTTCTGCAGTCTGTAAATGATTATCATTTTCATGACCCTCAGTTTTGCCCGCTATTCTCCTGTTCCAACTTGGCCCATGTGTCCCGCAGAGTTACTGTCCGGTTAAAGACTAAAGCTTCCGGGCGGGACTCTTTCGAATCTACACAAAAATAACCAACACGTTCAAACTGATAAACATCTGCAGGTTTGGCTTTTAGTAATCCAGGTTCGACACGGCAGGATGTTACGGTCTCAATGGAGTCCGGATTTAGGTCATTGAGAAAATTACCACCCGGATCATCACTTCCTGGCGAAGGATTAACGAACAGTCGGTCATACAATCGAACTTCAACAGGTACAGAATGCTGAATTGAGACCCAATGGATGATACCCTTTACCTTGCGTCCTTCAGCTTTTGTTCCGGATCTAGTAGCCTGATCGTAAGTGCAGTGGAGTTCGCGCACTTTGCCGTCACTGTCGTAAATAACTTCTTCGCAGCGAATGACGTATGCAAAACGTAGCCGCACTTCTTTTCCAGGAGCGAGCCGGAAATATTTGGCTGGTGGATCTATACGAAAATCGTCATGGTCAATGTAAATTTCCCTTGAAAAAGGCACTTTACGTGTTCCCATATCTGGATTTTTTGGGTGCCGTGACGGTTCAAATTCTTCCGTTTTATCTTCCGGATAATTTGTAATTACAACTTTCAAAGGGCTTAAAACAGCCATTGCACGGGGGGCAGTTTTGTCCAGTTCTTCACGTGCACTATCTTCAAGAACGCTCATCTCAATGTTGTTTTCGCTTTTCGAAATTCCGATTCGCTTACAAAACAGGCGTATTGCCGAAGGCGGATAACCTCGGCGGCGTAATCCGGAAAGCGTTAACATGCGGGGATCATCCCAACCGTCAACATGCCTCTCCTCTACTAGTTGAATTAACCGACGTTTGCTCAAGACTGTATAACGTAGATTGAGTCGTGAAAATTCAATTTGCCTGGGAAGGCACGGCGCACTCACCTCAGCCAAAATCCATTCGTACAAAGGCCGATGGTCCTCAAATTCAAGTGTGCAAAGCGAATGGGTTACACCTTCCAGTGCATCCGACAATCCATGTGTAAAATCATAAAGCGGATAAATACACCATTGATCAGCTGTACGCTGATGTGAGATTTTGCGGATTCTGTAAAGGACAGGATCACGGAGATTTATATTCGGTGAAGCCATGTCAATTTTAGCTCGTAAAACATGAGTGCCGTCTTCAAACTCGCCGCCGCGCATTTTTCTGAATAGTGTTAAATTATCTACAACACTTCTCTCCCTGAAAGGACTGTTCTTTCCGGGCTCTGTTAGTGTCCCCCGGAGTTCTCGGATTTCGTCTGCATTTTGGCTTTCAACGTAGGCTTTCCCTTTTTGGATTAGTTCTTCTGCGAATAAATAAAGCTGTTCAAAATAATCTGATGCATGAGTAAGACTCTCACCCCAGTCAAATCCTAACCACCGCACGTCTCGTAAAATCCCTTCGACATATTCATTATCCTCTTTGACCGGATTGGTGTCATCAAAGCGCATGAAACATTTACCGTCAAAATCATTTGCAACCCCAAAATTCAGGCATATTGATTTTGCATGGCCAATGTGTAATTGCCCATTTGGTTCAGGTGGGAACCGGGTAACAATGTGCTGATGTTTACCTGAATCCAAATCTCCACTGATGATGTTACGGATAAAATCTGTTGCACGTGTGGGAGTAGAATTTTTGTCTGACATGTTTGGTTATAAAATCATTTTATGTTTTGATAGACAAACTCGTAGGAAGTTGTCATTCTCGCAAAAGCGGAAACCAGGAACTTGAACGTATATTAAATAATAGATTATCTCTGTCGTTGGATTGAATGAAAATTGTGATATTTTGATTATTTATGTCTGCATTTGATTGATTAGCTGGACCTTTCTCAGACTTCGTATCCTACTGCATTCCTGGCCAGTCCATCATAAAGGTTAAGCATCTTTTCACGCCAGGAGTAAACAGAATCATCGGCATTAAGTAGAGAAAATTCTGAAATACAACGTGCCCACTGAAATGCCCCAAAAACAATATAATCAGAAAAGCCCGGAGTTTCTCCTGCAACAAAATCCTGTTTTTTGAGTGTTGTCCTTAATGGATTCAGTAATTTTTGAAATCGCGGCAAACGCTCATCGCGGTTTATTACAATTTCTTCAAGTGTTTTGCCAAGACGTTTTTCACGACTTTCCCGAAAATAATTCTTATCTTTCTGAGCCAGATTATTGTAAATGTCCATTACCAGTAACTGCATTAATTCCGTATGTAAAACTGTCTCAACCCAAAATTTTATGAAAAGTACTTCACCATGATCGAGTTTCAATGAAGGCGTATCCGGATATTCCGCTTCCAGATATTTTGCAATTTCCCATGAATCTGAAATAGTATTTTCAGCATCAATCAAAACTGGTACTCTCCCCTGTCCAGAAAAAGCAATTGCCTTTTTTTCAGTAAAATGCCAGGGCAGTCTCTCAACTTCGAGTCCCTTGTGTGCCAGTGCCATGCTTGCCCTCCAGCAATAAGGACTGAATCTTCTATTTTCATCTGCACCTACCAATTCATATAATATTTTCATAAAGTATTCTCGTTGATTCCTGTAATAAAATAAAAATTTTTAACTTAATTGGAGTCAAGTGCTGCTAAAAATAATCAGTGATGAAAAAGTCGTATTCCGGAAAAGGCCATCACCATTTCATATTCATCAGATGCAGAAATCACTTCTTCATCTCGGTTGCTGCCTCCAGGCTGAACTATAAAGTTTACACCACGTTTTGAGGCCTGATCGATATTGTCACGAAAGGGGAAAAATGCGTCTGATGATAAACTTACTCCTTTAAGCTTAGCAAGCCATGCTGCTTTTTCTTCTTGAGGAAGAGCTTCTACCGGAGCACTAAACTGACTTTTCCAGGCCCGAAGCTCTGGGGTAGTC
>Ga0308010_1002078_pt1 | contig 10664 bp, 12 predicted proteins | sample Neamet129_FD_202368 | JGI IMG/M metagenome (GOLD analysis project Ga0308010, IMG submission 202368) | Marine microbial communities from water near the shore, Antarctic Ocean - #129 | ecosystem: Environmental > Aquatic > Marine > Unclassified | place: Southern Ocean | collected 2014-07-24 | reverse complement strand
GATCATAGTAGAGGAATTCGAATTCATTCTAGTAGAAGATGCTGAGCAAGACGAAATAATGTCTTGATTTACAAAGGTGCTCCAATGTCCATACTGTGATGGAAGTGCAGAGGCCCTACAGGGGGCTATTGTTCATCTTCACGACGAATCGCAATGAATAATCCTGCACTGATTGCCATAACTGTTCCAGCCACGCCAATCGAAGGTAGGCTGCCATCCTCGTCTGCATCTTCATCATTTATGATTACGGTGTTGTTTCCATCGGTGTTATTGGCGGTCATCATGTACTCAAGATTGTCATTTTTATTGTCAAGGTATGTCACGTGCAGGTTATCATTCGAATCAATCGCTAATGAGGAGTGCTCACCGATGCAGCATCCGTTTGTGCTATCGAGCGAGACCGGTGTGCTCCATGAAGAGCCATCATAGGCCATGTACTCAAGATTGTCATTGGTGTCGTCAAAATAGGTCACGTGCAGGTTATCATTCGAATCAATCGCTAATGAGGAATACTGTCCGACCTCACCTGTGCTGTCGAGCGAGACCGATGTGCTCCATGAAGAGCCATCATAGGTCATGTACTCAAGATTGCTGCCATCGGTGAAGTCATAGTAGGTCACGTGCAGGTTATCGTTCGAATCAATCGCTAACGAAGAAGCCATAAGATTGTTGCCTTGGCTGTCGAGCGAGACCGGTGTGCTCCATACTTGAGTGGAGTTTCCACCTGTGTTATTACCGGTCGTCATGTACTCAAGATTGGAATTGGTCCAGTCATGGTAGGTCACGTGTAGGTTATCATTCGAATCAATCGCTAATGAGGAAACCTGGCCGACGACATCTGTGCTGTCAATCGAGACCGGTGTGCTCCATGAGGAAGTGGAATCATCATAGGTCATGTACTCAAGATTGCGACTGGTGTAGTCATAATAGGTCACGTGCAGGTTATCATTCGAATCAATCGCTAATGAGGAATCCCGGCCGACGTCACCTGTGCTGTCGATTGAGACCGGTGTGCTCCATGAAGAGCCATCATAGGTCATGTACTCAAGATTTTCATCGGTGAGGTCAAAATAGGTCACGTGCAGGTTATCATTCGAATCAATCGCTAATGAGGACTCCCGGCCGACGTCACCTGTGCTGTCGAGCGAGACCGGTGTGCTCCAAGAAGAGCCATCATAGGTCATGTACTCAAGATTGGCATTGATGTAGTCACGATAGGTCACGTGCAGGTTATCATTCGAATCAATCGCTAATGAGGACTCCCGGCCGACGTCACCTGGGCTGTAGAGTGTGACCGGTGTGCTCCAAGAAGAGCCATCATGGGTCATGTACTCAAGATTGCCATTGGTGGAGTCATAATAGGTCACGTGCAGGTTATCATTGGAATCATTCGCTAATGAGGAATCCTGGCCGACGTTATCTGTGCTGTCAAGTGTTGAAGAATCGAACCAGGTAAATCCACCTAAACCATTGATGGCTTCAGATTTATTATTCTCATCTAAATCCGCTGAATATTCAGTCGATTCATTGGTAATCCCTGTGAACGAGGAAAGGGTCAATATCAGGCAAACAAGCAAACTTCCAACTGTTAGTGCACTTCGGTTCATGGCCTTGGATTTTAACGAAGGCTTTTAGCAATATTTGTCAATAAAATATTGTTGTCGAAGTTATGCCTACTTACAGGGTAAGCGATTAACCGCTTTGAAGAAGACTTTCAAAATTAACGGCGGCGTTTGGTATTCTGACTGCGCTGGGCACGAGCTTGTGCTGCTCTTGCTTTGTTTGCACCCTTTCTTTGAGAATGTGCACGCTTGTCGCCAACCTTTGGTCCGCGGGTTTGTGCTTCTTTCTCATCCGAGCGTTGGTCTTTCTGCATTTGTCGCCATTGGCCACCGATCAGTTGAAGGATTTCTTCTTTAGTAGATGCACCGATGGATTCGCTAGCGCCTTTCTTTGAAACCCAAAGTCTTCCTTCTTTGCCGTGAGGGCGTTGTGGGTGTGATATTTTTTCATCGCGTTTGATTTTTTTAAGACCCAATGCTCTCGATGCTATGAACAATCCTTCAAGGTCCGGTTTAAGAACACTAGAATCACGTGGAACACGTCGACCACTACGTCGACTAGACTTGGCATTGAAATAGCCAGGCCAGACTGCTACACGGTCTGGATTGTGGTCCATGTCAACCCCTCAGAGGGTGGTTGGCTTTGAACCCACTCAAAGGGCAACACCGTTCAGAACGCCATCATGCCCTGGACGGGAAGTGATCTGAACTTGTCCCTTATCGGTTTCTACGACTGCACCCTTAGTTAGGATGTTACGGCGAATGTAGTTTGGATTTGCATCGTTCTGAATGACGCTGGTGATGGTTGCAATGGAAGACTTTCCATCTTTGCCGTTAACGGTACAACGGTTGTCTGAAAGAACACGGACCAGAGGGTTTCCACCAGTCTTACGGTAGATTTTACGCTTTGGTTCTCCGATGAGAGCAAATTGCTTCTCAGTAGAAATTTCGGTACTACGCTTTCCTCGAGAAGGAACGCGTCGACCACCAGTTGACTTGCGACGTGAGATTCCGTGCCACTGTCCCATATTATTATCTCCAGCGATTCGGCGACCAGCCGTTCATATTTGAAGGGTGTGCATCATACACATTCAGCAGACTGCGCGTTAATACACACGCCATCGATGTATAGAGAGGCGGTAAGACTGTCACTTGGCCTTAGAGGGCCTACTCCTGCAGGGGTTCCTGTGAACAACACATCTCCTTCCATAATCGGAGCCCAAGAAGAGAGTTTGTCAATCAATTCTCCTGGTGTCCAACTCATTTCACTCAATGAACCACTTTGAACCTCTTTTTGATTGATAGCAAGCGAATATTCGGCTCTAGAGTCATACTCAACCCAATCGCCAATAATTGCACTTCCAACGAATGCTTTAGCCTCGGCCCATGGCAAACCATTGGATTTCAGTCGGTCTTGGACACTACGTTTTGTTAGGTCTAATCCCAATGCCATTTGAGTGGGCATCATATCTGGACCGATCTTCAAAACCAATTCAATTTCATGATGTACATCTCCGTCACAAGTCTCGATTCGGTCGAATGTTGTAATACTCGAACTTGGTTTAAGGAAAAATACTGGTTCTTGTGGAACAAGGTTACCCAATTCTTGGGCATGTTTAGGATAAGTTCGGATTGCACACCAGACGTCCATGTCCAATCGCACTAGTATCGACCTCATCAAACCGAAGGGTCAAACATCAGAGACCATACGACACGACATGGCGAAGGATTGGGAACTCAAGAAGCGGAGGCCTGTACGTCGCAAGAACATCGCTCCACTTCTCAAAGATTTGGAAGCGGCTCTTGGAATCGATTTGTCAGTGGATGGAGCTTTTCTGGAAATGGCCGATTATGGGCCTTGGAAAATGGTCTTAGTCGACAGAGTACCTCTGGCTGTTGAATTGATGAGTCCTGATGACCAGCGTGTTGTTTTCCTTACTTTGAGAGGTTTCCTTTCCTATCCTTGTGAAAAGCGGTTCGTAGAAGTTGACCATGGAGCAATCCCTTTCTTGATGAAGGGTGCTGATTGTATGGTTGCAGGAATACATTCTGCTGATGAGAGTATTGCTGAAGGTGATTTGGTTTGGGTTAGAGACCAAACCCATAAGCGGCCACTAGCAATCGGTTGGGCTACAAAAGATGGGGCATCCCTCATTACTGAATTAAAAGGTAAGGGGCTGAAGAATATACATTGGGTTGGTGATGAATTATGGGAGATGGAATTTTGAGAACTAAATACATACTTTGTATTATCATCAGTATAGCCTTAATCAACACTGTATCTGCCGCAGGAATGGAAGGCGGAGTCAATGTAGAGCCTGTCGTTGAAGATACAATCTTCGATGCAATAACTCATACTGAAACCACTCACGATTTAGAAGACTGGAACATTACTCTGACTCTAAATAATGCTGCATTCAGCAATAATACTTCATTCGCACTAGTCACTCAAATTTGTAATAATGACGGAGTGTGTTTGCCGCCAGGAGAAGCCACATTATCTACAGATGATAATAGAACATTCGACTCTGCAGTTACTGCAATAGAGGACCACACCTACATCAATTGGAGAGTAAAGGCAACATATGCAGACGATAATAATTCAACCGAAATGTTCCCTTCATCGGGGTTCTACAAGACTTGGTCGGATTGCTGGTTGAATGATGGCGAGTGGGGCGGAGATGGTTGTACTGAACCAGAAGTTCAAATTCTGGTAGAGGACAAATCAGAGGATAGCCTGCTACCCGCATTAGGGATTATGGCTACCGTTGGTGCAATCGCCCTAGCAGCTGTTACTCGCAATGAATGAATTCAACCAACCGCTCGATAAACCGGCGTTGTTCGGGACCAAAATCGGTGATTATTACCTCTACCCCTTTGGTATCGATTTTACCATCTCTGAACCCTCTTCGTTCTACATCAGAAGGCACTAAAGGAAGATTCTTCTTCTTGAGTTTTAGTAATACGCCGTCTTCAACAACTTCAACTTTCATTTCAGAACAAATTGCTGCTTGAATTAACACAAGTAATTCATCAGGACTTTCTCCACCACCGTATGCTGAAAGAAAACCAAGGTCGGTTTCATTCTGCTCTAAGAGATCGTCTAATCCTCTTCCGCCCATCTTTTCACCTCATAGTGGAGTTTCTAGAAGGTTCCAACCAATTACTTGCCCATTGGTCGCATCCATAACTAAAGAAAGTGAATTGTCCCATTCTGTAGTTTCGCCATTAATTGTTTTTGAAGAAATCCACGAGCGGGTTAAATCGAGTGTTGTTGCCCCTGTGTCTCCTGAATTAAGACGGCTTAGCCAATCTGTATATTCACTATCGGGCGTTACTACCAAAATACCGATTCTTGTTTCAGGATGGTACTCGCCAGACGAAGTGAAGAACCCGTCGTCTCCACTCAGGGCTGGATACCTCGCCGAGTCGACTAAGTCCAATTCAAGCATACTGATATTCAAGGCAGAAGGTATGTCACTTCGGCTATGAGATACTGTTTCATCATGCCCTCCGTGCTCAATATATTCACAATTACTTGAACTTGGATTGCCTAATACATCGATAACAACCCATCCTGAATTTGGATCGGCGCTTACCCAAGAAAGATTCCATCGGGTCGCCCCTGATTGATTACTGCGGTCATCTCTTGCCCTCCAGATATACCCATCATCGTTTAGTGCAGAATTGGCGGCTACTGCTTCAGAGACGAATCCTGAATTTAAACAACCGATTGCATCTTCCAATGTTTCGGAGCGAAGCCCACTATTATCTGGCAAGTGGGTTTCATTTCTCCCCCAATCAATCAATTCTCCTGAAGTTGGAACATAAGCTCCAGCATTGGGTGCAGAAGAATAACTACGGCCCAAGTCTAGCAACTTATCACCACGGGTAAGAGTGTTTTTGGACATCTCTAATGATAGGCTTAAACTTCCTTCTGGGAGTACTAAATCTGCAAACTCCTTGCTAATAGTACCGCAAGAAGATTTGTCACCTTCGTCGCCTGAAATTTGAACATCAACATTTTGTTTTACAGCCCAAGGGGAGTCTTCGATGACCCACATTGTAATTCTGGCATGACCGAGGCAATTGTCTCTAATTTGGCGATTTTCCATCGACACTTTCCACATTTCTTCGTCCCCTACTTTATCAGGTCCGACCACATTCCATTCCCAGCCCAAATGCGTTCCATTAGTTCCTGTATCAATTAATTGTGAGCCCATCATATCATGTATTTCGATAGGTGAAATCACAATGGCTACACCTGGCGCTATTTCTTCCAGTAGACCCAATACCCCTCCTAGGCCATATGACATTGTTGTGCCTTGGCTATAGTCGCCGCCTAGATTCAATATCCAATCTGCTTGAGTTGAGATTACATCCCGCTCAGAGATTTCAGTCCATGATTTAGTATCAAATTCTAAAGTTCCGCCGAGCCCTCCTGAAGGTTGATTCATACAGTTCCCACTCAGGGGATTAGGATTGTAACGTGACGTTGAAAATGAATCGAAGTTGCGGGTTTGGACCTTTTCTACCGCTAACCAATCAAGCCCATACGCGCCTTTCGCTTGTACTGCGCCCAATAACGAATTATCTGATTCAAACTCCAATTCATTGGCATCGCCATTTGTAACCGAGGTCGTTCCGATTCCTGAAAATTCCAATTGAATGCGACATGAATTATTCAATTCATCCGTCTCGATATTGTCTCGTAACAATTCTACATACTCACCAGTGGCATCTAAATCACCATTCAGAATTGTATATTCCATAGAGTCGCCATATCTTAAATCATCAGCAGTAAAAGGTTGTAGCTGAGCATTAACATACCAATACCAACCGCCAGATGCTAAGAGTATTGTGATTAAAACCGCAGCAACTTTTGGATTTTTTATTTGTTCGAATAAGGTCGCTGGACTTGACTTTTCTTTGGAAAGCACCGGGGTTATTTCTTCTACATCATCGATTACTTCGGCTTCGATCACTTCAGCAACCAGTATTTCTTCCTCTTCCTCTTCCACTTTCGGTTTCGGTTTCGGCTTCGCTTTCTCTTTCACAATTGGAAGAGGTACCGTTTCCGCCTCTTCGAGTGAAATCGATTCTTCATTGAGATGTTCATCTAATCGAGAGATTAATTCGGCTTTGCGTCCAACAACTGAAAGGCCATTCTCCTTACACATAACCTTCAATTCGGCCACTGTATGAGAGGCCAGATTGTCAGAAGTCGGCACACTCATCACTATTGACGGGTGCTTCACCCTCTTTCAAGGATGGGGGTAGATGTGGCCCCTATAGGGCCATATCAGGCATCGGGGTCGACATACGGAATATATTGCCCATCCACGATTTCGTATACCGCTTGGTCATATGCACCATCTGGTAATTTGCGGAAGAACCACCCATCGCCTTGATCTTCATATACATCAGATTCTGCTTCCGCTTCCGGTTGAACAGTCGAGGCTGGCTCTGTAACCGGTGGCCCAGATGGGCCTGATTGCGGAGGTCCGGATGGGCCAGGTGTTGGCGGGCCGCTTGGCCCTGCTGTAATTCGAGCCGAAGAAGTCTGTGCCAAGACCGACTCTTCGATACTAGGCTCCTCTTTCGGTTCAATTAGACTTTTAACAAATTTACCATTTTTCTGAGCTCCTATGAACGCGAACGCAGATAGAACTAGGGAAACTGCTCCAATCAATGCCAATGGGAATTGAGTAGGATACATATCAATTTGAGATTCTACATTTACTCCTGCAAAATCTTCACCCGTAGAATCAACTACCACACGGATACAGTAAATTCCAGGGTCCGCTTTAAAATCGATTTCATAACTCTGTGATTCGACAGGGTTCTCTATGATATAGTAATTATTGGGATGTTCAGATTCTCCATCTCGTAGATCGGCCTGAACTTGTTGAATTGAGCCATCTGTGGCACTACAACCTTCTTTATTCTCAATCATGAAAACCTCGATATTCTGAACATCAGTAGGAATTGCTTGGACAATAATTTCTATATCCACTGGAATATCTGTAATATCTTCACCGGGAATAGGTAATGCCTAAACTGTCACTGTTTCTTCAATAGAGCCTACGCCCTCATCGACATGCAGGCTCAAACTCATGAATGGATATAGTGCAAAACCGAATAAAACAACGGCTAAACCGAGGTACATGAATACATTCCACCGTGATTTTTTAAGCGCTTCTTGGCGCTCTTCGATAGTCATTTCAGGAACTTCTTCTTCATCAGAAACAACCGTTGTTTCTTCGCTCATGTCTGTCCCATTGCCAATCAGGACTTGAATTGAACCATTGTGAGAAGAGGGAAAGGACTGAAAAAGGTAGGGGCCGCATCGGGGTTCATGACGACTAGATTGGCTGTTCTTTCGCGTGGCCCGCGATTGTACAGTACGCGTCGTTTAGTTGAAGAAGCAAGGCTGCGCGACTTAGATGTCACAGTATTAGACCCAATGCAGTTTTCTTTATTTATTGCAGAACAAGAAATTGGAGTCCTACATCAAGGACAAAAATTCGATTATGATGCTGTAATTCCTAGAATTGGACATTCGATTACAAAGCATGGTGTATCTGTATTGCGCCATCTGGAACAATTAGATGTGTGGACTGCGAATACAAGCCAAGGCATCTTACAAAGTCGCGACAAATTACATTCTTCACAAATACTTGCGCGTAACAGAGTTCCTACGCCAAGGGCGTCTTATGTTCGAGATATGAAAGACATTGAGCGTGCTATTGAAGCGGTAGGTGGGCTTCCTGCAGTAGTCAAAGTAACCCAGGGAACTCAAGGTCACGGCGTGTTTTTGCGCCATACAATACATGAAACTCGAAACTTGGTTCAAGGACTATTGGTTACTGGTAAAGCGGTATTAATTCAAGAGTATATTGCTGAAAGTCACGGAAAGGATATCCGAGCATTGGTCGTAGGTGGCAAAGTTGTCGCAACCATGAGACGTAAAGCTCGTGGAAGAGAATTTAGGTCCAACTATCATCTCAATGGAATCATTGAGAAGGTCGAAATCAGTGAAGAATATGCTGAAGTTGCATGCCGAGCCGCAAGAGTGCTAGGTCTGAATGTTGCTGGAGTCGATTTACTTGAGGGGAATGATGGACCGCTTGTTTTGGAAGTTAATTCATCTCCTGGTCTTGAAGGCATCGAGAAAGCAAGTGGTGTAAATGTGGCTGGCGCAATTATTGATTATGTAATGTCAGAATCCGATTTCAGTGAAGTAAATGTTGACCAATTGCTAAGGACAATTCCTGGTCAAGGCGTTCTTTCGGTTCATTTGCGTAACCATCCGCATCTAATCGGTTCACCAATTAGTGAAATATTCAAGGAAGATATTCCCGTTTTCGCTTTGTCCCGTGCTGGTGATTTAATTTGGAATCCTGAGCCTGAAATGCAATTGAGGTTCCGTGATTCTTTAATTTGCTATGGTGATCTTGCCCAACTTAGAACTAATATCAAGCGGACAATTCTTGATTTGCCACCTGTATCAAATATTGAAACTAATGATTCCGAAGTTTGAGGGAGTTTCGTTAGTCGATATTGACTTCCGAGAATTATATTACAATAGTATTTACAATCCTAATTCGATTGCAATAGCGTCTGCTAAGTAGTGATATTCACCTACATCATTATACAATTGTGCGGAGATTCTGATGTAACGTCCTTTTGGCGAATCCCATGACCAAACCGGGACCTGAATCCCATATTTTTCTAGAAGTAATTCATGTAAGGGGTCTGGCTCATGCAAAGGAGTTCCGCCTATGCCTGTTTCTGGAAGTTGCAATGTTGCTATACAAGCAATCATATCATCTGGAGAAGGGGCTTTGATTCCTAAGCGCTCACAGAGTATATTTCTTCCTTCGATAACCAAATCATGATTTTTTGCAATAATACTTGGCCATCCACCTTCGACCAAATTAGCCATTCCGTCAATCACTAGTGGGAGAGTACAATGAGCTGAGAGGTCTCTCGTTCCGGTCCAGTCAAATTCGTGTCGGAAACGGGTGGTATTCCCTAGAGGGAAAGTCATACCATGGCTGATAGTTAGTGGATGTATTTTGTGTTGGAGGTCTTTTCTGACATGGAGAAATGCTGAACCTTTTGGTGAGCATAACCACTTGTGACAATTACTGGTAGTGAAGGATGCACCCATTTTATCGAGGTTGAGATTAATCATGCCTATTCCGTGTGCTGCGTCTAAAAGGACATTGATTCCTTTAGCCTCTAATTGACTTACCAATTCTTCAAATGGCATCAGTAATCCAGTTGGGCTAGTGACAGTATCAAGCATTGCTAGCACAGTATTTTCTGTAACCTTTGACATAATAGCGTCAATGGCGATTTGCTTATTGTCGATTGGAAATGGAATCTTGCAGGTTACGACAACAACGCCCCATTCTTTTGCGATATAATCGATTGAATTCCTGCATGCCTGATAGGCATGGTCGGGAACCAATATTTCATCGCCTGGATTGAATTCAAGTGAGCGTAATATTGTATTTACGCCAGTTGTTGCATTTTCAATCAATGCAATATCATCAGCATCACAATTTACTAAATCGGCGACTGCTTCTCTTGATACTAGCATTGCACTAGGTGCGATTTTTTCAAAAAATCGTACCGGTTCACTCTCCAATATAGTTTGCCAACGGCGTTGTTCCTCTTGTACGAAAATTGGTGCGGCTCCAAACGAGCCATGATTGAGAAATACACAGGATGGATCTAAGCTCCAATGGTCCGAGTACTTGCTACGTCCAGGGGCTTGCATAAGATTGCGTATTTGAGCCGCATTTTCAACTTGTTCATAGCGATTAGACTCAGAAGGGGACCCCTCTGTATTGACTGGTGCCGGATGGGAGCGAGGCGGGAAGCCTACAAGAGACATTGGAACTTTTACCTTGTCTTACCTAGGCAGTAATATGGCAGATGAGACAGCGGGCACGGTCTTCCTCAAGCCCGACAGTCCGCGGGAACAGAAAAAGAAAATCTGGGCCTTGCTAGCAATTTCAATTTTGTTTGTCTTGCTTGGTCAGGCGGTGATGATTATGGGGGTGGTATTTTCACTGCTACTTCTCGGTG
>Ga0308010_1002075_pt1 | contig 10671 bp, 6 predicted proteins | sample Neamet129_FD_202368 | JGI IMG/M metagenome (GOLD analysis project Ga0308010, IMG submission 202368) | Marine microbial communities from water near the shore, Antarctic Ocean - #129 | ecosystem: Environmental > Aquatic > Marine > Unclassified | place: Southern Ocean | collected 2014-07-24 | reverse complement strand
CGGCGTGAAGGTCCCAGTCCAGATGGTTTTGTTGTCGTTGGCCTGGTTGGAGCTCATTGTGTTGTTGAGCGACCCACTGGCACTCACATTGCCGTTATCGCTAATGACAGTGATGTCGGCATTGGAGAATACAATCCCACCACACGAACTAGAGACAGTACAAACCGCCTCTGAGAATTCCAGCGTTACCGCCATGGTCTCACCGATCGTGAGCAATGTATCAGAGATAGTTAAGGTGGTCACCGAAGGTGGCGTGGTATCCACCTTGTAGTCAGGGTCGTCCGGCACCGCGCTGTGTGTGTAATTAGTGGCAATGTTACCTGCCCGATCACTGATTGTGATGATATTAGAGTTAAGGGCATCAGCCCCGATGCTGATGCCATCATCGTCATTCTCTCCTGATGTTCCGGTCGCCTGGATCGTGTACTCGAATACAAGCGAAGAATTATCGCTGACTGAAGGAGGAGTACTATTGCTGCCTGAAGCATATGTCGCCGTCCGGTTCGTGCTGCCCACAACCATGGTGAGCGTCGCAGCGCTTGGGTTGTCAACGATGACCGACGAAGGAAATACTTCGTTGAAGGTGGTTGTCACCTCTACCTCGTCATCTTCATTCAAAAAATTATACTGTTCACCATCTTCATCGGTTATCGCCACGCTGCTTACAGTCGGAGGTGTGTTGTCCACAATGTAGGCATAGTTGGTCGACCACTGGCTGTGTGTGAGAATGGCATCGTTAAGGGCCGCATCCCTGATTGTGCTGCTATTATTGTCAAGGGCATTAGCCCGGATGCTGATGCCGTCAGAGTCAGTATCTCCGGCCTGGATCGTGTACCGGAACACCAGCTCAGTACTATTGTCGCCTGAGGTATATGTCGCCGTCCGGTTATCGCTGCCCACAGCCAGGGTGAGCGTCGGATTGCTGCTTGAGTTGTCAACGATGACCGCCTCGCTGAAGGTGGCTGTCACTGATACATTGTCTCCGGCATTCAAAAAACCATAACTTCCTGAATCATAAGTCAGTCTGCCTTCAGTCGCTGTACTGTTTATCGCCACGCTCACCGTAGGTGCCAGGGTGTCAATCTCAAAGTTTTCAGTTTGATTATCAGGGCCATTATTACCGGCGAGGTCGGTGTAACTGGTGGCCAGTGAAAGCGTGTTGTTATCATCTTCCGTATTAATCCTAGGCGTGAAGGTTCCAGACCAGGTGATGTTGTCATCACTGGTCATTGTAGAAAGCGTCCCAGGCGTAGTTCCATTAGCCAGGTTGGGAACCGTGATATCGTCATTGGAGAATACAATCCCACTACAATCACTAGAGACAGTACAAACCGCCTCTGAGAATTCCAGCGTTACCGCCATGGTCTCACCGATCGTGAGCAATGTATCAGAGATAGTTAAGTTGTCCACTGAAGGTGGCGTGGTGTCCACCTTGTAGTCAGGGTTGTGCGACACCACGCTGTGTGTGAGATCAGTGGCAATGTTACCGGCCCGATCACTGATCGTGATGCTATTAGAGTTAAGGGCATTAGCCCCGATGCTGATGCCATCATCGTCATTCTCTCCTGATGTTCCGGTCGCCTGGATCGTGTACCGGAATACAAGCGAAGCATTATCGTTTCCTGAAGGAGCAATATTGTCGCCTGACGTATATGTTGCTGTCCGGTTCGTGCTGCCCACAACCAGGGTGAGCGTCGCAGCGCTTGAGTTGTCAACGATGACCGCCGAAGGAAACGTCTCGCTGAAGGTGGTTGTCACCGATACATTGTCTCCGGCATTCAAAAAACTATTCTGTATGCCATCTTCACCGGTTATCGCCACGCTACTTACAGTCGGAAGTGTGGTGTCCACAATGTAGCTAGAGTTGTCCGACACCGCGCTGTGTGTGATATCAGTGGCAATGTTACCGGCCCGATCCCTGATCGTGCCACTATTCAAGGCAAGGGCATTAGCCCCGATGCTGATGCCGTTGGAGTCATTCTCTCCTGATGTTCCGGTCGCCTGGATCGTGTACCGGAACACCAGATCAGTACTATTGTCGCCTGAGGTATATGTCGCCGTCCGGTTATCGCTGCCCACAATCAGGGTGAGGGTCGGATTGTCGCTTGCGTTGTCAACGATGACCGCCTCCCTGAAGGTGGCTGTCACCGATACATTGTCTCCAGCATTCACAAAACCATAAACTCCATGAGTCTGATCACCATCTGCATCGGTTATCGCCACACTGTTCACCGTAGGCGCCAGGGTGTCAATCTCAAAGTTTTCAGTTTGATTATCAGGGCCATTATTACCGGCGAGGTCGGTGTAACTAGTGGCCAGCGAAAGCGTGTTGTTATCATCTTCCGTATTGTTGTCCGGCGTGAAGGTCCCAGTCCAGATGGTCTTGTTGTCGTTGGCCTGGTTGGAGCTCATTGTGTTGTTGAGCGACCCATTGGGGCTCGTGATGTCGGCACTGGAGAATACAATCCCACCACACGAACTAGAGACAGCACAAATCGGCTCTGAGAAAACCAGTGTTACCGTCGCGTTATCACCGATCTTGAACTCTGTATCAGACATAGTGAAGGAGGTCACCGAAGGTGCCGTGGTATCCACCTTGTAGTTAGAGTTGTTGTCCACCACGTCGTGTGTGAGAATGGCATTGTTAAGGGCCGGATCACTGATCGTGCCACCATTCAAGGCAAGGGCATTTTCCCGGATACTGATGCCGTTGGAGTCATTATCTCCGGCCTGGATCGTGTACCGGAACACCAGATCAGTACTATTGTCGCCTGACGTATATGTCGCTGTCCGGTTATCATTGCCCACAACCAGGGTGATCGTCGGATTGCCGTTTGAGTTGTCAACGATGACTGCCTCGCTGAAGGTGGCTGTCACCGATACATTGTCTCCAGCATTCAAAAAACTATTCTGTATGCCCGATGCACTGGTTATCGCCACGCTGCTTACAGTCGGAAGTGTGGTGTCCACCTTGTAGCTTGAGTTGTTGTCCACCGCGCTGTGTGTGAGAATGGTATTGTTAAGGGCCGGATCCCTGATCGTCCCATTATTCAAGGCAAGGGCATTAGCCCCGATGCTGATGCCGTTGGAGTCATTCTCTCCTGATGTTCCGGTCGCCTGGATCGTGTACCGGAACACCAGCTCAGTACTATTGTCGCCTGAGGTATATGTCGCTGTCCGGTTATCGCTGCCCACAACCAGGGTGATCGTCGGATTGCCGTTTGAGTTGTCAACGATGACTGCCTCGCTGAAGGTGGCTGTCACCGATACATTGTCTCCAGCATTCAAAAAACTATTCTGTATGCCATCTTCACCGGTTATCGTCACGCTGCTTACAGTCGGAAGTGTGGTGTCCACCTTGTAGCTTGAGTTGTTGTCCACCGCGCTGTGTGTGAGATTAGCATTGTTAAGGGCCGGATCCCTGATCGTCCCATTATTCAAGGCAAGGGCATTAGCCCCGATGCTGATGCCATTGGAGTCATTCTCTCCTGATGTTCCGGTCGCCTGGATCGTGTACTTGAACACCAGCGTTGTCCCTCCGCTGCCTGACGTATATGTCGCCGTCCGGTTCGTGCTGCCCACAACCAGGGTGATCGTCGGATTGCCGTTTGAGTTGTCAACGTTGACCCGATCATTGAAGGTGGCTGTTACCGATACATTGTCTCCAGCATTCAAAAAACTATTCTGTATACCCGATGCACTGGTTATCGCCACGCTGTTTACAGTCGGAAGTATCGCGCCCACCTTGTAACTGGAGTTGTTGTCCACCGCGCTGTGTGTGAGAATGGCATTGTTAAGGGCCGGATCACTGATCGTGCCATTATTCAAGGCAAGGGCATTAGCCCCGATGCTGATGCCATTGGAGTCAGTATCTCCGGCCTGGATCGTGTAACGGAACACCAGCTGAGTACTATTGTCGCCTGATGTATATGTCGCTGTCCGGTTCGTGCTGCCCACAACAAGGGTGAGCGTCGGATTGCCGCTTGAGTTGTCAACGATGACCGCCTCGCTGAAGGTGGCTGTCACCGATACCACGTCTGTAGCATTCAAAAAACTATTCTGTATGCCCTCTGCACTGGTTATCGCCACGCTGCTTACAGTCGGAAGTGTGGTGTCCACCTTGTAGCTGGAGTTGTTGTCCTCTGCGCTGTGTGTAAGATCAGTGGCAATGTTACCGGCCCGATCCCTGATCGTGCCACTATTCAAGGCAATGACATTAGCCCCGATGCTGATCCCGTTGGAGTCATTCTCTCCTGATGTTCCGGTCGCCTGGATCGTGTACCGGAACACCAGCTGAGTACTATTGTCGCCTGAAGCATATGTCGCCGTCCGGTTCGTGCTGCCCACAGCCAGGGTAAGCGTCGGATTGCCGCTTGAGTTGTCAACGATGACCGCCTCGCTGAAGGTGGCTGTCACTGATACATTGTCTCCAGCATTCAAAAAACTATTCTGTATGCCATCTTCACCGGTTATCACCACGCTGCTCACCGAAGGAGCTAGGGTATCAACCTCATAGTTGTCAGTTGTGCGCGCAGGACCAGAATTACCAACGATGTCGGTATAATCGGCGGCCAAAGAAAGCGTATTACTCGCATCTTCCGTATTGATTGCTGGCGTGAAGGTTCCAGCCCAGGTGATGTTGTCGCTACTGGTCATTGCCGTGAGCGTTCCATTGTCAGCCGTTATATCTGCATCACTGGAGAAGGAAGCAACCGCTTCTGAGAAAACTAGTGTTACCAACGCGGTCTCACCGGCCTTAAGCGACGGGTTGGAGAGCGCGAATGAACTTACGAAAGGATTTATATTATCAACCATAAAAAGCGAAGTTGTAGCCATAAGGCCAGTATTTCCGACAGTGTCGGTATAACTAGGGGTCAGAATAAAAATATTGGACCAATCTTGCGTATTGGTGGCGGTCGGCGTGAAGATTCCAGCCCAGGTGATGTTGTCGTTGCTGGTCATTGCCGCGAGCGTCCCATTGGCATTGTCAAGATTGATGTCGTCAGCACTGGAGAAGGAAGAAACCGCCTCTGAGAAAACCAGCGTTACCGTCGCGGTCTCATTGGTTTTGAGTTTATAATCAGATAGAGTGAAGGAGCTTACAACAGGTGCAGTTGTATCAACAGTAAAGGAACTCATATTTAACGTTACAGAATTACTTGCAGTATCAGTAACAGTAACTGTGCAGTCTGAGTAAGTCCCATCACTCAAGGAAACCAAAATAATTCTTGTATTTCCACTATTAGCTGATGTAGTAACTGATGAACAGGATCCTCCATATGTGATGGTTCCTTCCTGATCAGAAGAGAAAATGTATTCTGGGGTAGAGTTGTTAGTTAGAGTTGTTACTGCAGTTACTTCTGCAAGTGTTGCTGCAGTTGAATCTACTACAAATGATGATATTGTTATTGAATCACTAACATACCCTGAAGCATTGGTAACTTTAATTGTACAATCAGAATAAGTCCCATCATTTAACGAATTTAAAGTGATGGGATTATTTCCAGAGATCGCTGATGTAGTACTTGAGGAACAGGATCCTCCATATGTGATGGTTCCTGCCTGATCAGAAGAGAAAATGTATTCTGGGGTAGAGTCGTTAGTTGGAGTTGTTACTGCAGTTACTTCTGCAATAGTTGGTGAAGTTGGATCTTTGACAATAAATGATGAAAGTGTTAGTGAGCCGATTAACCAAGGTCCTTCAGTATCAACAGTAATAGTACAATCTGAATATGTTCCATTACTTAGAGGGTCTAAAGTAATTTTATTATTTCCTTGGCTTGCAACTGTTGTACTTGAAGAACATAACCCTCCGTATGTAATATAACCAGCTACATTAGAAGAGAAAGTATAATCTGGTGTGTTGTCTGTTGTTAGATAAGGGACTGCAATTACTTCTTTAAGGGCTAAAGTAAATAAGGTTGATCCATCAGAATTCTCAGATTTATAACCTTCCTCGCATGAATTGACGACTATGCTTAAAGTTATGAACAGATAAATAAATAGAAAATTTTTCATTTTTCTAAACTACTTTAATTTTGGGCGTTTGTTTCATAAGTCATAATCAAGTATTGAAAAATCATCTTTTTGGAAAATATTATAGAATAGTTTATCTTTATATATAGACATTTGCTTATAATTAATTTTTTGGGGTATTTCTAGCTTAAACTATATTATTTGTGGATGACTGAGATAGATTTATTTCAAAACATATAAGGGATCGAATTATTAACATTTTTATTCTTGCTTTTTTCAGAAAACAAGACCAATTCCTGCCAAATATATATTTCCTGAATCATTGAAACTACTCCAATAAATAGCAGTTGATTCAGATTCTAAATCTAAATATGCATACTTGATATATTGATAACCTAACAATATTTCAAAAATTCCATATTCGACCCCGAAAATACTAAAATGTCCGTAGCCAAATACATTTGTTGAGTTGTATTTTTGACTATCACTTGTTGTTCCGATAAATTTTCCACTGTAAACTGCACTACTACCGAGAGTAAGAGTATACTCATCACCGAAGGTATATGAGAGGTCTATCATTGTATTTTCTAGATCAACTGATTTATCAGGATGACTCGTCTTATTTTTAAAAACTGATTGTCCAATCCCTACGCCATCCCAAATTATTGAAGAAATTGAACTGGTAGCTTCTTGAAAATCTGAAGAATATGTACCTGTTAAATACCTGAATCTAATCTTTGAAGGATATTTTATATTCTGGGAATCTTTTGATCGGGAACCTTTTGATCGGGAACCTTTTGATTGGTAATCATTTGATATACCTGATGATTTTTTTGAACTTGAATGTGGATAAAGTGGACTAATATTCGTATTTTTTCCTTTAAAATCATACTTGCTTTGAGCAAAAACGAAACTAAAACTATTACTTAAAATTAATAAAGTAAACAGAACAATTCCGAATTTTAAATAAAACATCTTGTATCAATAAAGCAACTGAAGTTTTTAGCACTTTATTTGACTAGCACAATCTAGTCCTTAATTTCTCAAATTTATAAAAATTTGCATCTTAAATTGTAAAACCAGAATTGTTGATAATGTTTGTGTTGGTTGCCTGGTGGGAGTTAATCAGAAGAAATGATGGGGTTGGTTTTAGTGGGGGTACAAGAGTGTGGTGATTTTACTTGGAGGGTGTCTCACTGTTAAAAATTAGTGGGGGTTACTAACAGAGGATGATAGGGTGGGTTTTGAGTGATTACTTACTGAAACTTTCCATTTACCCACTTTCCAAGGGTTTTACCGTTTTTGCTGTATTTTGTTCCGATCCAAGGACTCCCACCTTTCCATTTCCCCACATACCTTTCACCATTAGAATATGTGTGTGTTCCTTGACCATTTGGTTTCCTATTTTTAATTTCCCCAAAATATTTTCCATCCTTTTCCTCGTCACCATCCTCATACCATCCCACTATACTATTCCTATTAATAAAGAACAAAACCCCATTTTGTATTTTCGTCCCTTTACCTTTAACCTTCTCTAAAATCCTCTCACATTCTTTCTTGACCACCTCAAACATTTCGTTACCAGTCAACTTTTTCTCTGTCATTGTTTGGAGAACACATTGACCTATACTTTCATATTTCGATGTGGACTGACCAAACAGAGGAAAAGAAAGAAGAATGATTGAGAGCAATATGAGTAGGTGTTTCATAAGGTTTCCTAATTAGTTGATTATTCGGAAACTATATATAACATTAATCGGTTTGTTTTACAATGTGTGTGGAATTATATTTGGTGATGTTACTGTTGGAGAGTCACTAGAAGGGAAGGTTGTGGAAGGAATATTCGCCAGAATTGATGGATGCAGAATTATTGATAATGTATGTGTTGATTATTAATTGATTTAAATTAATCTTCCGAAATTTGATAGTTTATGGTTCAATGAGGGAAATGTTATAGAAGAAAATTTGTATTTAACAATTTAACTAGCAAATAATCATGATACATGTCCTTGCAAGTATAAGAGTAAAACCTGGCAAACGTGATATTTTAATAGAACATCTAAAGTCTAACATTCCTAATGTAATTAAAGAAAAAGGATGCATAGAATACAATTCTACAATAGATGTGGATTATAACTTGGATAATCAAACTTTTGATGAAAACATGGTTACCATTATTGAAAAATGGGAAAATTTTGATTCTCTAAAAAAACATATGCATGCACCACATATGTTGTCCTATCGTGAGAATGTAAAGGATTTAGTTGAAAATACTTCACTGAAAATTCTTACAAACACATGATACCTATAGAGTTTTAGATACTACTAACGTCCAGTTATAAAATCGGAAAATAATCCAAAGATCTGTATATGAATTTTATATGGATTTATCTATTTTAGAGGGAATTTCACTTTTTATGATTTTAGACATTGTTCACTCAATAATCTCTGACTTGCTGGAAATTACCGCTATGTCATCAAAAAAGCATCTGGTCATAAAACTGACAGTGCTCTCCATTGATACATACTTGTTACTGAAGATGAAATGGGGGGTATGAAATGGCTGGATAAAAAGACCAATTCGGGAACGATAGACACCTATGAGCAACCAACAAATGCATGATCTTCGCATCCACCTCCTGCATCTCAACCAAGCCAGCGTATAGGACCTCATCAGTAACCTGACTAACAGTCATGCCAGTACGCTCTGACATGGCCACAAGGGTGCGCTTAAGTTCAGGTGATTGAAGGACACAATCTGAATTGTACTTCAGAATGAAGAGAGAGGTTCAGTCGAGTATTCGAGTCACGCCTATGCCGAAGCTGAACCGGGAGCCGCCTCCCCGCTGACGCAGTCCAGATTCGCAAGTGGCAACCGCCTCTTCGGTACTGTACTTGGCACAATCCGGGTGGCTCATGACTCCCGCCTTGCTCATGACAGGCTCCACCGATGTGCAGCCCGTCTGTAGCAGCCCCATTGTCAAAAAAAGGAATAGAATACGCATATCGTCCTCCCAAAGAAGATTGTGTGTCAATTGATTCAAAGTTCTGCAACAAGCAGATGCTCACTTAATTGTGCCACTTTTCTTCCAAAGAATTGTTAACGAAAAATTAATTTATAACACGAATAGGGTGGATCAATATTAAAACGGGTATTCTGAGAAACTGTGTGTTTGCAACGTTTTCTAAGAATATCAAACATTTAACCTTCACTGGGTGTCAGTCTGAAATTCCTCTCAACTCCTCTCGAATCCTTTTGAATCGGAAGTTTTGCTACCAATCTGCTACCAAATATTCGACGATGTTCTGGGTAGGAGTCAAGGTGTATTTTACAAGAAGCGGTCATTTTACTTAGGGTATCTGACTGGTACAACGTCTGGAGGGTGTCTGACTGTGAAGAATTATTGGGAGTTAATCAAAATAAAACTTCATAGCACAAAATTGGTACAAAAGTCTTCCCTCGTGCGTGCGTGTAGTGATTTTTTCTTGCGGTCAATGCCATTAATAAACTCCAATTAAGATTACTCCACATATCCACTACCAATAGCTGAGAACGGAAGGGCTAACTCCAGCTCCGGTACGTGCTTAGCGATCCAGGCAGTGAAGGTGTTACTGTTAGGACCCGGAAAGGCCTTGTAGGTCGTTTTCCAGGGATACGCATCAGCCGCCTTATCGACCGCATCAATCAGGTCATCAACCCCCTCCCCCCTATGTTCTTTAATAAGCCGGGGTTTCTCACCAAACCAATAACGGTCCGGAATGTCTTGGGTTATCCTCATTACCGGATGGCCGCTGTAGCCTCGCCAACCAACCACATCATATACCTTGTAGTTGGACTCTCCAGTACGCTTGGCGGCAATCCAAGTATGAATGGCAAACCAACCACGCCAACCCCAGGTATCTGCTCCATAGACTTGCATAACGGCTTCCTTTGTAACTGAAGGGTCCGGTGCCATGCCCGCCGATTGACGACTGGCAGTACGCCAGGTTTTGCCTGAATAACAACTGGACAGCAGAAAGCCGGTCAAGACAAGCGAAGTTAGTGTTCTTAAGGTTTTCATGAAGTACGAACCAAAAAGATATTTTTTCATTAGTTCCGCTTGGAAAGAAGGAAGCGGTATAGATTTATTCCTGAACCTAAAATACTAACTTGTTGTTTTAGGAGAAGCCAAATTGTACCAATATCTAGGGGGTTTTACAAGAATATTGGTGGAAGGTTGAGGATTGTCTGACTCTGAAGAATTAGTTGCTGTTTAATCAAAAATATTAACTTCCTTAGACTCCCTAAATTTTGCACTAAAAGCAACAGCACCTCCACTTGATACAGATATTCCTGTTATAGCAGTAATTGTAACCTGGTGAGTAACCATTAGTATTAAATCTTTACTGTATTCTAAAGATTTTAGTATTTTTTGGAGCTTAGAAATTGTTTTTTCTTTTGAAACAAAACCTTGAAAAAATGAATTTAAACCTGGTTCTATTGTGATTTTCCCAAGATCTGTAAGTCTCGCAGTTTCCAAGCAGCGACACCATTGGCTCGAATATATTTTTAAAAATTTAATCCCTTCTTTTTTAATTCTTCTCCCAATTTGAACTGCTTGGGCCCTCCCCTCATAATTTAAATTTCGTTGAGTTGAACAATCATTTAAAACAAAATTTTGTGGATCACCATATCCAGGAGCCATTGCATGTCTG
>Ga0308010_1002071_pt1 | contig 10693 bp, 10 predicted proteins | sample Neamet129_FD_202368 | JGI IMG/M metagenome (GOLD analysis project Ga0308010, IMG submission 202368) | Marine microbial communities from water near the shore, Antarctic Ocean - #129 | ecosystem: Environmental > Aquatic > Marine > Unclassified | place: Southern Ocean | collected 2014-07-24 | reverse complement strand
GTGTAGGTATGACTGGTGGTTGGGGAAGAGCCGCACTTCTCGCCCATGCTTTCCCTGTACTAGTTTTTCAAAGTGAATACAGTACAGATGCTTTTGCTGGCATAGGATATGACAATTCGACAGGCATGAAATTTTATGTTAATGCGCCTAGTGTTGATGTTACTGGAAATTCGGGTGGCAATTTTGCAATGACTATATCAGATAATAAAAATGTCGGTATAGGAACGCAGATTCCAGGTCATATACTGCATGTTAAAAAGCCAGGCTCAGGTGATGCTGCTTTAATGTTAGAAACTGTTAGCGGTGGTGACCCCACACTTATATTTAACAGTGCGCAGGCAAATAGAAATGGCGTAATAAAGTTCCAAGACAACGGTACGAATGTAGGTAGAATCGACTATGTTCATAATGGCGATCGACTTGATATTCAGGCTGGTTCAGCAAGTGGCGCTACGATGTCTATATTCAACGGCAAAGTTAGTATCGGAACAACAGATAACCACAGAAAGCTTACACTTTCAGGTCAAGGGTCATCTACTTGTGACCTTTTTATTCACAACGATTCTGATGGAGACAACGAGTTTAACGGTTTGATGTTTAAATCTGATAGCCAAAATAACAACACTAGAATAAAAGGTGCTATTTTCTTTGAGCGAACTGGTACTCGTGGAACAGGTACTTTGCACTTAGCTAACGATGGTGCTAATGATGACGGAAACGTAGGTCTAGCTGAGAGTAGGTTAAAAATATTGTCATCTGGGGAGGTGGTTGTACCTGGTAGCAGACTGACCGTTACTCATAATCAGGCTTCTAATTTTATGGCTGCTTTTACACAGTCCCACAGCAGTGGTTATGGAATGCAAATAAACTCATTCAGTGATCATCTTGTATTCTTTTATAAAAGCAATAGTAACATTGGTGCTATTTCACATAGTGGGGGCACTACTGTTTATGGCACTACATCTGATTATCGTTTAAAAGAAAACGTAACATACGTTTTTGACGCGACCACAGAATTAAAGAAACTAAAGCCTTGTGAATTTAACTTTACAGGAGTTGCAAATTCTACACAAAATGGATTTATCGCGCATGAACTGCAAGCGGTTGTGCCTAAAGCTGTTGTAGGCGAAAAAGACGCTGTGGATGCCGATAGTAACCCAATGTATCAGAACGTAGACCCAGCTAAACTTGTACCGCTTTTAGTTAAAACTATACAAGAACTAGAAGCCCGAATAACGGCATTAGAGGCATAAAAAAAGGGACTTTTTACAGTCCCTTTTTCTTTAATTTACTACTTCACCTTCTACTTCTTCAGAAGCTGGATTCTCCAGCTCCTCTTGTAGCAAGCCGGTAAAGCCTCGAATACCTACTTCAATCTGATCAAGACGAGCGCGACTTTGATTTGCTTGAGTCTGCATGTCTTGTACCTGTGATACTAGATACTTTGCTTTTTCAGAAATTTCATCTACTTTGTACTCTACTTCGTTCATAGTGATGGTTTGTACTTCATTTTCAGTTACTTCAGTCATTATAATGTCCTATTGTTTACAATATGTCACAGCCACCGCCTGTACAGGCAAGTTCTTGTGATCCGGTTGTGTTATCCTCTTTCTCGAATTGAGCGAGGTCTTCCCATTTTACGTTAGTAGGCATGGCAGCCTTTAGTGTTTCATACATCTCTGCAGAAATGTCTTCATAAGGTGCTTGTTGATAAACATGATCACTCACTGGCAACAGGCTGATACCTGAACATAAATCAAAGTTTTCCCAAATCCATTGAGCAACTTGTAAATATTCGCTATCGGTATAGTATACAGTCACACTAGGCTTATGTTCACACCAATGATTCTGATACGCTTTCCAAAGAGCTAACTGTTCCATAGCTCCTACTTCTTTTACTGTTGTACTATCTTCCGGTGCTTTCACAGGGAAGCTAAATACTACAGTACTATCATTCATTACATCTTTTTCTACTGGGAACCCTGCTTGCTCCATATAGATTGCAAGTGGGTCTTTTTTGTCAGAACGTACGCGCCTAATATAGTGCTTACTAAAACGGGGGTGGATGCCACTAGCAGAATCAACAAGCTGACTAACAGTACCACTAGGTTTAACACAAGTAATAGCTGCAGACTGAGCAACGCCAAGCTTTGCAGCCCACTCTTTATTGGTTTCAACTGATACATCTCTCATTTCCTCTAGCCATACCGCTAACTCAGGAGAATCCTTTCCTAGCATAGCATGGTCCATTATGCCTGTTAGACTTACGCCCAACAAAGCCTCTTCTTCAGTATTACGCTTCCAACGTACTCGTAGGTATCTAAAGTCTGTTAAGCTAGACTGTAGGGTTCCAATAATAGTTGCTATACGCACTTTCTTCTTTAAGGACTCTAAATCATCCTCTGCTCGTACTACTACTTCTGACAAGTTACAAAACTCATTGCTTCTAAGAATAATCTCAGAACATGGGTTAGTACCAAAGTCATAAGTTGCATCTCTACGACCATTCCGCGCTGCTATCTTTTGTGCTGCTACTCGACTAAAGATACCGCGCTCGCCTGCTTTAGATTCATACAGGTTCTTCATTTCTGTTAAGAACGCTTCAAAATCTGGCTTCTCAGTATACGCTACTGAGTTGTTAGCTAAGCGACGTTGTCCTTCATTTCTCCACCAATCTCCAGACTTAGCTTTTGACATACGTTGATCTGATAAGTTAGACAAACTAATGAGAGCAGAACGGCGTACACCACCTACTACTACAATATCTGCAATCTTACAGCATACATCATGACACTCTATACTGGTTAACTTTCGTCCTGCTGATTTGGTAAAGATACCAACGCAGAAGTTAAACAGGTCTACTAAAGGCTCTGGACCACTAGCTCGACCACCAAAGGTCTTAAGTCTAGCGCCTGCTGGCCTTACTCGGCTCATGTCCCATTGAGGTAATTTACCTGCATAAAGCATGGCAATCAACTCACGGAAGGCACTTGCCCATCCTAGCTTACTATCGCTAACTACAATAGTAGAGCTTGTCTTGTGAAAAGTTTCTGCTACTTCTGGTAGTTTAGCTATGAAATTACGTTCAACACTAAAACCTACTCCAGTTCCGCACATAAGAACATACATAAGCTCGTCAAAAGCTCGTGGATGATCAATGTGTAGATAGCTACAGTTAAACCCTGCTACGTTGTCTCTTTTCAGTGCTTCACCCGCTGTCATCATACAACGCATAGAAGGCATTACTTCCATGTCGTGAATAGCATTCCAGACCTCTGCACCATCTTCATCATTCAACTGCTCTCTTTCTTTCCAGAAATCTACATATCTGGTTACAGTCTCTTCCCAAGTTTCCCTGCGATTCTCTGTGTCTAGCCAACGAGCATATCGACTCTTGTGAATAAAACTTTGATACTGATCCATTATACCATTCTCTCCTGAATATCGGACACATTGTCCTTGCCTATTGCATCATCGCAATATGTTACTAAGTCCATCAACTCATAATTCTTTAGTAGAACCTCTGCATTTAAATTCAACTCTTGTATATACTTATAGTGTCCCTCTATAGGAACATTATCATATATAGTCATTGCATCTCCATACATATTTATAAGCTGCTCAGCCCTCTTCGGACCTATACCAGTGATACCAGGAACGTTGTCTCCTTTATCGCCAGTTAAACACTTAAAAGAGATATACTCTTCTGGAGTTACATTGTAGTGTTCACTCCAATTATCTATTGTAACTTCTTTACGAGTAACGTAAGAAAACCTACTTACGCCTTCTTGAATTAGCAAATCCCAATCTCTATCACTTGATAGTAACCAGATATCTTCTAATCCATACTGCTCTTTTTGCTTTACGAGGTGGGCAGCAAGATCATCTGCCTCTACACCTTGATAACGTAAAACTTGATAAGACTCTGCTAGTAACTCTAAAGTCTCCTCATACTCCTCGAAGAAGTCTGTAAATGCTTGCTTCTCTTCTTCGGTCTGTGTGGCATATTTGTCTTTTCGATTCTGCTTATACTCAGGCAGTATCTCTTTTCTATAACTAGAAGATCCCCAGTCAGCAGTAATAATAATATTACTACACTTGTAGGATTGTGCTAAAGAGCGTACTGTCTGTAAATAATCATGTCTAAAGTCTGTTCTGCCTTGATGCTTCCAACGAAACGCTAAATTGAGCGCATCAACAATAAGGGTACGACCCTTCTTTCCTGCCGTTGCTTCATTAAAACTAAAAGCCACCGATCCACTCCACTGTCTCTACTTCTAACCAATCCTCTGCTAGTAACACATAGCAGTTTAGAAACGCAATGTACAAGAAGTGCTGTGTGTTAGCAGGCTTCATTTCAGTACATACAAATACTTTTGATCGATCATATTTAAAAAATAGCATAGGCTTTTGATCGCCTCCTGCCGCTTGTATTACTACTTTCTTCCACCAACGAATAAGGTTATTCGTCTTAGGTTGGGTAAATATCTTATCTCCTAAGGGAGAGTCTTTATAATTCTTGACTTCGATACAGAAATGATTTCTCTGATTGGGAACATATAAATCCCCTTTCAAATACTCAAGAGCCCCCGAAGCGGGGACTCTCTCGAACTTTAATCCTGTAGTCTGTCGAAGCATATCTCTCACTAGGTACTCACCTCTTGCACCTTTTGCTCTTGAGTCTACCATGTTCTTTCCTTATTCTAAACCACTAACGTTTCCGTTCTTAACGACTTCAATCTTCTCTAGTAGAGGATGCGTCCAACCGTGAGATACTATGTAAGTGTTTAAATCTTCCCCTAATAGTACTTCTACCATCTTCTCTCGTCCTGCATCATCGAGAACATTAATAACTTCGTCTAAAAATAATACATTAATTCTTGACTTTGAAATACTACTCATTAACTTACGAATTGCTATGAGAGTAGCAGTGTTTACCCTGGCGAGTTCCCCTGAAGAAAGTGCTAGAATATCTACTATGTTTCCATTGTCGGTTATTTGCACATTGAGCTTGTCATTTGAAACGATAAACTCTAGTGTGAATCGACCGTCTGAAAGCTCTGCAAGGTATTCATTTGCAAGTTCTTCCAACTCTTTTACAAGGTTCTCGATCTTATATGCAAGAAGTCCATTTGTGCTAAAAGACTTCTTAAGTACTTCTAAGTTAGAATCCAGTTTATTCTGTACTGCTAACTCTTTCTGACATTCCTCTAATTGTGCAAGAAAAGCGTCAGTTTGTTCTTGTATTACTTGGATTCGGGTGTTGCTGCGCGTTCTCTTTTCATTCTCGCTGTAGATCTGCGCTCGTTCACTCTTCGATAATTGTATTCTATCTTGAAGTGTAGATATCCTACTATCAAGCTCTCCGCGATCAACTGCATATACCTGTAACTTTGTGTCAACAGATCTGTACAAGTTTTCCCAATCCTGTCTAGCTTTTTCATTGTTTGCAAATACATTATTGTCCTCCTTAATTTTCTGTAGTTGAGGTTTAATTTCATTTATTTTATCAACTGCTTCCACACGTTCTGCGGTAGCGTCAGCCACCAGCTTCAACTCTGCGGAAATATCAATAGGTTGATTACAAGTAGGGCACTCTTCCTTAATTGATTCTAATTTTTTTAAAGTTCGCGTTGCACCCGTAGCGACTGCCTGCCAATTACCTAACTCAATTTGTAACCGTTCAGATGATTGTAAAGCTGTTATAGGAGAAGCTTGTATTGCTCCTATATCTATACCTTGTAACAACGACTTGTATGTATTATTTGCTGAGATTTTTTTATTTATATCAGAGATATTTTCAAGTTCTACCATTAAAGAACGTAACTCTTTCTCATCTTCAGATGTATCAATATCTAAATCTAACAGAGGTAGTATATTGGTATCACTCAATTTATTATCTTGAAGCCATTTTTCTATAGTTGCTAACTTAGAGGCTATACCTGTAGTCTGCAAAGTAACGCTCTTTGAAGCATCTTTAAATATTTCAAACAACTCAACGTATCTCTCTAGGTGTAATAGATCTATAAGAAACTTCTTTCGGTTAGCATCAGTAGCAGTAAGAAACTGCAAACTTGCATTAGTATTTTGATATACTAGCTGAGAGAAGGTTTTAAAGTCAACCCCTATTACTTCTTGAATACTCTTATATGTATTAGTCGCAGTATGACTAGAGATATCCTCTCCATTCTTCTGAAACTTTACTTTAATACTTGACTTGCGTTGAATTATAACGTCATACCTATCATCATCTTTTGTGAAAGTCAATGAGATATTATAACCATCATTTACATAACGATTTGGTATGTCGGCTTTCTTGATACCCTTAGAGTTCTTATTAAACAAAGCCTCTTCAATGATTAACGGTATAGAAGATTTTCCCATACCGTTAGTACCAATGATCTGTGTCACTGTATTATCATCAAGCTGTAACTTATTACCAGAACCGTAGCTAAAACAGTTATCCCATGTCAGAGTTTGTAACGTAATCATTATAAGTCCCTAGTATGTCTGGTATTTTATCTTCTGAAATCTCTAAAATATAGGATAGATACTCTACTAATTCTTCCTCAAGAGTCATATCTTTGTCTATAATTAGAGCCGCTTCTGACTTTCGTATTACTACTTTCTTATCCAGTAAGTCAGTATTCTTAATCCCTGCTAGATCTTGTATGTCACCTTGTATCTCATATATAGTATGATCAAAATCAGTGGCTACCATATCTGCTGGGTCTGATACTGTCTTGCGTATAAGCTGTGGAAGTTTAAACTCTTCCCACATCCAGCTCCAATCTCCTTCGTTAATCAATAGATACCCGGTCTTTACCTTTGCTCTATGAAATGAAGTAGTCATTGGACTACCTGGATATACGATGTTGCGTTGTGTATTACTATGTGCGTGTAAGTCTCCTGCAAATACTACAGGGAAATCTGCTAGTAAGTCTAGGTTTATCTCAGGTTTAACATGGGGAGGTATCTCGCCACGAACATGAGTAAATAAAGGCATTCTAGTATCAAAATGGTCTATGCTTCCCTTACGATGTAAGTCTGCATAGGGCAGTATGCCGTACCCTAAACCCTCATCAATATATGATATATCTACTATATTAATCAGAGGGTTTATATCTCTAGAAACCTGCTTTAACTGAGTAAAGAATGTCTTATTCTTCTTAGTCGCTTCATGGTTTCCATCATATATAATGGTTGGAATCCCTACTTTCCGAATAAACGAAAAGTAGAGTTCCAGCTCTTCCATGTTAGGAAGACGATCAAATAGATCGCCTCCTATTATATGCATACTACATTGCTTTTCTAACTCGTAAACTTGTTCAAAGAACATCTGATAACGGTTGAGTGCCCACTTGACTGGGACGTTCTTCTGTCCCAGCTTTAAGTGCCAGTCTGCCGTATATAAGATCATCCTACACTGAACTCAGCTTCTAGTGTTTCGTCATCGTTATCTTGTCCAGCGTTACGAACACGATCAAGAAGTTCTTTCTGTGCATCAGCAGTTGGGCGAGGCATAACTTCATCCATAGACTTGATATCAGAAATAAGTTCTAACTCTGCTTCTGTAAGAGCACGTACTTTACACTTCAATGCTTGTAGTTGATACTCAACATTGTAAGGTAATGGACCGGTCTTGACTCGTTTGAAACAAACGTCCCAACCAGTATCGCTATCGGTAGGATCACCAAGATCTTCAGCAGCAGTAATTGTCTGCTCCCATAGCTTCTTCTTTAGGTTTGCTACTTTCAGCTTACCATCGTTAGGGTCGATAACTTGACAAGCATAGCTCCAACCACATTTAAGGTCAGGGTAGTACTCTCTAACCCAGTCTTGTTCTTTATTAGTAAAACGTTCGGCATTACGGTCAAAAGAAAGACATTCTAAAGGAATGTTCTTGCCGTTTTCGCCTTCAATCCAGTAGACGTACCGAGCAAGGATGTCACCTACGATGCGCATCTTGTTGTCGCCGTCTTTGTATTGAAATGTATTGATTGATGATTTTTGGGCAGAGCCCTTTTGTTGATTAAATGAAATTGCCATTAGTGTATATTCTCCGGTGTGACTTCTTCATATAGAAAATGAATATCTCCACCTTCTATTCTCAGTAGCCTATTGTCTGTGATTGATTCTAAATCTACGGGTAAATGTATTAGATCTAGTGTGATTTTTCGTGATACCATATAGTCTGGTAGGCTTCTTATCGAAGCTAACGCATAGTATATGGATATATCACGAGTTGAGTACTTATAGGAATGGTATAGAAGGACATCAGGATGCAGCAAGAAGCTGTGTCCAGAAAAGTCCATCCGAGAAAATTTATAGATACGGTCGTACTTATTCTTAGGGGTCTGCTTATAAATAAGCATTTCCATAATCATATTACACCGAGAGACGTTACCCTCTGCCGAATCGTACACCTTCTGCCAGTCAAATAAGAACATTATTATACTCTAAAATTAGATAATTGTCAAGAACTTTTTTTTCAAAGGTATTTCATGTGCCAACCCTGCTTCATATAGAATCCAACCCTATTGGAGGCTTGCTTTCTCGCAGTGTTGCCCTTTAGGTGTATGTCTATAATAACTGGATCAATCTTACCTTCTTTCTTTCTTATAACCCTTCCCACAAGCTGAGTGAGTAAAGGCTCATTATTTACAGGAGTTCCCAGTATTAAACAACTTAGTGTATCTACTGATATACCTTCAGAGAAAATAGCCTGGGTTCCGTACAATACGTTCTTATTGCCCGTAAGTATCTCCTCTACTAGCACCTCTCTCTGTTCATGAGATACTTCTCCTGTAACACATACCGCCCTATCTCCAGTAAGTTCTGCACAAGCTTTTAGAAAGGCTACTCGGTCACTTACTACTAAGACCTTGTGCCCTTTTGCAGCGTAGGCTGCCGCTAGCATTGATACTGTATGACGGTATTCTTCATCGTTTGATAACTTAGTAACTCTATTTGCCCACGGTATCTTAGCTCCATCCATGAAACGAATCTCAGAATTAATTAAGTGTACACTAGGAGTCATGTAATTCTCCTTTGGTGGTTGGAACAGAGTATTACCAAAGTAATCTCTAAATACTACATGCTTTCCATCCTTTCTTTCTATTGTACCTGACAAGCCTATCTTGTAACGACAATGATTTGTATCAAGTATTTTAGAAAAGGTCGGACTACTAACATGATGCATTTCGTCTAGTATGATAGTGCCAAACTCTTTACGAATCTTTTCTAGATTTCGGTATAGAGTCTGTGTATTCCCTATCACGATAGGAGCATCAAGTTCAAAGCGCCCACTACCTATGATGCCAGGTTCAAAACCATAGACTTTTTTTACTTCCTTTGCCCATTGATTACGAAGAGGGACAGTATGGGTAACAACAAGTGTTTTCTGACCTAACTTACCAGCTATTGCAAGACCTGTAAAAGTCTTACCCCAACTGACCCAAGCATTAATTATAGCATTGTCTTCGATCTCATCGTACACCTTCTTCTGACTATCACGGAGTTCAAACATAAACTCGGGGAAGTCTTCGGGCTTCTTTAAACGCTTATCAACTATATCGTAATTGGACGGTATTAAATCTATACGCCCTACAGGTAAGGAAATCAAACCTGTGCGAATAAGCCCCATGTTCTTAATCATTTGAGGTGGATCAAGTGGGTTGTGTGTAGGAATCGCATACGTTAGTTCTCTATCGATCTCACGTTGGAGTTCGGGAGTACAGTCCATATAGATTCTATTACTTATTACTGCTTTCATCCGTGTAGGGCAACTATTTTCCTAGAAAAATCCACTACCTCTTCAATAGATAAAGCACCTTTTAGCATATTTTCTTCTCGAGTTAAAATAACCATATTAGTAAAATTATTACCTCCAGTATTGTCCCAGTGATCTAAGTGAAACTCTTCTTTAAGATTTATAGTATCCCCTGTTAGGGCGGATATTGCTGTCTCATTTACTAAGTCTAATTTTATCGTTTTTTCTAGGTACGGTATTACGTCATGTATGTTGAAATCAGGGTATTCTATTCCATTTCTTATTTCCATTTTTGATTTGAATCCTTTTAATTTTTGTGTAAGACAGATATGTAAGTTTGCATAGTTATTTCCTTCAGGAACCCAAGTAGAAACATGTTTTACTTTGAATCGGCCCATTTTATGTGAGATCCGACCTCGTATACCTTCTCTATATTTCTGTTGCCTAAGTAAAGTTTTAGCGGCTGTTGTATCAGAATAGTGGTGACTAAAAGTTGCTTTAGCAGGGGTTCTGCCATAGACTTCTAAACATTTCTCCCGTAGCTTAGAGTAACTAAGCTTTTCTTCATACCTCCACTGATCTATTGTATCCCAATCATAATTTACTCGCTTTACTTTGTTTACCACGTTATACTTTCCTTTTACTGTCTTTAAGTTTAGTTTCAGAGTATTCGTACAGTATCCATGGCAACCCTTCGAGGTGCAGTATCCCTGCCCAATCATATCCAGAACTGGGAGGGCGTGGAACTGTGAAATATGTTCGATGTCCTTTTATACTAAGGAGAGACGCACTCTCTTTAGTTATAACTTTCTGTATCTTCAAGTACTTTAAATGTAAGAACCTAGTTTTTTCATATATAAAAGGTACTCCATTACTATCTATAAAATACTTAGTACTTTGTTTGAGTATTCCATTATGAGA
>Ga0308010_1002070_pt1 | contig 10697 bp, 8 predicted proteins | sample Neamet129_FD_202368 | JGI IMG/M metagenome (GOLD analysis project Ga0308010, IMG submission 202368) | Marine microbial communities from water near the shore, Antarctic Ocean - #129 | ecosystem: Environmental > Aquatic > Marine > Unclassified | place: Southern Ocean | collected 2014-07-24 | reverse complement strand
GCAGATGAGCGGCCCCCTCCCCTATAGTCACGTACTCCATATTTCTTATAATACGTATAATCAGCATGGGCAGGTCTAAATTGATCTTTAATATTTGAGTAATCTTTTGATCGTTGATCGGTATTTTCAATTAAAAGACCTATGGGTGTACCTGTTGTTTTTCCCTCAAAAATTCCAGATAAGATCTTTATTTCATCACCCTCCATACGCTGAGTGGTATACCTTGATTTTCCTGGTTTTCGCCGATCAAGGTCACACTGTATGTCCTTCTCTGAAACCTCAAGACCTGGAGGGCAACCATCAATAATACAACCCAAGGATGGTCCATGACTCTCGCCAAAAGTGGTTATGGTAAAAAGCTTTCCAATAGTATTACCTGACATAATTAGGCCCGCATTTTGTTATCTAATGATATTATAGTTCCAGCATCACAAAAGAATTACACTCATATTATAAACGATTATTTAGATATCGTTTTGTAAATTAATGATTGTTAAATAATTTAACAATAAATGCTAGGACGCACAGAAGTACTTGGCATATAATTAAGAAGATCTTTTTTTGAGTAACACTTAAATTAACATATAAATGAAAAATCTGGTTGCACGCTACCATCAAGCAACAGTGAAAGTAAAAAATCGAGAAAGAAAAAATGACAGCAGAATGCTTTAAAAAAATTATTGAATCCATCGGCGAAGACCTGACTAGACCTGGCTTACTTGATACGCCAGAGAGAGCATCTAAATCATTTAATTTCCTTACTCGGGGCTATCATCAAGATTTAGACAAAATAATCAATAACGCTTTATTTCCATCTGATTCTAGAGAGATGGTTATAGTTAAAGATATAGAGCTTTATTCGTTATGCGAACATCACTTATTACCATTCATCGGTAAATGTCATGTAGCTTATATACCTAATGGTCGAGTGCTAGGGCTTTCTAAGGTTGCGCGAATTGTCGACATGTTTGCCAGAAGGCTTCAAATTCAAGAGAATCTTGTGACGCAGATCGCACAAACAATTGAAAAGGTTACCGAAGCATCTGGGGTGGCTGTTATAATAGAAGCTAAGCATATGTGTATGATGATGCGGGGGGTTGAAAAACAAAACTCCGTCATGAAAACCTCAGCTATGCTGGGTTGTTTCCGCGATCAACAAGCTACAAGAAGTGAATTTCTCTCCCTTTTAAACGGCTAGCAAACGAGCTTAGTGTCTTACTGGACGATAAGGGGAAAATTATTCTTATAAATTATCACTCATACCTTATTAGCAACAAATAATAATTTTGATCATACTTCTAATTTTTCTTCATTTTTTTTGACAAAAGTGGGGACTTCTTCATCTTCATCGCCACTTAATTCGTCAATATTTCCTTGTTTTTCAATTGGAGTTGCTTCCGGCCAGTCGGAAAAAGGGAAAGGTTTTTTATCCGTATTATAGGTTAAGAAAAGAAATGTGTGATATGTCCAAATGGAAACTCTTTCTCCAAAAGACCTTAGATTTGTATTTAGCTCCCCGGTCAATAAAACTAATATAAATTGCAAAAAACAAATAATCAGCACAATAAATCTTGAAATAAATGACAAGAACCCGAACAGAATCATATATATAGCTCGAATCCAACTATCAGGCTTAAATATATTAATTTTCGTTTTACTTTCCATCGAGCCCTCCTTATCAGTCTTTATAGATCAGTAAAACACATAAGTCACTTGCCTGTGAACTCTACATCTGAATTCTGTTCTGCAAGCATCATCGTTTTTAATCCTTCTTCAACTGGTTGTCCATTAAACATAGTTTCATATAGCGCAGATGCAATCGGCATATAGATTTTCAATCTCTCAGACTCTCCTTTAATCATCCGAACTGTGTTTATTCCTTCTGCCACATGGCCAACTTTTTCTATTGCCTGATCAACAGTATCTCCTTGGCCCAAGGCTAAACCAACCTGAAAATTCCTACTCAAAGGAGAGGTGCACGTTACAAAAAGATCTCCAACTCCACTCAACCCCAAAAAAGTCATAGGATTAGCCCCAAGACTAGCAGAAAAACGACTCATTTCTGCTAGGCTTCTAGTTATAAGTACACTAACTGTATTCTGACCCATATTCATAGCAGCAGAAATTCCTGCTGCTATGGCATATATATTTTTAAGTGCTCCAGCAATCTCGACACCGAACCTATCTGAATTAGCATAAACCCTAAAATATCGTGAGCTTAACAAACTCTGTATATCACAACATACCTGAGAATCCTCAGAGGCTATAACAGTAGCTGTTATTTCTTTAGCCACAATTTCCATCGCTAGGTTGGGGCCACTCATTACTCCGACCTGAGCTTGAGGTAATTCCTCTTCTAGAACCTCGCTCATCAATTTAAATGTTTTTTCTTCGATACCTTTTGCTGTACTTATAACTCGAGCGCCTTTACTTATAAACTTTTTAGCATCGTTCGCTAACCCCCTAAAAGCTTTACTAGGAACAGAAAAGAAAACGACTCCAGCACCTTCTAATGAGGCTTCAAGATTAGCAGAAAATGTTATTCTAGGATCAAGCGAAAAGCCTGGAAGGTATTTTGGATTTTCACAAGAAACTGAGCATTCTTTGGCTGCTTCATCACATCTCATCCACAAAACTACATCATGGCCGTTTTCTGCAATCATGTTGGCTAAGGCGGTTCCGAAACTTCCACCACCCAAAACTACTACCTTAAGAAGCGAGACCATAGATTAATTCCAATGTTGTTTGTGGAATTATAGCTCCACTTATTGAACTATAGCTATCAATCAGAATTTTTTTCAAATAGTAATTGATTAAGTCTTTTTACAAATAAAGATGGATTATCCAATTGTTGTCCAGCAGAAAGCGTTGCCTGATCATAAAGAAGTTCGGTTAACTCACTAAATTTCTTGTCATCAGAGGTCTTGTTTAGCAGCACAACTAAGGAATGATTAAGGTTTACCTCAAGCCCAGGCAGGTCTTCTGGTACCTCCTGCCCAGCTGATGTCATCATTTTTTTCATTTGAGGACTCAAAGAATGCTCAGCATAAACTAGACATGCTGGGGAACTAGTCAAGCGGACAGTTTCTGTAACACTCTCTACTCTTGCAGTTAAGTTAGTTTTGATCTTCTCTAAAATTTTAGGTGGTTCATCATCTTTTTTATCTTTTTTATCTTTCTTGTCTTTCTTATTCTTCTTGTCGGAAGCATCAAAAATAGAGTCATCTAACTGGCCTTTTGTTACGTCTTGCAGTGTTTTTCCATCAAATTGGAATAAATGTGACAGAGTCCACTCATCCAATCTATCAGTTAAAAGTAAAACCTCAACATCTTTCTGTAGAAAAACCTCAAGATAAGTACTGTTACGAGCTGCATTTAAACTATCTGCAACAAGGTAGTAAATCTTATTTTGGCCTTCCTTCATACGGGAAATATAATCAGCAAATGCCACTGTTTGCTCCGAACCGTCAGTTTTAGTTGATGTATACTTAAATAAACTTGCAATCCGCTCGCGATTTGCAAAGTCTTCTGCAGGCCCCTCTTTTAATACACTACCAAATATATACCAGAAGCTCATATATTGCTCAGGCGAGTCTTTTGACATTTTTTCTAGCATATCTAGGACTCTTTTAGTCAAAGCAGCACGCATAGAGTCAACGTCTGAATTACCTTGTAAGATTTCGCGAGAAATATTTAAGGGGAGATCACTTGAATCTAAAACCCCCTTAACAAACCTTAAATATTTTGGTAAAAATTGAGAAGCGTCATCCATCACAAAAGTGCGCTGGATATATAGCTTCAGGCCTCTAGCGGCTTCGTAGTTATGCAGGTCAAACGGAGCGCTTGATGGAATATAAAGCAGACTAGTGTAATCAAACTTACCTTCCACACGATTATGGCTCCACAATAAAGGATCTAGAACATCGTGCGATAGATATTTATAGAATTCTTTGTACTCATCATCTTTTATATCGCTTTTATTGCGAGTCCAAAGGGCTGTTGCTGCATTAATCGTTTGGTACTCATCAATATCTGTTTTCTTTGTTTTCTTTGTTTTCTTTTTTTTCTTTGTTTCATCATCGTCATTTATACCTTCATCTTCTTTTGACGACTCAGGTGAAGATTTTTTAATTTCAATGGGTACAGCTATGTGGTCCGAATATTTTTTAATCGTGCTACGAATTCTTAAGTCTGCGGAAAACTCTATTTCTTCTTCTTTTAGAAACAGGGTTATAGAAGTACCCCTATCAAGTTTTTTTATATTTTCTATAGAGTATTCAGCGTCTCCCTCACAGCTCCAGCGAACAGCTTTACCTGCTTTTAAGCCAGCTTTTCTAGTTTCAACAACAACTTTATCTGCGACAATAAATGCAGAATAAAATCCAACTCCAAATTGGCCTATCAGGTGTGAATCTTTTTTCTGGTCACCACTTAAGTTCTCTAGAAATTGGGCTGTTCCTGATTTTGCTATTGTCCCAAGATTATCAATTACATCTTCACGTGACATCCCTATACCGTTATCTTCAATAGTAATAGTCCCTGCTTCGCTATCAGCGCTAATACGGACTCTCAAATCTGGCGAGTCCTCGAACAACGAAGAGTCCGAAAGAGCCTCAAAGCGAAGCTTATCAACAGCGTCCGATGCATTTGAAATTAACTCTCTCAAAAAAATCTCTTTATTGCTGTAAAGAGAATGAATCATTAAATGTAAAAGCTGTTTAGCTTCCGTTTGAAAACCACGAGTTTCGACGGCCATAGTGTTAAATTTCCTTATAAAGTATTTTCGATTATTTTTATTAATTTTGTGTCTTATGAAATGGGGCCAATAAATAAAAAAACAACCGTAGCACCATTTATTGACGAGCCTATTTAGTTATTGGCAAAAAAAACGACCCACCAATATGAGTCGATTATTTTATTTGCCCTTAACTCCTACCAACCAGTCACATCCTGAAGACCTCTTCCTATATCTGCAAGGCTTCGGACTGTTTTAACCCCAGCGTCTTCAAGCGCTAAAAATTTTTCGTCAGCGGTTCCTTTGCCTCCAGAAATAATGGCTCCAGCATGACCCATACGTTTTCCTGCTGGAGCAGTGACTCCAGCAATGTATGAAACTACGGGCTTAGAAACTGAATTTTTAATGAAAGCAGCAGCTTCTTCCTCAGCGGTACCGCCAATCTCACCGATCATCACTATAGCCTCAGTAGCTGGATCCTCTTCAAACAAAGAGAGTATGTCGATAAAATTAGAGCCGGGTATTGGGTCTCCCCCAATGCCAACACATGTAGATTGACCAAAACCATAATCAGTAGTTTGCTTGACTGCCTCATAAGTAAGAGTGCCAGAACGAGAAACAATACCTACTTTACCAGGAAGGTGTATGCTGCCTGGCATTATACCTATTTTGCATTCTCCAGGAGTAATCACCCCTGGGCAATTTGGGCCAATTAATTTGACGCCAAGCTCATCACATCGAACCTTACAAATTAGCATATCTAATGTCGGGATGCCCTCTGTAATGCAAACAATAAGCTTAATTCCAGAGTTTGCAGCCTCTATGATAGAATCCTTGCAAAAAGGGGCTGGAACATAAATAACAGTTGCCTCAGCACCAGTGTCGTTAACAGCCTCGCAAACAGTATCAAAAACTGGCAGTCCTAAATGGGTTGCTCCACCCTTTCCAGGTGTCACACCACCAACCATTTTGGTCCCATACTCAATTGCTTGTTCTGAATGAAAAGTACCTTGGCCTCCAGTAAAACCTTGGCAGATAACCTTAGTATTCTTATTGATTAAAATAGCCATGACTATGCTCCCCCTGCTGCTGCTTCTACTACTTTATTTGCTGCATCAGTTAAGCTGGTCGAGGCGATGATATTTAAACCACTATCTGCTAAAATTTGAGAACCAAGCTCTGCATTATTTCCCTCAAGCCGAACAATAACTGGAACCTTGACACCTACTTCTTCTATAGCACCTATAACACCTTCAGCAATAAGATCGCAGCGGACTATACCGCCGAAAATATTTATAAACACTGCACTTACCTTCTCATCAGATAGAATGATCTTAAAAGCTTCAATAACACGCTCTTTAGTTGCGCCTCCACCAACATCTAGAAAATTTGCCGGCTTCCCGCCATTTAATTTAACAATATCCATTGTAGCCATCGCTAAACCGGCACCATTAACCATACAACCTATATTTCCATCTAAGGCAACATAGTTTAATTCCCATTGCATAGCTTGTGCTTCTCTGGGATCATCTTGAGAAGGGTCGTGCATATCACGTAACTTTGCTTGGCGGTACATTGCATTACTATCGATGCTTATTTTGCCATCTAAGCAGTGGAGATTGCCCTGTGTGTTTATTATTAACGGATTAATCTCTAGCAAAGCTAAATCAAAATCTTGAAATAACTTAGCTAGACCTAAAAATAACTTAGTAAATTGTTTTATTTGATTGGGATTCAAACCTAACTTAAACCCAAGATCTCGAGCCTGATAAGGTTGAGCTCCAACTAATGGATCAATGCTTGCCTTGAGTATTTTATGTGGGGTCTTTTCAGCAACTTTTTCTATCTCTACGCCGCCCTCTGTGGATGCCATAAAAATAATACGGCGAGTTGATCGATCAATCACAGCACCTAAGTATAGTTCTTGCTCAATATCACTACATTCCTCTACTAAAATTCGACTTACTGGTTGGCCGGAGTCGTCTGTTTGGTATGTAACTAAACGATTACCGAGCCATTTGCGAGAAAATTCTTCAATTTCAGCTTTCGATTTGACTAACTTAACTCCTCCAGCCTTTCCTCTACCACCAGCATGCACTTGTGCTTTCACAACCCAGCGATCACCACCAATTATATCAGCAGCTGATATTGCCTCAGCTGCTGTTTCGGCTGCTATACCTTTTGAAACCGGTAGCCCATATTCAGCAAAAAGTTGTTTTGCTTGGTATTCATGAAGATTCATAAAACTTTCCCATTATAAAAATTAAATACTATGCAAATAAATAACTATTTGCGTTTTTTCTTATTGGGCATATGTATTGCGTGCCCGTTAACAGCAAGTGCTGCTTCATGAACAGTTTCAGATAAGGTTGGATGGGCAAAAACAGTCATTGCAATATCTTCTGCACTCGAACCAAATTCCATTGCAATAGCAATTTGTTGAACAAGGTCTGCAGCACTTGGACCTACAATATGGCAACCTAAAATTCTGTCAGTTTTAGCATCAGCAATCAGTTTTACTAAGCCGTCTGTATCATTAGCGGCCATTGCTCGGCCACTTGCAGCAAAAGGGAAAACACCTACATTATATACATCTCCAGCTTGCTTGAGTTGCTCTTCTGTTTTGCCAACAGCTGCTACTTCAGGGTGGGTATAAATAACATTAGGTATGATATCGTAATTTATCTGTGTTTTTTGACCTGCAATACGTTCAGCAACCATTACCCCCTCTTCTGAACCTTTATGTGCCAACATTGGGCCCCTTACAACATCTCCAACAGCCCATACACCGGCTGTTGTAGTTTCGCACTGGTCATTGACAAATATACGTCCTCTTTCATCAAGATTAACGCCGCTATCTGCTGCCAATAAATTCTGTGTATAAGGAGCTCTTCCGACACAAACGATTAGCTTATCAAAAGTTTCCGAGGTTTCCTGACCTGCGCTATCTTTATAAGTCACAGTAACTTCTTTACCTTTAACTTTTGTTCTTGTCACGCGCGAGCTAAGACGTATATCCATACCTTGTTTGATAAATATTTTTTTTGTTTCTTTGGCGATCTGCTGATCAATGATAGAAAGAAAGTCGTCCATAGCTTCAATTAATACAACTTTACTTCCTAATCTATTCCAGACACTTCCCAGTTCTAGGCCAATAACACCAGATCCAATAATTCCCAGTCTTTTTGGCGTCTTTGTTATTTCAAGAGCGCCGCTGGAGTCAACTATAGTAGTTCCATTAACTTTTGCTACTGGAATTTCAATCGGCTTTGAACCGGTAGCAATAATAACGTTATCAGCTGTAAGGATCTGCGAATCGCCATCATGCGTAATATACTCAACTTTTCGTGAAGCAAGTAACTTGGCTGTACCGAATAACGAATCAACACCATTCACCTTAAACAAACCAGCGATACCATCTGTGAGTTGGTTGATAATTTTATTTTTTCTATTAACCATAGCCTTAAGATCTATGGACACATCACCAGTGGTAATGCCATGAACATCTAACTGATTTTTGGCCTCGTAGTATTTATAAGAGCTATCAAGTAGTGATTTTGAAGGAATGCAGCCTACATTAAGACAGGTTCCACCATTAACTCCTTCTCCTTTAGAATTTCTCCACTTCTCTATACAAACCGTTTTTAGACCTAACTGTGCTGCTCTAATAGCCGCTACATATCCGGCAGGACCTGCTCCTATAACAATAACATCATACTTATTAGACATAATAATCTCTTAAATTACAGTAACTTATAATTTATATCTCAAGAAGAATCTTAGCTGGATTTTCTATCATTTCTTTAATGGATACTAAGAAGCTTACTGCTTCTCGACCGTCTATTAAGCGATGGTCATATGATAAAGCTAGGTTCATCATTGGCCGAATCACAACAGATCCATTTTCAGCAACTGGTCTCTCTTTGATAGAATGCATACCCAAGATAGCAGCCTGTGGCGGATTCAAGATAGGTGTTGACAACAAGGAACCAAAAACTCCGCCATTTGTGATAGTGAAAGTTCCGCCTGTCATCTCTTCAATAGTAAGCTTTCCGTCTCGAGCCTTGGCTCCAAACTCTGCAATAGTTCGCTCAACGTCCGCAATACTCATATTATCTGTATTGCGTAATACCGGAACAACTAGACCTTTGTCTGTGGAAACTGCAACTCCGATATCTTGGTAGGCATGATAAACAACATCTGTTCCATCAATTGAAGCATTGACCGAAGGGAAGCGCTTTAACGCCTCTGTTGCTGCTCGCACAAAGAAGCCCATAAACCCAAGACGAGCTCCTGGATGTATTTTTGAAAAATCTTCTTTAAATTCAGAACGAAGGTTCATGACTCTATGCATATCAACTTCGTTAAAAGTAGTTAGCATTGCTGTTGTTTGTGTTACCTGAAGAAGTCTGTCTGCTATTCGAGACCGCATTCTAGTCATCGGTACACGTTTTTCTGTTCTCTCTCCAACAGGGCCAGGTTCAACGGAATTGTTAGCATTAGTATAATTATCAGATTTGGGAGCTATACTATTACTAGCAATGGTAGTGGTCCCAGCAACATCTTCTTTAGTGATTCGACCATCTTTTCCGCTGCCAGATACAGTTTGCAGATCTACACCCTGTTCGCTCGCTAGCTTTCTTGCTGAAGGGCTGGCAATTTTTTCTTCAAGAACAGTCTCAGTAGCTTCTTTATTAGCCTCCACTTCGACTACTGGAGCAGAATCACTTACGACCCCTTCTTTTATTATAGCTATAATCTCATTGCTAAGTACTGTATCCCCTTCTTCTTTATGTGTTTTTTCTAAAATTCCATCGGCGGGAGCCACTACTTCTAGAACAACTTTATCTGTCTCTATATCAACCAACAGATCATCTCTAGAAACTGTTTCGCCTGGCTTCTTATGCCATGTAGCGATACTACCCTCTTGAACCGACTCGGGAAATGTTGGTGCTTTTATTTCAATACTCATGCTCATCGCTTCCTTAATCTAAAATAGCACTACCTTTAACATCTTAAGATCTATAATTTAATGCCTCATCAATAAACCTTTTTTGCTCTTCAAGGTGAAGCGACATATACCCACACGCTGGTGCTGCTGAGGCTTCACGGCCTATGTAACTCAAGGTCAACTTTTTATTGAATTTATGAATGATACTACGCATATGATGCTGGCTACTATACCATGCACCTTGGTTTATTGGTTCCTCTTGACACCAAACAACATCTATAAGATTTTTATATTCCTGCAGCGATTCTAGCAAGTCATGATCAGGAAAAGGGTACAGTTGTTCGATGCGGACTATCGCTACATCCTTAATTTTTTGTTCCTGTCTCGCCTCGTATAAGTGGTAATAAACCTTACCAGAACAAAGGATTAAGCGCTTTGTAGTCATCTTATCAACTTCTTTATCTTGAATAAGATTTAAGAATTGACCGTTTGCAAGATCTTCCATAGATGATGTTGCTAACTTATGTCTTAATATCCATTTGGGGCTCATTACGATAAGCGGACGTCGCATTGGCCTTATAGCCTGTCGGCGAATCATATGGTAAACCTGAGCTGGCGTCGTCGGTATGCATACTTGTATATTATGTTCAGCAGATAATTGAAGGAATCTTTCTAGTCGTGCAGAAGAGTGTTCTGGGCCTTGGCCTTCATAGCCATGAGGTAAGAGCAACATCAAACCACACATCCGCCCCCATTTGTGCTCCCCGCTAGTTATAAACTGATCTATTATTACTTGGGCGCCATTAGCAAAGTCTCCAAATTGCGCCTCCCATATCACTAAACCCTTAGGTGAAGTAGAGGCATAACCATATTCAAAGCCCAACACGGCTTCTTCTGACAAGAAAGAGTCGTAAATCTCAAAACTTGATGATTTTTTGGGTATTTCTTGCAAAGGGATATAACTGTCGCCATTTTTCTGATTATGAATAACGGCATGTCGATGCGAAAATG
>Ga0308010_1002069_pt1 | contig 10697 bp, 10 predicted proteins | sample Neamet129_FD_202368 | JGI IMG/M metagenome (GOLD analysis project Ga0308010, IMG submission 202368) | Marine microbial communities from water near the shore, Antarctic Ocean - #129 | ecosystem: Environmental > Aquatic > Marine > Unclassified | place: Southern Ocean | collected 2014-07-24 | reverse complement strand
ACGTTGATTCATTGGGTCGCAGCTCGAACTCTTTATTGTCGCAGGTTACCAAAGCCACTCCCTTGAGCACTATCCAGTGTTCTGCCCTCTTATGGTGAAGCTGCAGCGAGAGCGATGCGCCAGCATTAACCACTATATGCTTTACTTGGCAGCCGGGCCGACTGCTAAGAGACTCATAAGAGCCCCACGGACGGCAGACCAATCGGTGCAGTGTAGTCTCTTCCCGCTGTTGGTCTTGCAGCTGTTGCACCAATTTTTTAACGGACTGCGCTTTGGAGCGGTCAGTCACTAGCACTGCATCCGCGGTCTCAACCACTACGACATTCCGTATCCCCGCAACAGCAACAAGTCGAGACTGAGATTGAATATAACTATTTTGAACATCGAAGGTGACTACATCGCCAGATAATGCGTTGCCCTGCTCATCCTTGTCCCGCACTTCCCACAACGCATCCCAGGCGCCAAGGTCATTCCAACCCGCCTCAAGAGGCACAACCACAGCTGAGGCAGTCTTCTCCATAACGGCATAGTCGATTGAATCGCTACGACAGCTCGCAAAGATTGGCTCTGGAATTAGCTGAAAGTCCTCTCCCCGTTCAAGATTAGCGTAGGCCTCATAACAACTATTGAAAATATCTGGAGCATGGCGCTTCAGCTCCTGCAAATAAGTAGAGGCGGAAAACAAGAACATCCCGCTATTCCAAAAATAGTTTCCGCTATCCAAATAGGTCTGAGCGGTTTCCTGGTCCGGCTTTTCCACAAACTTTTCAACACAATATCCATTGCCGCCGACAAGTTCTACCCCTTTTTCTATATATCCATAACCTGTGTCTGGGACACTTGGCACTATTCCGAATGTAGCCAACTTCCCTTGTTTGGCAGATTGCAAAGCCTCATTTATTGCTAACTGAAATGCTGTCTGATCCTGAATAACATGATCGGCCGGCAAGACTAAAAGAAGCGGGTCTGCGTTATTTTGCAGTGCGCACAATGCAGCAAGGGCTACCGCAGGTGCTGTATTCTTGCCAATCGGCTCCAGCAATATATTACAGTGCTCTTTCCCAAGTTGGCGCAGCTGCTCCGCCACTAGAAAGCGATGATCGCTATTACAAACGACTATAGGATCTTCGACGTCAGGCACACCCTCTAGACGAGATAGCGTGTTCTGAAATAGTGACTCCTGCATGTTAGGAAAATCAATAAATTGCTTTGGCAGCATCGACCGGGAGACAGGCCAGAGCCGGGAACCCACACCACCAGAAAGAAGAACGGGAATTAACATAAAGCTTGCTACCTCGGACTTCTAAAGAAAAATAACAAAAAGGAGCCATATAGTAACAAAATATTGTCTATTTTAATAAATAGAGCTGATTCAACAGCCTATCATCAATTTATGATCGATTATTTGGCTCTAGCGCGATAACATCCAGACATTAGAGAGCCACCTCTTGGAGGGTTTTAGACAGTTCATGACACAAGCTAAACACAATTTTATTCCAAAGAATTCCTATACATTGGAAGAATTAGTAGATTGCGGCCGTGGTCGTCTATTCGGTCCGGGCAACGCCAAGTTACCCGTGGACAATATGCTCATGCTTGATCGCATCGTTCAAATCAATAGTGATGGCGGCGAACGTGGGCGTGGACAAATAATCGCAGAACTGGATATAAAGCCCGAGCTTTGGTTCTTCGACTGTCACTTTCCTGGTGACCCAGTCATGCCGGGGTGCCTAGGATTAGATGCCTTGTGGCAGCTGTTGGGGTTCTTCCTCGGCTGGAGTGGTCACCCTGGTAAAGGCCGGGCACTCGGGGTTGGCGAGGTAAAATTTACTGGTGAAATATTGCCGACCTCAAAGACCGTAGTCTACGAACTATCGATAAATCGGCTCATTAATAGAAGCTTAGTTATGGGCATCGCCGACGGAAAAGTCGCTGTAGACGGCAAGACAATCTATACCACCAAAGGATTGAAAGTTGGTCTGTTCACGCCAGGAAGTTCCTTCTAGAGCAAGATGCGTGAATGATTTTTTTATGATTGGGGATATCGTATGAAGCGCGTTGTTGTTACTGGTATCGGAATTGTATCCTGTTTGGGCAATGATAAGGAGTCGGTGCTAGATTCTCTCAAGGCCGGGCGTAGTGGGATTCGACATAATTCCGCCTATGAAGAAATTGGCATGCGCAGTCATGTCAGTGGGTCGGTGCAGATCGATACTGCCGAACTGATCGATCGCAAAATACTTCGGTTTATGGGCGACGCTTCTGCTTATGCATATCTAGCTATGGAGCAGGCGATATCTGATGCCAGCCTCAAGGATAACGAAGTATCTAATTTCCGCTCCGGATTAGTAGTGGGCTCTGGCGGCGGATCCTCCGAAGATCAACTCGAATCAACTAACATAATGCGCGAGAAGGGCATACGTAGAGTTGGGCCCTATCGCGTAACGCGCACGATGAGCAGCACTACTTCCGCTTGCCTAGCCACTCCTTTCAAAATCAAAGGTGTCAACTACACAATTTCATCGGCCTGTGCGACCAGCGCACATTGTATTGGCCATGGAGCCGAGCTGATTCAGTTAGGCAAGCAGGATATAGTTTTCGCAGGCGGCGGCGAAGCAGAACACTGGACAACGAGCCATATGTTCGATGCTATGGGTGCGCTTTCAACTAAATACAATGACACTCCCGATAAAGCATCACGCGCTTTCGATGCCGACCGCGATGGTTTCGTGATTGCTGGTGGTGGTGCGATTCTTGTCATGGAGTCTCTTGATCATGCTCTAGCTCGGGGAGCAAAGATCTATGCGGAAATAACCGGATATGCCGCAACTTCTGATGGCTTTGATATGGTCGCTCCTGCAGGCGAAGGCGGCGCACGCGCGATGCAGATAGCAACCGCAGGCCTGGAAGGATCGGTAGACTACATCAACACACACGGCACTAGCACACCGGCCGGTGACGTTTCGGAACTACGCGCAATCAAAAGCGTGTTCGGTAAAAACGTACCGACACTTAACTCAACCAAGTCACTGACAGGTCATTCACTTGGCGCGGCAGGCGCACAGGAAGCCATCTACAGCCTATTGATGATGGAGAATGATTTTATTGCTGCCTCCGCCAATGTAGAGAACCTAGACGAGGAAGCGAAAGGGGTGCCAATCGCAATCGAGCGACAAGATGACGTTATCCTTAACCGTGTCATGTCTAATAGCTTCGGCTTCGGCGGCACCAATGCTTGCCTTGTCTTCGATCGCTATAATGACTAACTACTGTGAACAAAAAGCCAATTCTCCACTTAATGGGTCTTATTTAATATGAAGATAAGCTTCGTATTCCAAATCAGATTATTTCTGCTACTCGCCACGTTCCTGCTCGCCGGCAACGCTGTTCACGCACAGCTGACACCCCGCACGGTCTCCGGTCTAGCTGCGCAACCTACTTACCCAAGGCCTCTCCCTCTCGAAGATGCTTTTCCTTTCTATATTAGTGCCGTTAGTCCAGGACGATACAAGATTACGTGGAACCTACCAGATGGCCACTATCTGTATCGGCACGCCTTCGAATTCATACTGAGCCAGCACGTCGATTCGGCAGAGCTCCCCATCGCATTCATGATGCCAACTGGCTTGAAGAAAAATGATCAATTCTTCGGGGATATAGAAGCCTATTATGGTCAGTTAGATGTCGATCTAAACCTTAGTACCGTACCGGGCCCGAACGCTAGAATCTTCATCAATTATCAAGGCTGTGCCGATTGGGGATTCTGTTACCCACCCCAGCGCTTCGAATTCCTACTAAACCCTTAAACAAAGCCCTTCCTATTGCAAAAAGGCGTGAAATGTCTGCTATTTTCTGAGAAAATGCGGTCAAAATAGCTCATTAGGCTTGTCGAGGAAAATTTATCCAGCCCCACATTAGGAAAAATAACATGGCATCTATACTGGCTCTACACGGACCCAACCTAAATCTACTCGGTAGTCGTGAGCCCCATATTTACGGGACCGACACCCTTGAGGAAATTAATCAACGCCTCGCAACTACATGCACGGATTCTGGTCATAAATTCGACAACCTTCAGGCTAATTCTGAGAGCGAGATAATCGATCGATTGCACGCTGCAAGAAAAGATGGAACGGCATTCATGATCGTGAACTTTGGTGGATTCACCCACACCAGCATTGCTATTCGCGACGCGATTCTCGCCTCCGAGATTCCCTTCATCGAGGTGCATCTTTCAAATTTATTTAGCCGCGAAACGTACCGACATCATTCCTATTTTTCTGACATCGCTGTGGGATGTGTGATTGGCTTAGGCGCCCAAGGTTACGAGCTTGCGCTTCAGGCTGCTTGCAAAAAACTAGCTAACTAAGAATCTAAGCGAGGTATCCCTATGGACATTAGAAAAGTAAAAAAATTGATCGAGCTGCTAGAATCTTCCGACATCGCCGAAATCGAAATCAAGGAAGGCGAAGAGTCGGTTAGAATTAGCCGCGGACCCACTTTACTGCCTACACCCATTACCTATCAGGCACCGCTGGCTCCTGTTGCCGCAGTGCCAGCCCCTAGCTCAGTCGCGGAACCTGCAGCCGCTTCTGAAGCAAATGCGATCAAATCCCCTATGGTTGGAACTTTCTATCGCTCTCCTTCTCCTTCCTCTTCTGCGTTCGTTGAGGTTGGCAAACATGTGAAGGTAGGAGATGTCGTGTGTATTGTCGAAGCAATGAAGATGATGAATCAAATCGAGGCTGACCAAGCCGGCGTAATCGAAGCTTTTTTGGTTGAAGATGGTGAACCGGTCGAGTTCGAGCAGCCACTGATCAGAATTGTATAAAACGCTCTTTGAGTACCCAGCCTAATCCAAGGATAGCTTCATGCTCGAAAAGGTTTTAATAGCAAACCGTGGCGAAATCGCACTGCGCGTACTTCGCTCTTGTAAAGAACTTGGAATCAAAACTGTCGCTGTCCATTCGACCGCGGACAGGGATCTAATGCATGTTAGGCTCGCCGACGAATCGGTTTGCGTAGGACCGCCCAGTCCAACAGATAGCTATCTCAACACGCCCGCTATCATCTCAGCGATGGAAGTGACCGATGCCGATGCAGTGCATCCCGGCTACGGCTTCCTATCTGAGAACGCCGACTTCGCCGAGCAGGTCGAGAATAGCGGCTTCGTTTTTATCGGACCAACCGCCGAGACGATTCGCCTGATGGGCGACAAGGTTTCAGCCATCCAGGTAATGCGCGAGGCAGGCGTGCCTACCGTGCCCGGCTCCAATGGCCCCATAGACAACAACAACGAGCGCACACTCTCGCTGGCCAAGGAAATTGGTTACCCCGTCATTATCAAAGCAACAGCCGGTGGTGGAGGCCGCGGTATGCGTGTAGTGCACAATGAAGCGGCTCTACTTAAAGCAATATTCGTCACACAGACAGAAGCCAAATCTTTTTTTGGCAATGGCGTGGTGTATCTCGAGAAGTTCTTGGAGAATCCGCGCCATGTAGAGATTCAAGTTATCGGCGACGGCAAAGGCAATGCGCTCTACCTTGGCGATCGTGACTGTTCTTTGCAGCGGCGCCATCAAAAAGTGCTAGAGGAAGCTCCTGCTCCAGGCATTCCGGACAAAGTACGAGCAGAAGTCGCAGAAACCTGCATTCAAGCTTGCAAGAACATGAACTACCGAGGCGCGGGTACGTTAGAGTTCTTGTACGAGAACGAATCATTCTATTTCATCGAAATGAATACGCGCGTGCAGGTAGAACATCCCGTTACAGAAATGATTACCGGTGTAGATATAGTTAAAGAGCAACTGGTAATAGCCGGCGGCGGGCCACTGTCTTATGCACAGGACGATATCCATTTCCGCGGGCACGCTTTCGAGTGTCGGATCAACGCCGAGGATCCTGTCACGTTTATCCCTAGTCCCGGCAAGATAAAGATGTTCCACGCGCCGGGTGGTAACGGTGTACGTGTCGATTCACATCTCTATAGCGGCTATAGCGTTCCGCCCTACTATGATTCATTGATAGCCAAGCTTATCTGCCACGCAAACACCCGAGAAGCTGCATTGAAACGCACACAGATCGCCCTAGATGAGATGCTGATCGATGGTATCCGCTGCAATATTCCGCTGCATCAAGACCTCGTCCGCGACGCTGAGTTTCAAAAGGGTTGTGTTAATATTCACTACCTAGAAAAGAAGCTTGGATCTTAGAGCTCTCTGAGTTTTCTCACTATGGCATGGCAACAACTTAAGCTTCAAATAATGTCCGATCAAATTGATCCACTAGAAAAACTACTACTGGATTATGGCGGCCTTTCGATAAGCTATTTGGATGCCAAAGATCAAGCGATATTTCAAAAAGTGCCAGGTAGCACGCCATTATGGGATCTTGTTGATCTTGTTTGCTTATTCGAGAAAGAAAAAAATCTAGATGGATTGCTTTTCCTGTTACAACAACACATTGCAATTAAAAACAAGGAATCTCTGACTCTCGAAGTATTAGAAGATCAAGCATGGGAGCGATCTTGGATGTCAAATTTTAAGGCAATGCAGTTTGGCGAGCGCCTTTGGGTCTGCCCAAGCTGGCAGAAGCCGCCCGTACCAAATGCAATCAATATTATGCTCGACCCCGGCCTCGCCTTCGGCAGTGGCAGTCACGCGACCACAAGCATGTGCTTACAATGGCTGGAGATAAACACTCACGATAACAGCACAGTAATCGACTACGGTAGTGGCTCCGGAATTCTTGCTATCGCAGCAGCCCTGCTTGGGGCACATCGCGTCATCGCAGTAGACAATGACCCTCAGGCAATTACTGCAACTATCGAGAATGCGAAGCGCAACAACATTCCTGCAGGTGTTATCGAGACCTATCTGCCGGACCAATTACCCGACGATACGCTCGCTCTTCAGTCAGACATCCTCGTCGCAAACATACTCGCTGAGCCACTCAAGCAGCTTGCCGAAAACCTCTCTCAGCTTGTAAAGCCAAAGGGAAAAATTGCCCTGTCCGGATTGTTAGCGGAGCAGACTGATGGACTGCTTGAGCATTACGGCACTTGGTTTAAGATGGACAAGGCGGTGGTCAACGAGGAATGGGCGCGATTGAGCGGTATCCGTCTGAGTTAGCCGGCAAGCGAGCCGACTTGTTGTAGGCAAAACAATAGGATTGACCTACAATCCCTTGCTAACTTATCGCTCGAAGTACTCCGCATGTTGTTCAATGTAACTCAATGCCCATCATGTGAATCTACCTTCAACACGAACTCTCGTGTATTAGCTGCTGCCGCGGGCAGAGTGCGCTGCGGCGCCTGCCTCCATGTATTTGAGGCCATCGATAATTTTCTAATTCCAGGAGAAGCAGATGCGGCGCAAAATCAGGACGAGTCGGTTTTCATAGGCAATGATCCACAGGAATTTTTCGACCCCTCTTCATTTTTCACTCGCAGCGCCTTGAGCGAAACCCATAGTGACGACCTTAATCGAGACGAGTCTATCAATGAGAAATATCTGTATCAAGAACTAAAGAAATCGAAACCTGTAAACGAAAACTTCTTTGCTACTGTTGCTGGAGAACTGCAAGAAAGAACAGAAGTGCCTATCGTAGAAGACGTAAAGCGCCCGATTGACTTGCCTGAAATCCTACAGGTAAACAGTGTCAATGAGAGTGTCAATGATGAGCTCGAAGAAGAGATTCTAGAGTCCTTCGCGGCAGACGTAAATGATACCCATGCGCTCACTACGAACAACCCAGCCGATCCCTCATTCGAGGAACACATAGAGCCAGAGCCAGAGCCAGAGCCAGAGCCAGAGCCAGAGCCAGAGCCAGAGCCAGTTAATGCTAAAGAAAAGCAGATTGAAAATAAAGAATCGTTTCTTGGCTCGGCTCTATCTGCATCATTCACCTTTGATCCGCATGCATCCCCTGAGATGCGAATCGCTGAGTCTGAACCAGATAGCTCATTAGACGAAATGCCAGCGAGCGAGCCACCAGTCAATTCGAGTGCTGCAAGTGATGCAGAAGATGAAGGGCCAATCATTGAAGCGGCAAATGCAAGAGCTCAAGAAGTGGGTAAAGAAACAGCGAAAGTGATACGCTCAAGAGCGCTTGAAGCAGAACTAATCGATGAAGAATCACTCGAAGAGATCCCTCGAGAAAACTTTTCTGCCTTGGAGAATATGTCGACACCTGTCGAGCTCTTAGCGAGAAAAGAGAGTCACTTTTTACGCAGCACACTGCTCTTTCTATTCATCCTGCTGCTCGGCGGTCTGCTTAGCTCTCAATATTTGTGGCAACGTATGGAATTCTATAGTCAGTTTCCCCAATTGCGCCCTCTCTATGATGTTGCATGCAGTCATTTAAGCTGTGCACTACCAAAATACGCAGACATCGATTCTATTCGCAGCGAAAATCTGACTGTACAAACGCATCCGAACTTCCCGAATGGCTTGATGATTAACACAGTCATTCGCAACACGGCGGCATTCGAGCAGCCCTTTCCAATCCTTATACTCAGTTTCAATAACATAGAGAACAGCATCATCGCACTGCGCGAATTTACTTCTGCTGAATACCTAGCCCCAGAACTGCACTCCATCCAAACCATGCCGGCCAAGACACCGGTGCAAATCAGCCTAGCTATAATGGACCCGGGCCCAGAGGCCGCAAACTATACTCTAGCATTCCGCCGGCCATAGCCGCGAATTTGTCGTTCGTACTCTACATATAATAACCAAATGTGCAAAAATAAATAAATTACTTTAACTGGAATTCCGTCCCCGCTATCATAAGCTCTCCTAAAAAATTCAGCATAACTACAATAACAAAATGATTGACGTCGGCCCCTATAAACTAAAGAATTCGCTATTCCTTGCACCCATGGTGGGCGTGAGTGACACACCCTTCCGAGAAATCTGTACAGAAGCTGGCGCCGGGCTAACCGTCGCAGAAATGCTGACGAGCAATGCTGAACTATGGCAGGACGAACGTAACAGACTAAAACGAGTAAAACCTAAAACCCTTGGACCTCATGTCGTGCAGATTGCAGGATCTGACCCGGAACTGATGGCCCAAGCTGCAGCAATGAATGCAGAACTCGGGGCTGATGGGATCGATATCAACATGGGGTGCCCTGCGAAAAAAGTACTGAAGAAAGCAGCAGGTTCCGCGCTTCTTAAAGATGCAGAGTTAGTAGAAAAAATCTTAAAAGCCGTAGTGTCACGCGTCGACATTCCCGTGACACTGAAGATACGCACAGGTTGGAGTCCGGAAACGAGAAATGGTGTTGAGATCGCTAAGATTGCTGAGGATAGCGGCATAAGCTTGCTCACTGTGCACGGCCGCACCCGTGAATGCCGCTTCAAGGGTTATGCAGAGTACGACACCATTGCGGCAATTAAAAATGCTATATCAATCCCTGTAATCGCCAATGGCGATATAGATTCACCGCACAAGGCTGCAGAGGTACTTAAGCAAACCCAAGTAGACGGATTAATGATCGGTCGTTCCGCACAGGGCAAGCCATGGATATTCAGAGAGATAGAATACTATCTTGCTGCAGGAAAGATTCTTCCCGAGATTGAGCTAAAAACTCGACTCGACATAATCTTTTCACATCTTATGAAACTTCATAGTTTCTATGGTGACGTGAAAGGAGTATGGTATGCACGAAAGCATGTAACCGCGTATGTAAAAGAACTATTAGGATCGCGTGAATTTATGAAATCCTTCAACACTATCGAGTCCCCGACCGCACAACTCGACTGCATCAGCGTATATTTCTCCCGCTTGGACGAAGGCCTTATACAAGAACAAGGGGCCAAAGCCGCGTGAATAAATTTGATAGTATTGCAAACCTTCTGGAGCCAGTTCAGGTTCAAGACAGCACCCCTCCTGCACAGCAAGAAAATACACTCCGAGCGAAAGTCGAACGCTCACTAGACCGCTATTTTGAAAATATCGAAGATGAAACAGTTACCAATCTTCACCATATGGTTATTTCAGAAGTAGAGACCCCTTTGATTGAGGCGGTAATGCGTTATTGCGACAACAATCAAAGCAAGGCGTCTATCATGCTAGGTTTGAACCGTGGTACGCTACGCACTAAATTAAAACTTTACGGTTTACTGTAATTTCCACCGATCGGCCCTCTAAATTTTCTCTTCGACAATTTCACATAGGTCATTTAACTTAAGGAAATTGGCAGAAATCTAGATATCTGGTTTTGCATCAACCCCAACTACGCCAACAAGCAAAGATAGCCCTATGACAACAGAAAAATCTGGTGCCATCCGTCGTGCATTGATTAGCGTCTCCGACAAGACTGGCATTGTTCCCTTCGCAAAAGCTCTCAATAAGCTTAACATCGAGATACTCTCCACCGGAGGCACCTATAAGCTACTAACTGAGCAGAATATTCCAGCGATAGAAATCTCGGAGTACACCGGCTTTCCAGAAATGATGGACGGCAGGGTTAAGACTCTGCATCCGAAGATTCATGGCGGCATCCTAGCCCGCCGGGATCTGGATCAGGCGATCATGAAAGAGCATGAAATACCTCCTATCGACCTCGTGGTAGTCAACCTCTATCCTTTCGAAGCTACAGTAGCGAACCCAAACTGTGACTTACCAACAGCGATCGAGAACATCGATATTGGTGGTCCCACCATGCTGCGTGCGGCTGCAAAGAACAATCG
>Ga0308010_1002068_pt1 | contig 10703 bp, 9 predicted proteins | sample Neamet129_FD_202368 | JGI IMG/M metagenome (GOLD analysis project Ga0308010, IMG submission 202368) | Marine microbial communities from water near the shore, Antarctic Ocean - #129 | ecosystem: Environmental > Aquatic > Marine > Unclassified | place: Southern Ocean | collected 2014-07-24 | reverse complement strand
TTCTCTATTTATTGTTAAAATTCCAATTTTATTTATTATTTTATTTTGAATGTCCATATAATTCCTTTTATTTCCAAAATGTTTTACTAAACAAAACAATTACTGTGAAGATCTCTAAGCGACCTAGCAACATACAAAAAGTTAGAACCCATTTACCAGGATTAGATAACAGTGCATAGTTATCAGTTGGACCAAATGCGCCTAAACCTGGTCCAATATTACCCATAGATGATGCAGCTGCACCAATTGCAGATTCTAGATCAAGTCCAAATATTGTCAAAATAATTGTTGATAAAATAAATGCCGACATAAAAAATAGAAAAAATCCCAAGGTATTTTTTACAACATCTTCCTTTATAAGTTTTTTTCCAATTTTCACTGGTATTAAAGCTCTAGAATGAAGCATTCTCCTTGTTTCTAATGCTGCATATTTTACCAAGAGCATACATCTAATAACTTTCATACCTCCAGCTGTTGAACCACCCATACCACCAATAAACATAAGAGTTAAAAGGATAGCTTGTACAGCAACAGGCCAAAGTTCATAATCAAAAGATCCAAAACCTGTAGTTGTCAGAATAGAAATAGTATTGAATAAAGATTCCCTAAAATTCAGATGTGTAAATCCATTATTATTTATTGAAATTATAAAAAATATTAAAATCGTAATAATTAATGTCCCAAAAAAATAAACTAAAAATTCTTTATCTTTTAGATAAGACCTTGCATCTCCGTTAATTGCCCTAAAATGGAGAGAAAAATTCACTCCAGCAACAAACATAAAGAATATAATAATATAATGTATAATAGAACTTTCATAATGTCCAATACTGGCATTTTTTGTTGAGAATCCTCCAGTGGGCATCGTTGTAAAAGCATGACAGATAGAATCAAAAATACCCATACCAGCTATGATTAAGGCTATTATTTGAGCTACGGTTATTCCGACGTAAACAATCCAAAGAAATTTAGCAGTTTCACGAACACGTGGTTTTATTTTATCAGCAACAGGACCAGGGACTTCAGCCTTAAATAATTGAACCCCTCCAACACCTAGGAGAGGTAATATAGCAATATAGAATACAACTATACCCATACCTCCTATCCATTGAATAAAAGAACGCCAAAATAAAATTCCATGAGGTAAACTTTCAATTCCATTAGACAAATGAGGAAGGGTATTTATATTTCCTAATATTGACGCTCCAGTAGTTGTTACACCTGACATTGATTCAAAAAAGGCATCCGTTACATCTGGTATTGCTCCAGAAAAATAAAATGGAAGAGCTCCTGCAATTGCTGTAATTACCCAAGAGAAAGTGACAATGGCAAATCCATCTCTATTTGTTAACGTCTGATTATGTCGAGTGAAAGCCCATAACGGGAGTCCTATTGCTATGCAAGTAACCAAGGAAATAAGAAATCCATTTAGATCATTTTCACCATACCCAAAAGAAATAATAATAGGTATAACCATTGTTATACCTATTATTGAAAGGAGAGCACCTAAAATATTTAGGAGTATTTTAAATCTCATGAAGAAAAGAGTTTTTTAAGCTTACTAATTGCCTTGGGTTTTGTAAAAACGAGAGCAGTATCATCTTCGGTTAATATTGATGTTCCATGTGCAATTCTAATTTTCCCATGATGGTTAATCATCCCTACGATACAATCTTTAGGAAAGTTCAGTTCTTTAAGAGGTCTTTCAGTAACTGGGCTACCTGGTTCTGGTTGAAACTCTATTACATCTACTTCAATTTCATCAAAAGTCACAACAGGAATTTCGGTTATATCTGAATGTAATTCTTTTAGTATAGCATTAACCGTAGATAAGTTTTTACTAAATACGGCTCCTGCCCCAATTTCTTGAATAGCAGGTATATATTCAGTTGTAGATAAATGAATTACGCTTTGCCCAGCTCCTAAATGATTAGCTAAAAGTCCAGCCATTAAGTTTGTCTGCTCATTTTCAGTTACAGCTATAAAACTATCAACATCTTGAATATTTTCTGATTTTAAAAATTCGATATCAGTACCATCACCATAAATAATCATTGATTCATCAATTATATGAGAGATCTGACCTGCTTTTGGTCTGTTTTTTTCAACTAAACGAACATTTAGAGATTCATTGGGTAATTCTTTTGCTAATGTTCTACCTATTTTTGAACCACCAATAATCATAACTCGATGTGTGTGAGTCACTTCTTTAGATAATAAACCCATTAAATTCTCAAGATCTTCAGTTTTAATAATAAAATAACCAATATCACCTACTTTAAATTCAAACTCTGCCCATGGAACGATAGTTTCCTGACCTCTTAGAGTGGCAATAACACCAAACCTAAAATGACTATTATTTTTTGCAATTTTACCAAGAGGCTGTTCCAGAATATTAATGCAATTTTTATCTATAGTTAAACCAAGCATTGTTAATCTTCCTGCTTCAAATTCCATAACTTGAACAGCATATGGATGTTTAACAAGCCTCATTATTTCTTCACAAGCGGCTTTTTCAGGATGAATTACTACATCAACTCCAAATTTCTCAGGTCTAATAATTGAATCTTGAGTAGTATATTGTTGATTTCTCAATCGCGCTATTATTTTATTAGCACCTAATTTATGTGCCTGTTGAGAAGCGATAAGATTAACTTCATCAACTCTAGTAAGGCACAACACATAATCAGCATCACCAACTTTTGCATCATTAAGACAATTTGGACTAGCACCGTTACCTTCAACGACTATTACATCAAGATTTTCTGAAGCTCTTTGACATTTTAAGGGATCAATATCAACAACGGTGATATCATAATCTTCTTCACTAAGTGCCTTGGCTACGTGAAAACCAACTTCACCTCCACCTATTATTACAACTTTCATTTATTCTACCAATTTGATTTACAATTAAAGTTACTTACTATATTTAAATTAAAAATAAATTTATATATTTGTATTTTTACGAACAATATTAGCGCCTAAAGATCTAAATTTTTCTTCAATCAATTCATAACCTCTATCAATATGATATATCCGGCTTACACTAGTTTCACCTTTTGCTGCAAGTCCTGCTACGATTAATGAAGCACTTGCTCTAATGTCTGTTGACATAACTGGTGCTCCGACTAATTCCTTAACTCCTCTAACAAAAGCGGTGTTTTTATCAATTTTTATATTTGCTCCAAACCTGTTTAATTCTGGAACGTGACTAAATCGATCATGATAAACTGTATCTGTAATAATAGAGGATCCTTTTGCCAGAGACATTAAAGCAACCCATTGAGCTTGAAGGTCTGTTGCAAATCCAGGATAAACAGAAGTTTTCATATCAACGGCCTTAATAGTTTCTGGTGGTGAAATAGTTATTGAATCCTCTCCAAGACTAATATTACAACCACTCTCCTTCAGTTTAAGTAGAAGACTATCTAAATGACTTGGTATTACTTTTTTAAGTGTTATTTCTCCTAATAGTGCACCTGCAACCAAAAAAGTTCCTGCTTCAATTCGGTCTGGAATTACATCGATATTCGCAGGTTTAAGATTTCTAACTCCTTCAATTATTAAGTGAGAAGTGCCTATCCCTGAAATATTTGCTCCCATCATATTAAGATATTGGCATAATTGAACAATCTCAGGTTCTCTTGCGGCATTTTCAATTATTGTTTGACCATCAGCTAAGCTTGCTGCCATAACAATGTTTCCAGTTGCTCCAACAGAAGGAAATTCAAAGTTAATAACTGCACCCTTTAATTTTTTTGCTTCTGCTAAAATGTATCCACTTTCTAAAGTGATTTTAGCTCCTAACTTTTCTAAACCTTTTAAATGAAAATCAACAGGTCTTGGTCCCCATGCACATCCTCCAGGTAACGAAACTTTAACATAACCAAATCTTGCAAGAAGTGGGCCTAATACATAAAAGGAAGCCCTCATTGTTTTGACTAATTCATATGGTGCTTCAGGATTATTGACTGAAGAACCATCAATTTCCAAAGAACCATTCTTAAATTGACACTTTGCTCCAACAATTTCCATTAATTTGATCATTGTACGAGTATCTCTTAGATTGGGAACACGTGAAATTTTTGAAATCCCATTAGCCATCAGTGTGGCTGTCATAATCGGTAACACAGCATTCTTTGCACCACTAATTTCAATAGAACCAGATAATTTTTTTTGTCCTTCAATTAATATTTTATCCATTTAAATCCTGAGTTTTTTCCCTAAAAATAATTCGTTCATGATTTTTTCGCGATCATTTCCTTCTGCATATATATAATCTACAGAAGTATTGTCTTTCTCAACATGTTTAACAATATGTAAATGATTATCTGCTTTAATTGCTATTTGAGAAAGGTGAGTGATACACATAACTTGTTTTGACTTTGATAATTCTAGTAAGTGAGAGGCTACTTTCTCTGCTGCGTTCCCTGATATCCCTGAATCAATTTCATCAAATACTAAAGTTTCAACTGGATCAAGTTTTTCGAAAACAGTTTTAATAGCAAGCATAATTCTTGAAATTTCCCCACCTGAAGCAATAAGAGATAATGGTTTAGTGGGTTCACCAGGATTTGCAGAGAGATAGAATTCAACATTATCTATCCCTTTAGAGTTATGTTCATAACATGTATTTATAATTTTTACAAAACCATTTTTTTGAGCTTTATTAATAATTTTAATCTCAAAATGAGATCCAGGCATATTTAAATTTTTCATACTATTCTGAATTTTCAATGATAGAACTGAAGCCATTTCTTTTCGTTTTTTATGAACTTCAATCGAAATATTAGTGAATTTTTCTTTTACTTTTTTAATTTTTTCTATTAAAACGGCTTGTTCTTTTTCAGGGTTTTTATTTATTTTCAATTCTTTTTGTATATAGGCTCTTTTTTCTTTGACAGAATTTAAAGAGCCACCATATTTACGCTTCAAGGTCTCTATTGAGGATAATCGATCTTCGACAACTTGAAGTTCTTCTGGTTTTAGTTCTAATTTTGAAAGTTGATCAAATAGCTCCGATTGAACTTCTTGTATTTGAATAATTGAATTATCTAAAAGTTTTGTGACCTTTGAAAGCTCAGAATCATACTTCTCTATAGATGAAACAAGGTTTCTTAAATAATCTATTTGAGAAAAAACAGCCTCTTCTTTTTCAAAAAGGATATGATTAGTTTGATTTATTGTTTGAATTATCTCTTTTAGATGAGACAATCGCTTATACTGTTCATCAAGAGTAATATCTTCATTTTCTTTAGGGTTGACAGAATCTATTTCACTAGCTTGAAAATTCAATAAACTAATTTGATTATTTTTTTCATCTACATTTTTTTTTAGCTTCTCAAGTTTTTCATTTAAATGGTTATTTTCTTTAAAAAGAAATTCTAGAAGTTTAACCTTATCATCATTTCTACAATATTTGTCTAAATAATCAATATGAATTTCAGAATTTAATATTAGTTGTTGTTCATTTTGACCATGAAAGTCAATACTTAAACCTGTATGGTTTTTTAAATCATTTAAAGAGATTGGTTGGTCATTGAGATACGCTCTACTTCTGCCTGTAATTGAAATCAAACGTCTAATTTTAATTTTATTTATACTAGCCTCTATAATTGACTTTTCTTTCCCACTTCTAACCATGTATTTAGATATTTTCCCTCCAATAGAAATACCTAACGCTTTTAAAATTACTGATTTACCAGACCCAGTTTCACCAGTAATAACAGTTAGTCCCTTTTTGAAAGGTATCTTTAATTCCTTTATAATTGCAAAATTTTTAATATAAAGAGTCTTAATCATTTCTTTCTAGTCAAAAAATAAAACGCTATAAAAGATCCGACCACCCCTCCAATAACATCAGCGATTAGATCAAAAAAGCTTGGATCTCTTCCTGGTATCAAAGATTGCCAAGATTCATCAACTATACCAAAAAGAAAACTTAAAAAAGATACACATATAATTGGGTATGAGAATCTGTTATTGACTACTCTAAAACAAAAAATTCCAAAGAAAAGATATTCAAAAAAATGTAATAACTTATCGGGAGTTAATAATATTTTATCTGGAATTGAAGTACTTGAAATACTTGAGCCAATTATTATTATTATAGAATAAAGAAATAAATGTATTTTTTCATTTTTCATAATTACTAATTCAATGTGGCATTAATTCAAAAAGGTTAGCTTCTATTTATGATTTAAAACCTAAAAGGGTTATCTGTAAATGAGAGGCTTTAACATAAAAATTATATGTATTAAGATTTTAAATTTGTCATTAAAACTCAAAATGTATTTCCCAACTTTAATTAATGGTATTTCTATGTAGGTTCTGATTGAAAATTTAATAATCTGCTACTAAAACTTTATCTATTTTTTTATTTTTTACTTAGGAATCTCATTAAAAAGTATAAACTGAAAAAGCTATGGCATGAAACTTTGTATGTGAAATTGAAACTTTACAATTCCCTTCATGTAAAAAATGAAGAACCGCATTTGGTTCACCAGATTTTAGGTGTTCAATTTCAATAGAAAGAAAAGAGATAGCTTTTCTGTAACCTGAAGATTTTAGCGCTTTCATTATTGCTTCTTTAGCAGCAAAACGACCTGCATAGTGAATATTTGGATCAAATTTTGAGGAACAATATTTTTGTTCTTTCAAGGTAAATATCCTTTCAATAAAACGATTCCCTATATTCTTTATTGAAGATTTAATTCGATTTACCTCAACTAAATCAGTGCCTATATAAACTTCAGACACTGCAATTATATTCTTCTATAATCATAACTAATTGATAAATATCATTTAAGTCCCAATCTGCACCAGAATTCACTGTACCAAAAGTATCACCATACCTTGCAAAAGCTGTTTTCATACCAATTTTTTGTGCTCCGACAACATCTCTTTCTGGCCAATCACCAACCATAATTGTCTCATTTGGATTTAAATTCATTTTTTTTAATGAAAGTCTAAATGGTTTTTCAGACGGTTTTCTTTCACCGGTATCATCAAAGGTCGTTACGACGTCAAAAAAGTGATAAAGGTTTAAATAGTAAATTCTCATCCACGCTTCTCTGCTGGGAGCATCTGTCACTACTCCGAGTTTAATTCCTGATTTTGCAAGAGACATTAATGTCTTATTAACATTAGGATAAACCATAAGGTTTGCTTCTCGTGCTCTCCTGTAGGCGACTATTCCAGCAGCTAAAAATTTAGGTTCAACATAACCAATTTGTTTCTCAATAAAAACATCAAATACTTTTTGATTTTCCCATCCAAATTCCCCATATATTGCAATTATTTCTTTGTAAGATTGATCTTCATCTATTAACAGTCCTGCTTCAATCATCCCTTTAATTGCAGACTTAACCGCATACTCTTTCATTTTCATAAAATCTAGTAGAGTATTATCTAAATCAAATATCACTCCTTTTATAGGAAGTTTTTCAGTCATCTACTTCTCGTATTTTGCAGGGTTATTTATTTCATCAATTTTACGCTCAGCCATTTTTCTCCAATCTCTATCTTTCCGAGCTTCTTCAAAATATTTTTTTGCTCGTGTATTATTTCTTTTTCCTTTTTCAGCAATGCCCAGTTCTAACCATCCACCACCAAATTTATTCTTCAAATCGACACATGATTGAGCTGCTATGCTAGCATTCTTATACTGTTCAAGATGATTATAAGTTGAGGCTAAATTAAAATACTTATTAAAATCTTTTTCATCTAAACTAGTAGAAATTTTTAGATTTTCAGCAGCATCTATATAGTTTTCTTGTTCAAGGTACAAAAGTCCAAGTCTCATAAAACCGTCAGAATATATTGGGTCAATTTGAGTGATAGTTTTTAATATATCCTCAGCTTGTTTGTAATCATTCTTATCAGTGAGAAGTTTTCCCAAGTTACCATATGCTTTTGAATATGCAGGGTTTAGTTCAATGGCTTTTAAATAGTGCTCAATCGCTTGATCTGCATTGCCATCACTTTCATAGGCGGTTCCTAAAGTAAACCATGTTTTATCGTGATCTGGCTTTATATCAAGTACTTTTTTTAAAGTTGTAATTGCAGTATTTGATTTTCCTTGTTTCTTTTGTAAAACACCTAATTGAAAATAGGCAAGATAAAAATTTGGATCGAATTCTAAAGCTTTTTGATAATAATCATTTGCCTTTGATAAATCTCCTCGCTTATAAGACTTATTCCCAGCGTTCAAAAATTGTTTAGTTACATTATCTAACCCTTTTCTTGCTTTTATATGTTCAGGATATAATTTTAAGGCATTACTAAAATGAGTAGCGGCTCCATCTATATTTTTCTGTCTAAACCTTGTTAATCCCTTATAAAATTCTGCGTCAGGAAAATATGGGTGGGTTTTTAAAATTTTATCATACTCATTAATAGCTTCTTCATACATTCCTTGCTGAACATTTCTATTTCCATTTTGGATATATTCAGATATTTGTCCTATTTGATTAGACCAATCTCTAAAATCTTCATCTGCTTGAACAGATTGAATAGCAAATTCATTTGCTTTTTTAAGATCACCTTTATATAAAAATAATTTTGAGAGACCTTGCATTGCAGGTGCAAATGATGGATCTATACCTATGGCACTTTTAAAAGAATTTTCTGCTTCAACAAAGGCCCCCTCTATTAATAATTTTTCCCCATCACTAAAAAGAGATTCAGGATCTTGGGAAAAAGAAAATGTAATTATCAATAGTGATAAGATAGTTTTTTTAATTTGAATCATATTCTTCACTTGTTGTTTATAAATAAAATTTAATAGATAAATATTATTGCATGAGTTTAATAAAAAAAAATAACCTATTTTAGATAAGAATTATTCTTCGGGTGTAGGAATAGATTCTAATTGAGTTTTTAATGTGGATACTCGATTGTCTATTTTCCCCATGGTGCTATTCATATCCTTAATTGAATTCTCTACTCTTTTGATCGAGTTATCTAAATTATCCACCAGGCCATCTAAGGTAGAAATTTTAGCATCTGTTACTTTTAAATCTCGAGATATCTCGGTTACCTTACTATTTAATATTCCAAATTCATTAGTTAAATCTCCTAAATCAGTACTGTTTTTTTTACGTTCTTTAAGGGCATTTTTGTTAAATATTTCTAAATTTTCATTCGTAATCTCAATTTTTTGATTCAGTTTTTTAAAAATTGATGCTATTTCTAAGGCTAATTCATTGCTTTTTAATTCAAGGTTTTGACCTATTTTTTTTAAAGCAAAGTTATTATCTAATATTCCTTTTTCAATAGAGCTGAAACTACCCTGAACCCGAGTTACTTCTTGGATTTGATTAGCTAGTGCACCAGCCATCATGTCAATTTGATTCTGTTGGCTCTTTTGCTTAACAGATGAGGACTGAATATCATTTTTAATATTAGATAGGTTACCTGATAATAAAAGAGATTGGTTTGAAGTATTATCTAATTTTAACTTTACTTTAGAAAAACTATTATTTATCAAAGATACGGTATCATTGATACTTCCCATGCCTTGACGGTTTCCCGCAATGTCAACTCTTTGATTAGTTAAGTCATCTTGAACATATTCTAATTTCTTCTTATGCTCTCGACTCTGGGAATGAAGCCGTAATAAATCTATTTCAAATTCATTTTGTAAAACTTCTAAATTCTTAAATAGTTCGTAAATATCATCTACGGCTAATTTTAATGAATCATTCCAGTGAGTTACTTTTCCAGAAAGGTGACTAACATTTCCCTGTAAATATTCTAGCTTTTCTGACATAAATGAAAGGTCACCTTCCTTAGATGAATCTTCACGACCAATAATATCTAATGGTAATATTTTAATAGTTCCTTGTTCAGTTTTTAGAAAAATCCTGTGTTGATTTTCATTAACTACTTTACCTTGTATAATGGAACCATCTTTTAAAAAGAAAATGGAGATCCCTTGTGCGAAGCACAAATGAACAGCAAATAATAAAAAGGCTATGATTAGTTTCTTCATATATCAGAGTTGTTGTAAAGCAAGGAAATCTAAACTAATGTTTTGATTAGATCAACTGAATGAAATAAAAAGATTTAGATATTTTATTCAAATGTACCGAAGGCCGGACTCGAACCGGCACAAGGTTTCCCTCACCAGCCCCTCAAGCTGGCGTGTCTACCAATTCCACCACTTCGGCATTTAAACTTATTAGTATCAAGTTTAGTATACTTTAAAACTATGCACTTTTTTTTATAATTAACTATCAGAGTTTTAAAATTTAAAAAATGATTTTCTTATTAATTTAAATAATAGTTTTAAAGTAGAAACAATTATAGTTTTTCTAATAAATGGGTTTGAATTAAAAAAGAGCGCTCTTTTAAAGATGAGAATTAATTGTTTCTGATTTACGCGAAAAAAATTAATAACATAAAATATTAACTGAATAACTAAAAATAATATTAATACATATAAATATATCATTGCTGATTGTTTTATCTGTCTTTCAAAACCTGTTCAATCTCTTGAAGCTTATTTACCACTTTTTTTATTTGAATTTTAAATTTGTTGACATCTTCATTGGTACCATTCATTTTCAATTCTTCAAGTACCTTAGGTGCTGAATTAGCCCATTTTATCAAGGTAGAATAGGCTTCCTTACCTATTTCCTCTACTTTTTTTTCTTTAGATTTTTTTTTCATTATATTTTTTTTAAACAATAATAAAAACC
>Ga0308010_1002045_pt1 | contig 10767 bp, 7 predicted proteins | sample Neamet129_FD_202368 | JGI IMG/M metagenome (GOLD analysis project Ga0308010, IMG submission 202368) | Marine microbial communities from water near the shore, Antarctic Ocean - #129 | ecosystem: Environmental > Aquatic > Marine > Unclassified | place: Southern Ocean | collected 2014-07-24 | reverse complement strand
CCTTTGCGTTTCCATCCCCCTAAAGGGGGATTTACAGACCCAAATTAAATCTCCAACTGCAAAATAGTAGAAATTGAATCGCGGAACAGTTAGAATGCCCTATTTTCCGCGTAAAGCAGGGCCAAAGTTAGCCAAAACGATCCAGTTATTTCGGCTGAAAACGACCCTCTCAGATGAATGAATTATTTCAAAAGAGATTCGAATAGATACAAGTGATTATTTCAATTGAAAAATCAATTCTGCAATTGGATTCTTTGGGGTCTATTTAGGCTATTTGCTGCGATTGCTCAAGGAAGATTTAGGCTCTGAATAGATCAATCCTTGATTTTGTATTTAGCCGAAATAAAAATAATCTAACGCTGTTGACAAGGGGTTGCTTGAAAAAAGGCGGAGTATCGCCCTGTGTTATGAGCGGAGGGAGTTCAGCCTTTACCGTGCCACAATGCGATGCTTGTGAACACCCTGCTGTTGTCGAACAGGCTTATTCGGGTCGGATTCTTTGTAGCAAGCACTTAGCAAAATCTGTCCGTAAGAAAATCAGTAAAGAATTAAGATTACAATTAACACTGCCTAAAGGGCAAAAAACAACTATTTTTGTAGCCATTTCAGGTGGTAAAGATTCGGCGGTATTGCTAGATTCATTAGTCGACTTACTCGGGGGGAACCCCGATGTCCGAATTGTGGCAGGTACTGTTGATGAAGGAATTGAAGGATATAGGCCACCTTCAATAATTTGTGCTCAAGAGTTATGCGATAGACTTGGAGTTGAATACATCACAGTTTCATATCCAGAACTATCATTCCATGAAATGGATGAGGTTGTTCGCCGTCTGCCAATGGTAGCCAAGAAAAATAGCAGTGCTCCTAGACTAGCTTGTTCATATTGCGGAGTTTTCCGCCGTCAAGGAATTAATCACTTGGCTGCGAGTGTTGGTGCTGATGTTATCGCACTGGGTCATAATTTGGACGATATGGCACAAACGGTAATGATGAATATGTCAAATGGTGATTTGGAGAGAACTCTTCGCTTAGCACCTCATGCAGCATCACTGGTTGAAGGATTGGCCCCTAGGATTGTACCTCTTCGTTGGGTACCTGAACAAGAAGTGCACCTTTATGCTCTGCACCGAGAGTTACCTCTCCACCATGAAGAATGTCCTAACGCTAAAGGTGCTTTGAGATGGCGCCATAGAGAATTGGTTGCGCAAATGGAAGCAGATACTCCGGGAACACGTCATTCACTATTGCATATGGCTGACCAAATCAAAGGTCTTCGTGATGAGATTGAACAATTGGGTGGAAGAAAGAATCCCCCTGCACCGGCAAAATCATGCCCTACTTGTGGCAATGTCACTTCTGGAGAGCAGTGTAAGGCCTGTGATATGCGGGATCTGCTTAGAAGTGAAGAAGAATAAACTGTTTAGATCCTTCTTCGTAATTTTTCCATTGCCGAATCTGCCTTAGATAATAGTTCCAAACATTCGGGAATTTTACCAACTCCGAGTTGTTCTTCTGCAAGAGCAATTGCTTGTTCACAGTCACGGCGGTCATCATCAGTAACTTTGATGAATGCAGCTTCACATTGATTGCGAAGGATTCTCCATTCATCCATTACGAAATCATATAGTTCTAGAGCATCATCGCTAGCACGACCTTCTTTATCGAGTTCCTTGGTCATCCTTTCGAGCAGAGTGGCAGCATGAGTCCATTGTTTTTCATCCGCAGCAGCATCAATCTCATCAAGTTTAGATTGCCACATTTCTATATCTTCTCTCGTTTCAAATTGCTTTTTCAATTTCTTGCGTTGGCGCAGTGCTTTGCGAACATCATCCATTGCAGCACGTTCAGCAATAATTGTCCTTACAACTCCATCTGCTAATCCCATCGCTTGGCTTGCATTGCCCTTTTCCATTTCTTCTTTTGCTCGAGATAAGCGCTTTTCCATATCAGAGGTATCCAATCCATCTGTTTGCTTGAGTTGTCTATCGGCTTCATTGACAGACTTCTCTGCTTTGTCTTGCGCATCATCATCTGCTGCTAATTGCTGAGGAATTACTACAGCATATTCAAAAGCCTCTTTTGGTTTTTCAGCGGAGAGTTTTTTCTTGGCATCGGTTAACATTTCTATCAAGTGTTCAACAGCATCTCCGCTTTTGCCACTTAATTGGCGTGAGGCTTCAGTAATTGCATTTTCAGCAGGACGCCACCATTCAATAATCTCATTTGCAGACTTCTTGGCTTGCCTAAATAGCAACTCTCCATCACGCAATGAACCTAATTCAACTTCTCTAACTCCAGCATTGAAGGACTTTCTTGGACGCTTTGCAATAGGCGCTATATCCTCAGCAGCCTCGACTGCAGATTTTGCATCTTGCATAATGACTTTCACATCACCTGCAAGAGAGATTGAGCGTTTAATCTCCTCTTGAGCATCATCTAGTAGCCTCATTCCATAAACTGGATCAATATGACCTTCCTCTTGAGCAGTTGTCACCAAACTACTGGCTTGGTCTACAGCCGCACCCTTGGCTTTCAATTCTAATAATTGGTTTTCAACTTGGTCTAATATTTTTCTAAACCTTTTCCTAATCTCCTTCTGGTCATCACCTTTTACCCAGGTATAGGTTACTTCAGCAAATGAAATTAATAATATTGAGATTATTAAAAACCAATGCGTAGACATACTTTCAGGCATTTTGCCGATAAATAGAGAAAAAGATGTCAAACAGCCTACACCGGTCATCAAAGAGCGAAAGCGAAGTACTCCAAGATTACCTTGTAGAGTATTTGCGGCTGATTTGTAGCAAAAGAATGCGACTATTGCTACTAGGATGCTACCTAAAGTCGCAGTTGAAAGAGTGAAATCTACATTTAACGCAGCTATCATCAACAAGATTGGCCAGATAAGACTTGCTCCACCGCCTACTCTCGAACGTGCCTTAGCGTCATCAACGACTATGTCTTGGATGATTACTCCCCATAGCAATACTATGATTGGCAGGCCCAATCCCGAAATGATTCCACTTTCTCCTTCTATTGCAGAATTAAGTGCCGGCCATGCTAACCATATTGCAGCAGCCAATAGTGAAAAAGCACTGAAATTAACAAGGTTATCCATCTTCTTATTGCGCATTAATTTCTCGGCATGAATCGCTTTTTCGACATCAGCCCATGCTTGCATAGAAAACCCTAGTAAGCAATCAGCCATAACAATCACCCTACCTTGCTTAGAGGCAATGTTCAATACCGACTCGCGCCGGCTTGCTGAGGAGAGGGAAGAATATGGCGGGACTCATCACGATGGACGACCTAACAAATGAACAGATCATCAAGATTTTAGATGATGCTACAAGATTACTTCCAGTGGCTAAAGGTGAACTCTTTTTGCCACTGTTACAAGGAAGAATTTTGGGCAATTTGTTTTTTGAACCAAGCACCAGAACTCGTATGTCATTCGAGACTGCAATGAAGCGTTTAGGTGGCGAAGTAGTAAATCTGGGAGACATAAAAAATTCCTCGGTGGTAAAGGGGGAGACTCTTTTCGATACCATCCAAATGATAGATGGTTATACCGACATAATCGCTATGCGACACCCACGTCAAGGCGCTGCACAATATGCACAAGATTCAGCCCGTGTACCAATTATGAACGGTGGAGATGGCGCCGGACACCATCCAACTCAAACCATGCTCGATTTGTTTACTATTAGACAAGCACATGGAACTCTAGAGGGATTGAAAGTTGTCCTAGCAGGCGATTTGAGATATGGACGGACAGTTCACTCCTTATCACACGCATTGACCAGATTCGGCTGTGAATTGATTTTTGCTAGCCCTAAATTATTGAAGATGCCAACAGAAATTGTATCAGACCTTAGAGAGAGTGGTGCAAATGTGGTTGAGACTGAGGACTTATTGGGTTCAATTAACGATGCAGATGTCGTATACATGACTCGTATTCAAAAGGAAAGATTTGCAGATGAGGATGAATATGCCCGTTGCGCAGGGGCATACAAATTGCATGCAGACAATCTAGCAGATGTAAAGTCTGAAATGATTATTATGCATCCATTGCCAAGAGTTGATGAAATACACGCAAGTGTAGATTCAACCCGACATGCTTGTTATTTCAATCAAGCATTCAATGGAGTAGTTGCTAGAATGGCATTGATTTGCTATCTTCTAGGTGTTACAGTTCCCATTGATGTTGAATCTGAAGGGGGTGCACTCTGATGCCAAATGAACATAGCATGCGCCGTGTAACGGCAATTCGTAACGGTACTGTTGTTGATCATATTCCATCCGGTCAAGCACTCAGAGTTCTTGAGATGCTCGGAATCGGTGGTAAGTCATCGGTACCAGTTTCTTTGGTCATGAATGTCCCATCCAAGAAAATGGGTGCCAAGGATATCATCAAGGTCGAAGACCGAGAATTGACTCAAACAGAATTAGACCGTCTTGCTTTAGTCGCACCAGATGCACATGTAGCGATTATTAGAGCATACTCAGTAGCAGAAAAATTGACTATCAACCTTGGAACTGAGGTTTTAAATGTTGTTCGCTGCACATTCTCCAACTGTATTACTACCAATTTGCGTGAACCACTTCCGCACCGTCTCAAGGTGATTGGCAGAGATCCATTACACATCCGTTGCCATTATTGTGGTCGGCCACAGGACTTGGATGAACTGATAAAGAACGTTTTGTGAATTAATCACAAGTCGATTAGACTATTTGCCTCGATACTCTTCAGATCAAGGTCGCCAGGTAGTCCTAAATCAACTGGCATACCACCCAAGGTAACAACAATTCCAGTTAGATGGGTGTATAGGCAAATCGGAAGTTGCGAATTATCCGCACTCAACGTCTTCCAAGCCTTTCCTTTCTTTGCTAGTGCCAATTGTAAGCCATTTCCAACATCATGAGCAATCCAGGCATTTGCCTTCCAAGCGTGCTTCTTCAATTTCGTGTTGAGGAGTTCGGGTGCTGGTGCAACATTGTGCATATTTTCCCAAGCACTGACCCAATCCAATTCTGAATCAATGCACCATTCCATTCCTGTTTCCTCGTATAATGAATATTCTGTATGGCCGATAGTAGCTAAATGGCGAATAAATGTGCGGATATGCGGATGGCGTGAATTTGTATCGTACAATTTTTCAGTCATATCCGCAGCGGTATTAATTCGACCTTCGTCGTAGTTAATTAAAGCACGAACTAAGTTGCCATGTGGCCATTCTGTAATCTTATATTCCTCAATAAACTCCTCGAGTAAATTGAGTGCTGTTTCATATTGCCCTTCTAATCTTAGCCTAGCAATATCGCCTAAAAATTGCATCCTTCCTGCCGGATTATTATGTGGTTTCAATTTACTGATAGAGGTGCCTGTGCTCAATCTCTTTATCAGATCCTTATTTCTCTTGGTCAGTGGATCGACCGCAAGCATTGCATGAAATTCAGGTGATAGTTTTCTTGATTTGGGGTTTAGAATACTGGCAAACCATTGTAATCTGGCACCTTCAATATCATCATCGGATAAGAATGCTAAGCGAGGCTTGGCTTCGGCAAAATCTCTCTGAGCAAGGCTAGCAGCAGTTAGCACCAGTCTTGCGATTTGAGCCTCTCTACCACCGCGCATGGCCAGTAATGAAATTGCTTCCTCTTCAGCCTCATCCCAGCGTCCAAGACTACAATAGATGGTCATTTTAGCACTAATTTTTCTAACTAAATCTAGCCCTTCTAGTTCTTCTCCATGGCCTTCTAAAATAATGTCTAATTGTTTGAATAACCGGTCCCATTCATCATCGGCTATCAGTTGTGAAATAGGTTTTTGTTTGAGGTATATTTTATCTTCCAATTGAGTTAACATCTCTCTGTTTTCACTCATCGAAGCATCAAAATTAATATCTTCTAATTTGCTTCCTCGATTGATAGAACCTGCCCATACAAAGAGGAAGGAAACTTGACCTCCTGCGGCTAACATCCATGTCAATTCTTCTAAACCATCCTTCGTCAGTATCCCGCAAACGCTATTCTCCCAAGAACCACATGTTTCACCTTGAGGTAGAAAACTTGAATCCCAGAATGTTATCATTGCCAGCGATAGCAATAGCATACTTTGTCCAGCAAATCCGGTAAAACAAAAATTTAGAACCTTTGCTTGAACTGATATTTCGGCTCTCAGTAATCTTGAATCTGCTAATCTTATACCGCCTCTACCCGAGACATCATGGATGTCGAGGAAAAGAATCCTTGCAACTTCATAGATGAATAGGAAACCGATTAACGCTACGTTGAGAAGAAGGAAAAGCAGCATTGCAGTGACAATTGGAACTCTAATGCCTGCTTGAGGAATATGTGAGAACAGTTCAATCAATCCAAAACCGAGCAAACCTCCTTCCTCCATTATTGTTGATTGAATACTATACTCTGGAAGCCCGATTACCCTATCGGAGTGAACAAATAGTGTTGGGTCATAGGCTAGTGCAATTAGAGAAATAACAGTATTGATTGCCACAAACGGCATTGCTATTAGATTCCATTTTACTATTGAAGCGACAGCGATTTGTTTTGTAGATGGAATGTGATTGTGGAAGGGTGAAGGTTCTCCGGCAGCAATTTTTTTGCTAGACTGATGCAGCGCTTGCCAAGAAGAACCTAGTATTCTGCCGTAGGCTAATATCGCTGGTGTGAAAGCAGTAAATGCTGCGATAGAGAAAATTCGGTCCTGTCGGACATCATTGTTCTTCAATGTAAAGGCGATAATTGCGACCAAACCGAACCAAACTATTGCTAATAACAAATATGAATATGTTCTCCAAATCGAAGAATCTTGTAAAGTCGCTCTTGTATTGCCGAGAGGTTTGATGACTTGAGCGCCAAGAGATGCACCACTTGATACAACGGCAGGCCAGATTATCATTAGTAGTGCCAATGCTAATGTTTGTGCATGATAGCCCGAATAAATATCAAAACGAATCATTAGATATTCAAAAAAGAGCAAAAGGGTCCCTGTCAATGCGAAAAGATATGAAGAAACTCCGAACCTCATGTATTTGCTAGTGAGTAAATCTTTGGCATCTTGTAGTGATTGAGTGACTTTGTGAACTTCATATCGCTTGTCACCAGTTTCAAAGGCAACTTGTAAACCACGTAGTTGTCTTGGAACAATTCGATTCCAAAATAATAGGGCCGTAGATATTGCAAAAAACAAGGGCACTAGAGCCTCCACTGAAAACTCAGTGATGATAGGAGGTGCGCTCATAATCTCTGCTCATTCTTTTTGCTTTTCACCTTATGGTTTACAATAATTAAAAAGATAGATTTTCAAACCTATTACAATTTAACCATCAATCTTCAGATTGTTGCTGGCTAGGAACTAAGCATGGCTGTGGTTCCTTGTTAGAAATCTCTGCCATTAGGTCAACTATGAACTGGTCGAGAGGTAAATCGGATATCTGGTCGCCATTTCTTGCCCGTAGACTCACAGTTCGGTTCTCAGCCTCACCTTCTCCAAGGATGACCATATAGGCAGGTTGCATTTTTCTGTGGGTACGAATCTTCTTGCCAATTGTATCATCTCCATCATCTATCAATACACGGATTTCCTTTTCTTTAAGCAGATCTGCTACTTCCTGTGCATATTGCTTATGCTTCTCTGAGATGGTGATAATATGGCATTGAGTCGGTGTTAACCATGTAGGGAACTTTCCAGCAAAGTGTTCTATCAGAACTCCGACAAACCGTTCCATACTACCGAATGGAGCTCTGTGAATCATTACAGGGCGATGCATTTCTCCATCATTTCCTTTGTACGTTAGGTCAAATCGCTCAGGAAGATTGTAATCGACTTGAACAGTTCCAAGTTGCCATTCCCTTCCGATAACATCTCTGACAACGAAATCTATCTTAGGTCCGTAAAATGCAGCCTCACCTTCTTCTTCAGTCCATTCAACACCTAATGATTGAGCAGCAGAACGGCATGCATCCTCTGCCTTATCCCAGGCTTCAGGCTGACCAACATATTTGTCAGAATCGGGCTCTCTTAAGCCAACTCTTACTCTATAATCGGTCATTCCCAATTTGTTAAAGATAATTTGAACCAATTCAATACATCCTAGCACTTCCTCAGCGATTTGTTCCTCGGTTACGAATAGATGGGCATCATCTTGAGTAAATCCACGGACTCTGGTCATGCCAGATATTTCACCAGATTGTTCCCAGCGATATACGGTTCCGAATTCAGCTAATCTCAAAGGTAAATCACGATAACTGCGGGCTTGAGATGAATATATTTTGACGTGGTGAGGGCAATTCATTGGTTTTAGCATATATCCATCAATATCGCCAGATTTCATTAAATTTGCAAGTTCAGAACACGAGCATCCTTCATCTGCCAATTTCTTCATCAAGTCTTTTTCAACAAGTGGTGGATATTGCGATTCTTGATAGTAAGGGAAATGTCCAGAGGTGCGGTACAAATCTAATTTTCCAACGTGTGGAGTGAATACTTGCGAGTATCCTTGACGGCGTAAATGGAAGGAAATGAAATCCTGTAATTCCTGGCGAATAATTGAACCGCGAGGTGTCCACAAGATTAGTCCCTGACCAACTTCTTCATCGATATGGAATAATTGTAAGTCCTTTCCAAGTTTACGATGGTCCCTTTTCTTGGCTTCTTCAATATTCTTTAGGGTGGCTTGTAGGGCGTCCTTTGTTGGCTCAACCAAACCATAAATTCGTACTAATTGTTCCCTTTCTTGATCTCCACGCCAATATGCGGAAGATACCGAAGTTAGTTTGACGAACATCAATCGAGATAGATTAGGGACGTGCGGTCCTAGACAAAGGTCATACCATTCACCTTGTTTGTAAATAGTGGAACCAGCACCATCTTCCAATTTATCATTGATTATTTCCATCTTGTAGGGGTTATGCTCGAAATGAGATTTCAAATCCTCTTCATTCAATTCGATTCTTTCAACGACGGCATTTTGCTTTGCTAAGAATTGCATTTTCTTTTGGATTGCTTTGAGGTCAGCCTCTGTAATAGGATCCATTTTGAAATCGTAGTAAAATCCTCTTTCAATAGCAGGGCCAATAGTTGGTAATGCGCCAGGATAAAGTTCGGTAACTGCCTGTGCCAAAAGATGTGCAGCACTATGGCGTAGAATGTGAACTCCCTCTTCTGAAACAGAGAGAATACCTTTGACAGAACAACTGGATGAAAGTTTAGTCGACATGTCTTTTTCAACACCATCAACAAATGCCGCCAAGCATCCATGCTTGCGGCCTAATGCATCAGTAATTACTTCAGCACAGGTAATTCCTTCAGCATACTCATTGATTGTTCCATCTGGTAAAGTTACGTTAATCATTGACATCACACTAGCCTCAGACTGTTGAAACACGACCCGTAGGTCGTGCCTGACAATCCTTGGGGGACGCCTCCAACCTATCAAATCCACCTTTGACTGTCATTACTTCTCATCAGGTAATTAGTAACTTGAAATTGATTACCATGCAACATCAAAGTCATCACCGATTGTTGAAGATGGCTTATCTTTGACTTGTTGTTGGGGTTTTTGCGGTTGTAGTGCTAGGGCTTCGGCCTCTAGCCGAGCCTTTTCCTGAGCGATTCTTTCTTCTTCCGCAGGACTGGTAATCGCAAGACCTTGCTTTGCCTCCATCGTGGCAGAATTGGCTTTGACCACGAATGAATCTCTAGATTCGACAGCATCAATTTTGTAGCCGTATTTCGGTTCTGATGTAGAAGCAGGTTGTATTTCTGGAGCAGAGTGTTCAATTGTTTCCTCCTTCTTTTGCTCAGATTCTTTAAATTTCTTTTCACCGATTTTGAATTCTGAAAACCCTCCGGAAACCGCATCCTCTAGGTTTGGAATAGTGTCATCATGACTTCGCATAGTTGGGCTATAAATTGCTACCAAATCAATATTGTTGATAATAGTTTCAAAAATCGGTAATACTTTTTCTCCGCACATTGATGAATGTTGAGCAGGTGGCAGTGCTATGCGAGTCGGCATCGTCGTCAATCCTGATGCTGGCCTTGGTGGCCGCTTGGGCTTCAAGGGAAGCGATGGGAGGGCCGAAGAAGCAAGGGCTGCTGGTGCCCAAGACCGCTCTGGGCCAAGAATGCAGCAATGCGTAGAGAAGTTAAGCCAACTTCTTGCTAGCAGTCTTAATCGCCAAGGTGAGAAAATTGAACTCATCTGTTGGTCAGGAGCAATGGGTTCTTCTTGGATGGGTCAAATACCAGTCACAATTATTGGAGATTCCCCCCAGTCCACTTCAGCACAGGATACGGCTTTACTGGTGAAGCAGTTAATCGATTCAGAAGTTGATCTCCTTCTCTATGCAGGGGGAGATGGAACTACCCGTGATATTGTTAAAGCGCTTGAAAATCTCGGCGAAGTAAACGGAAAATCTGCTTCTAAAACAGCAATCGTTGGAGTTCCAGGCGGAGTAAAAATGCATAGCGGTTGTTTTGCTACAACTCCTAAAGCAGCAGCAGAAGTTGTTTTATCCTATCATTTAGGTGATTTAAGAACTGGAATTACAGAGGTTATGGATTTGGATGAAGAGGTCTACCAAACCGGTGTTTGGAAAGTTCGTATGTATGGTGAAGCATGGACTCCAAGTAGTCCTCGGTTTATGCAAGGAGCCAAACATCAGGTTGAACGTGCAAGCGAGGAAGATACCATCGAAGCACTTGCTGAACATGTCAAAACATTGGTCGTAGATAATAAT
>Ga0308010_1002041_pt1 | contig 10779 bp, 19 predicted proteins | sample Neamet129_FD_202368 | JGI IMG/M metagenome (GOLD analysis project Ga0308010, IMG submission 202368) | Marine microbial communities from water near the shore, Antarctic Ocean - #129 | ecosystem: Environmental > Aquatic > Marine > Unclassified | place: Southern Ocean | collected 2014-07-24 | reverse complement strand
GAAAGCCGACGTATTTCAAATTGGTGAGCCAATCAAGGTAACCGGTACCTCTATAGGTAAAGGTTTTGCTGGTGTTGTACGCCGGTGGAACTTCGCTGGTGGTCCAAAGACTCACGGTCAGACCTCCCGGCACCGTTCATCCGGTTCAATCGGTGCGGGTACATCTCCGGGACGTGTATGGCCAGGTAAACGAATGGCTGGACACTATGGTGTTGACACTAAAACCGTAAAAGGCCTACGTGTTGTAGCCGCTGATGTCGAGAAGAACGTTGTACTGGTTCGAGGTTCCATTCCTGGAGCTAAGAACGGTATTGTTCGTCTCGAAAGGCAGGGCAAATAATGGATCTGCAAGTAAAAGACAACAAAGGTAAAGTCGTCGGATCTGTCGCTGCAAGCGATCAGGTGTGGCGAGCTGAGAGCAACGACGCTCTCCTGCATCAGGTCGTAGTGGCCCAGCAGGCAAACAAGCGCCGCGGAACTCAAGACACCCAAACACGTGGAGAAGTAACTTTCTCTACAGCGAAGATCCGCCCACAGAAGGGAACTGGTCAGGCTCGACAAGGTAGCCGCCGTTCACCTGTTCGTGTTGGTGGTGGTGTAGCTCACGGGCCGCACCCGCGAAGTCACCGACAGCGTCTTCCAAAGAAGATGCGCCGACAGGCACTTCGTATCGCATTATCTGAAAAGGTACGTGACGAGGCGCTGACCGTTATTGATGCACTGAAACTCGATGCACCAAAGACCAGCACGCTTCGTGAAATCGTTGCATCGTTCGAGCTCAAGGGCCGTACGTTGATTGTTACTGGTTCGACCGATCACAATGTGGTCAAGTCGGCAAGCAACATTCCAGGGGTTGAAGTTCAGGCAGCAGCTCTGATGAATCCATTGGACACCGCTAGCGTTCCAAACTTGATTGTCACGCAGGAAGCTCTGGAGGCTATCGATAGTCTTTGGGCTGATGGAGGCAAAGAGTAATGAGTCTCGCTAAAATTCTTAAGCGCCCTATCGTTACTGAGAAGAGTCATCTTCTCGGCGAACAGGGGCGTTATGTATTTGAAGTTGATTCCGGTGCTAACAAGCACCAGATTGCAAAAGCAGTCGAATGGGCATTCGATGTCAAAGTGATCAAGGTAAACACCTTGACTGTTCCTGGCAAAGTAAAGCGATACGGTCGACGACCGTCGAAGCAGCCCGACTGGAAAAAAGCAATCGTTGCACTGCAGCCTGGCGATACTATCCAGCTGTTCGAAGGGGCCTAACAAATGGGACTTAAGGAATATAAACCTACGTCTCCTGGTCGTCGCGATACGGTCGCAGACGATTACAAGGACATCACAACTAACAAGCCAGAGAAGTCTCTGCTTGCTCCTCTTCACAAAACAGGCGGGCGTAACAACCGTGGTCGAGTAACAGTTCGACACCGCGGTGGTGGTCATAAGCGCCGTTACAGAATTGTCGACTTCAAACGCGATAAAGCTGGAACAGCGACAGTAATGTCGATTGAGTACGATCCAAACCGCACGGCTCGGATCGCCCTCGTATTATTTGAAGATGGAATGAAGCGATACATTGTTGCGCCTAACGGTGTGACAGTTGGCGATACCGTTGCAAGCGGGGACGATGTTCCGGTGGAACGTGGTAACAGCCGATCGTTGGGTTCACTCCCAACAGGTACGCTTGTTCACAATATTGAAGTAACACCCGGTAAAGGTGGGCAGATGGCTAAGAGCGCCGGTGCGGTTGCTCAGGTCATGGCACACGAATCGGGTTACACACTCATCCGACTTCCATCGGGTGAAATGCGACGATTGCTGAGCGGATGTTCAGCAACTGTGGGTCAAGTTTCTAACTTGGACCACAAGAACGAAAAACTTGGTAAAGCTGGTCGGAACCGTCACCGCGGTTTCCGCCCAACCGTTCGAGGTTCAGTAATGAGCCCGGCAGCTCACCCGCATGGTGGTGGTGAAGGTCGTTCCGGCATCGGAATGCCTGGACCTAAGACCAAATGGGGCAAGCCGGCATATGGTGTTCGTACTCGTCGAAACAAGCGGACGAACAAATTTATCCTGAGGCGGAGGTATGACCGCTAGACACCTCTAAGGTGTTTAGCAGTCGAGACATTACATATGTCACGATCAATCAAAAAAGGTCCATACGTAGACCCTAAACTGATGAAGAAGGTAGCTGTAAGCCAAGCTGCTGGCTCACGGAAAGTGATCCGAACTTGGGCACGCGCTTCAATGATAATGCCTGAAATGGTAGGTCTAACGATCGCTGTTCATGATGGTCGTCGGTTTATTCCGGTCCTCATAACTGAGAACATGGTTGGCCACAGGCTCGGTGAATTTGCACCGACCCGGACTTTCCGTGGTCACATCGGACGATCCGATAGGACAACAGGTTAGATATGGCGATAGCAAGAACAAAAAACGTAGGTATTTCCGATTACAAGCTTCGGCTCGTAATCGACCAAATCCGCGGCAAGATGGTCGTCGATGTATTTCCAATGCTTCGATTCATGACTAGCCCTGCTGCTGCCGAAATCTTGAAAATTCTCAAGGCTGCAACTGCCAACGCTGAGAACAACGATCTCCAGTCACGCGATGACTTGAAGATCGTTCGAATCACCGCTGACAAGGCAACTTGGGTACGACGTTTCAGGCCTAAGGCTCGTGGTCGAGTGGGTGCATTCGACCGTCCGACATCGCACGTAACTATTGAAGTCGACGAGGTAAGGATTTAGATATGGGTCAGAAAACTCACCCGATCGGGTTCCGACTCGGCGGCGTACAAGATTGGCGAGCGCACTGGTTTGCAAGCAAGGGTTCGGACTACCGGAAACTTACTGAAGAAGACCAGAAGATTCGCGGACTGATCAACGGGCGATATGCAGAGTCTGGTGCGATCTCTCGAGTAGAGATCGAACGTGGTGCGCAGGATTTGGTCGTAACGATCAACACTGCTCGACCAGGAATCATCATCGGACGAGGTGGTACGCGAGTAGATGAGCTTCGGGGCGATCTCGAAAAGCTCACCGAAAAACGTTCACGCCTAAATATTCAAGAGATTCGTCAGCCTGAACTCGATGCAACATTGGTTGGTCAGTCGATTGCAGAGCAGCTCGAACGACGTGTCGCCTACCGGCGTGCGGTTCGAATGGCTATGCAGCGCACGATGCAAACAGGTGCACTGGGAATCAAGGTTGTTGTTGCGGGTCGACTCGGTGGTGCAGAAATCGCTCGAACCGACAAACAGATGGAAGGTCGCACACCACTACACACTTTGCGTGCGCAGATCGATTTCGCTGTTTCCGAAGCAAAGACAACCTTCGGTGTCATTGGCATCAAGGTTTGGATTTATACGGGTGACATGATCCCATCTGCTGAGAACCTTCGAGCTCGTTCGATGGCTCGACTTTCAATGGGCGCAAGCCCACAAGGTCAAGACGGTGAAGATGGCAAGTCACCCCGCGGCAGTGGTCGCTCCGGCGGCGGCGGCGGCGGCGGTCGCTCTGGTAGCGGACGTGGTTCTTCTTCGAAGGGCAACAACGCTGGAGGCGATAAGAAGTAATGCTTCAGCCAAAGCGATCTAAATATCGTAAAGAGCACAGAGGTCGAATGAATGGCATTCGAACCAAGGGTTCGACGATGGTGTACGGAGATTTTGGTCTCAAGGCGATAGGCCCTGGTTGGGTAACCGCTCGAGAGATTGAAGCAGCTCGACGTGCAATCACTGGTTATGTAAAGCGTGGCGGTCAGGTGTGGGTGCGATTGTTCCCGGACAAACCTGTAAGTTCACGGCCTGCTGAAACCCGCATGGGTGGCGGTAAGGGTGCAGTTGATCATTGGGTGTGTGTTGTTCATCGTGGGCGAATGCTCTACGAAATGGCAGATGTACCGGAAGACCAGGCTCGAGAGGCTCTTCGACGAGCAGCTCACAAGCTTTCGATTCCAACGAAGATCATTGCACGGAGTGAAGAATTTTAAGGTTGCCCGATCGGCTCACAGTAAGTGAATCTAATCAGGCGGAAACTGACAAACGATGCGTATTAGCGAAGTAAGAGAACTGAATGACACTGAACTCGTAAAAGAGCTGGGTGATCAAGAACGTGCCATGATGAACCTCCGGTTCCGTAAGGCCACGATGCAGTTGACGAACACGAATGAAATCGGGAACTCCCGAAAAGCAATTGCGCGCATCAAGACAGTGCTTCGAGAACGCTCGATCACTGTGAACTTGGACGCCGCATTAGCTGCCGATATGGCAGAAGGAGAATAGGTTGGCGCGCAAACAGCAAACCGGCACTGTTCTGAAAGACAAGAACGACAAGAGCGTCATCGTTGGCGTTTCTTGGTTACAGCGTGACCGTATTTATAAGAAGGCTCGTCGAAAGCTGTCGAAGTTCGTCGTTCACGATGAACAGAACGCAGCCACAATTGGCGACCGAGTATTGATCGAAGAAGGTCGGCCTATTTCGAAGACCAAGCGATGGCGCTTGGTTAGCATCCTCGATAAAGTGGATGTTGCTGAAGTACAGCCTTCTGACATCGTTAGTGAAGCTGCCCTCACCGGTGCAGACGACTCTGAAGAGTCTAAGGACTAGAGATGATTCAGCGAGAGACACGGCTGAAAGTCGCCGACAACTCTGGCGCACGTGAGGTGCTTTGCATCAACATCGTCGGAGGAAGCGCGCGTCGTTACGCCAGTTTGGGTGATGTAATCACCTGCACAGTAAAAGATGCACAGCCCGGAGGCACCGTAAAGATGCACCAGGTTGTGAAGGCCGTTGTGGTTCGAACCTCGAAAGAAGTTCGACGTAAAGACGGTTCGTACATTCGATTCGACGATAACGCTTGTGTGATCATCGGTGACGATGAGAACCCTCGTGGAACTCGAATCTTTGGTCCGGTAGCTCGTGAACTTCGAAACAAGAAGTTTATGCGCATCGTGTCGTTGGCTCCGGAGGTTCTCTAACCAATGAGTCAGACACGTATCAAGAAGGACGACCAAGTACTCGTCATTTCCGGAAAAGATAAAGGCAAGCGCGGATCAGTGCTTCGGATTCTCCCTACGGTGAATCGAGTAGTGGTTGAAGGTGTAAACATGGTTACTCGCCATGTGAAGGCTCAACAAGGCGTGGCACAGACCGGCATGGTCCAAGGTGAAGCTCCGGTTTCACTATCTAATGTAATGCTAATTGATCCAGAGACCGGCAACGCCGGTCGCTCTGGTCAGAAGGTCCTCGAAGACGGGACGAAAGTTAGGGTGGTCAAGAGTGGCAAACGCTCCTGACGGTAACAAAAACGAACAGGCAGTAGAGGCAGCAACTTCTAAACCTGCGGCTAAAAAGGCAGCGGCTAAAAAGCCTGCAGCTAAGAAACCCGCAGCTAAGAAACCTGCAGCTAAGAAACCTGCAGCCAAAAAAACTGCAGCCAAGAAGCCAGTAGCTTCAAAAGCCAAAGCTAAACCGGTAGCCAAAAAAGCTGCTCCTAAGGCAAAAGCTACTAATTCGACGGCTGTATCAAACGTGCCTCGCATGAAGCAGTTGTACCGTGATAACGCGGTAGAAGTGCTGACACGTGAGTTCGGCTACAAGAACCCAATGCAGGTTCCGCAGATCGAAAAGATCGTGTTGAACATAGGTTTGGGTGAGGCTCTCGACAGCAACTCTGCCGTTGGCGCTGCAGTTGGTGATCTCCAAAAGATCACTGGCCAGAAGCCAACTGAGAACAAAGCCAAGGTTTCCATCGCGAACTTCAAACTTCGTGAAGGATCTGTAATTGGTACGTCGGTCACATTGCGGGGGCCTCGCATGTGGCAGTTCTACGATCGATTCGTGAACATCACGTTACCTCGCGTACGTGACTTCCGCGGAATCAGTAGAACTGCTTTCGACGGTCGAGGCAACTACTCTCTAGGAATGCGCGATCAATCGACATTCCCTGAGATTGACTACAATGAAATTGACCGGATGCGTGGTATGCAGTTGACGTTTGTCACTTCTGCCCGTTCCGATGAAGAGGGGCGTCGTCTCCTCGAACTACTCGGCATGCCATTTGCGCACGTCGATGAGCCTATTGGGGCTCTTTAAACTACCTGGAGTTATTTGTATTGGCTAAGAAGTCGATGATCGAAAGAGAAAAGCGCCGCCAGAAATTGGTCGACGCAAATGCTGAAGTTCGTAAAGAACTTCGTGCGATTTCGATCGACCCTAAACGATCTGCAGGAGAGCGATTCACAGCTCGCCAGGAAATGGCGAAACTGCCTCGCAACTCTGCAGCAGTCCGTTTGCGCAACCGCTGTGCTGTAACAGGCCGACCCCGCGGATACATGCGTTTCTTCGGTCTTTCACGAATAACATTCCGCGACCTTGCGTTGAAGGGCGAACTGCCTGGAATACGCAAGGGAAGCCTGTAATAGCCACTAACTACCGAGAGAATCGATCAGAGTGCCAGTAACAGATCCCATAGCCGACATGATCACCCGAATCCGCAACGCGGTTCAGGTACGACATGAGTCCCTTGAAGTCCCAACTTCACGAATGAAGTCTTCTCTTTTGAAGCTCATGGTTGAAGAAGGATTTATCTCAAGTTTCACGGCAACTGAAGAGGAATCAATTGAGAAAAAGCTCAGTGTTCAGCTTCGATACTATGAAGACAAAACTCCTGTAATTCAGGGGCTAAAACGCGTAAGTAAGCCTGGTCTAAGGGTTTACGTAGGCAAAAACGAAGTACCTCGCTACTTTGGTGGCCTTGGTGTGGCATTCATGTCTACATCTAAGGGCGTAATGACGGGCCAACAGGCACGTCGCCAAGGTGTCGGTGGAGAACTGCTCTTCTACGTCTGGTAGAACAGCAACTTCTGTAACTCCTGGCTGAATTTTTTTCAGTACCAGAACTAACGAATTTACGAGAGAAGATCTAAAGTGTCTCGAATAGGAAGAGCCCCGATAACTGTGCCAAGTGGCATCGATGTAAAAATCGATGGCACAACGGTTTCAGTTAAAGGCAAGGCGGGTCAGCTAACGCGAACCCTCCCGGCAACGATGAAAATTGATCTGACTGACGGTGTTATTACTGTTAGTCGTCCTAACGACCAGCCCGATCAGCGAGCCTTGCACGGTTTGACCCGTAGCTTGCTGAACAACATGGTTATTGGCTGCGCAGATGGCTTCTCGAAACGCCTCGAGTTGATCGGTACTGGTTACCGAGTTCAGCAGAAGGGCAAAGCGCTTGAAGTCAATGTTGGCTACTCGCACTCGGTTCCGGTTCAGCCAATTGGCGATAACGTTCTGGTTGCAGATGGACAAACGTTCATCAACATAACGGGCCCGAGCAAAGAAGACGTAGGCGAGCAGGCTGCTCAAATACGCAAGGTTCGAAAGCCTAACCCATACACGGGTAAAGGCATTAAATATTCCGATGAAGTCATCCGACGCAAGGCTGGTAAGACAGCTGCTGGAACTGGTGCGTAAATATGGGTAACCGAAAATTCGATACACGAAAACGGTGGGTTAGGCACAGGCGCGTTCGCAAGAACGTACGCGGTATTGCTGACCGACCACGGCTTGCTGTTTTCCGAAGCAGCAATCACATCTATGCACAAGTTATCGACGATGAACAGGGCCACACTCTGGCTGCTGCTGGTTCGGTTGAACTTAAGATGGATGACGTAAAGACAGATGTTGCGAAGGCTGTCGGTATGGCAGTTGCTAAAAAGGCCCTCGCAGCAGGAGTCACCAAGGTCGTATTTGACCGAGGTGGTTATAAATATCACGGTCGAGTTAAGGCATTAGCCGACGCAGCTCGCTCAGAAGGACTTAGCTTCTAAATGACGTCTCAGAACGATAATCGCGGCGGAGCTCCTCGAGGGGGCGGTAACGCTGGTGGTGGTCGCGGACCAGGCGGCGGCGGCGGACGTGGACCCGGTGGCGGGCGCGGATCAGGCGGCGGGCGCGGTCCAGGTGGACCAGGCGGCGGGCGTGGTCCAGGCGGACCAGGCGGCGGACGTGGTCCAGGCGGACCAGGCGGCGGACGTGGTCCAGGCGGACCAGGCGGCGGACGTGGTCCAGGTGGACCAGGCGGAGAACGCCGTGGTCGACGCCCAAAACGTGAAGAAGAAGACTCAGGTCTTGTTGAACGTGTTGTAAAGATACGTAGGGTTTCAAAAGTGACCAAGGGTGGTCGAAACCTAACATTTAACGCAATGGTTATAGTCGGAGATGGCAACGGAAACGTTGGCGCAGCTCTCGGCAAGGCCGGTGCGGTTCCTGACGCAGTTCGCAAGGGAACCACATACGCCAAGAAGGCAATGACTAAAGTCGAGCTCAATGGCCCTACCATTCCGCACGAAATTACTTCTAAGTTTTCGGGTGCAAAAGTGCTGTTGAAGCCTGCTGCGCCTGGTACCGGAGTAATCGCTGGTGGTGGCGTTCGAGCCGTGATGGATGCAGTTGGTGTGAAGGACGTTCTTTCAAAGACGTTCGGTTCATCAAACACCATCAACATTGTTAAGGCCACACTCGCAGCGCTTGCACAGCTTCGAGACCCTGTAGCCGCTGTAGAGCGACGCAAGGGTGTCAAGGCAAGTGGTGCGTCTACAAAAGAATCAGCTTCGTAGAGATTAATCATGGTCAAATTACGAATTACACAACTTCGATCGGGTATCGGCACTAAGCCTGCGCAGCGGGCTACGTTGAAGGCACTCGGGCTTCGAAAAATCCGCCATGAGGTTGTCCAGAACGACAGTCCTCAAATCCGCGGAATGATCGCAAAAGTCATACACCTCATCTCTGTTGAGGAAACGAAGTAGCTAATCACCGTGTCGATTTGTCGACGCAATAGTTCACTTAGTCAGTAAGAATTTAGATATGCCTGGATTACACCAGCTAAAACCATCAAAAAACTCAAAAAAGAATCGTAAGCGCGTTGGTCGCGGTAACGGTTCTGGTACCGGTACGTTCTCAGGCCGAGGATCAAAAGGACAGAAGCAGCGCGGTAGCGTGCCCTTCCTGTTTGAAGGTGGACAACTTCCACTCATCAAGCGACTCCCTCACATGCGCGGCTTCACGAACATTTTCCGTGTTGAATCAACTCCTGTGAACCTCTCGATTCTTGATGAATTCGTAGATGGTTCCGACGTTACTATCGCAAAGCTCATTGAAGCTGGTGCTGTTCGAAAGAAGAACGCCCGAATCAAGATTCTCGGCGATGGTGAAGTAACAAAGCAGCTAAATGTTTCTGCTCACGCATTCAGTAAATCTGCCAAAGCGGCGATTGAAGCTGCCGGCGGAACAACCACAATTATTGAGATAGATAAAGCAGACCACGCTAAAAAAGCAAAGTCGGCTAAGTAACTATGACTCAGGCCAAACAAACGTCAGAATCTCCGGTACCAGCACTATTTCGTGCTGCCGCTGATGCATGGCGCATACCTGACCTTCGATACAGAATCCTCTTTACTTTGGGGATTCTTGTCATTTTCAGGCTTTTCGCTCACGTCCCCGTACCGGGAGTCGATCGAGAAGCTTTGGCCGCTGCATTTGACGCTAACCCGCTTCTGGGCTTCTTGGATCTGTTCTCAGGTGGAGCACTAAGAAACTTATCGATAGCAGCACTTGGTGTGTATCCGTACATTACGGCTTCCATCATTTTGCAAATCCTGACGCCGATCATCCCTACCCTTAAGAATCTTTCTCAGGAAGGTGAAGGTGGGCGGCAGGCTATTAACCGGTTTACCCATTACTTAACAGTTCCTTTGGCGTTCCTTCAGGGATACGGGCAGTTGAACTTGTTCGCTAGCGGATTCTCCTCTCAAGGTGGAGCTGCGATTAGCGGTATTGGTTTCGGTGCCGACACTCTGAACACTCTGACTATCCTGATGGCTATGACAGCCGGCACGATGCTATTGGTCTGGATGGGGGAGCTTGTAACTGAGAAGGGCATTGGTAACGGTATTTCACTGATTATCTTTGCTGGTATCGTTTCGACTCTGCCTCAGGTCGTTGGACAGCTTTGGCTGCTCCGCGATCAGATATTCCAGGTCGGAATGCTCGTATTCATTGCGATCGCTATTGTTTACCTGATTGTGTACTTTGCCGAAGCGCAGAGGAAGATTCCGGTTCAATATGGACGTAGTGTTTTCCGTGGCGGCCAGATGTATAGACAATCTGGGGCTACTCATATCCCGCTGCGTGTTAACGCAGCTGGAATGATTCCGTTGATCTTCTCGTTCTCGATTTTGATCCTGCCTTCAGTTGTTGCAAGTTACTTCAACGATGGTTCTGGCGGGTTCATATCGACCATTGCTAATTTCTTCCAAAATTCGTTCGGACCAACAAGCACTATCTACTGGGTTGCAGTATTCCTGCTCGTTGTCATTTTCACGTTCTTCTACACGCTGGTTGTTCACAACCAGCAGAACCTTGCTGAGAACCTCCAGAAAAACGGTGGGTTCGTTCCCGGTATTCGACCTGGACCGCCTACTAAGATCTACCTGATGCGTGTGGTTCTTCGGATCACTTGGGGTGGTGCGCTCTTCTTGGGTTTCATCGCTGTACTCCCGTTCCTCGCACAGTTAGTGACCAATTTACCAAACGCTACGACTATTCTGCAGAGCACAAGCCTGCTGATCATGGTTGGTGTAGCACTGGACACGATGCGACAGCTCGAATCTCAGCTGTTGATGCGTAACTACGAAGGGTTCGTCCGCTAAAGAGCGGGTACTACGTAGATGCGCATCATACTTATGGGACCGCCAGGAGCGGGCAAAGGCACACAG
>Ga0308010_1002037_pt1 | contig 10799 bp, 12 predicted proteins | sample Neamet129_FD_202368 | JGI IMG/M metagenome (GOLD analysis project Ga0308010, IMG submission 202368) | Marine microbial communities from water near the shore, Antarctic Ocean - #129 | ecosystem: Environmental > Aquatic > Marine > Unclassified | place: Southern Ocean | collected 2014-07-24 | reverse complement strand
AATTTCTTCTAACAATTCAAGATTTGGTATTTGTTTTTTAAAATTCATTTAATCCTTTGAAAAATTCTACCCCACTCCACTGAGGTTTTGCAATTAGGTCTAGAAAATTTTTTCCAATTCCAAGAAAAGAATATTATCTCTGCCCGCCCAACCAAATTATCAAAAGGAACAAAACCTACAGATTTTAGGTACCTGCTATCTTGAGAATTATCTCGATTATCGCCCATCATAAAAAAGTGTTTATCAGGCACATTATAGACACGAGTATTGTCAGCATAAGATTCTATTTTAGAGTTTAGTACCTCATAAGACCTTCCGCTGGAAAGAGTCTCTGAAAAAACTTCCAAGTTTTCACTCCTGCAACCAAGAGATTTTTCTTTACGATTAATAAGGTTATTATCATTAAAGGTACCGACTTTTTTATAGCTTAGTTTTTCATTATTAACAAAAACTTCTCCACCTATGATTTGTATTTTATCACCCGGAAGACCAATAACTCTTTTAATATAATCAGTCCTTCCGTCGCTAGGGAGCTTGAAAACTACAACATCCCCTCTTTTGGGAGAGGATTTAAAAATTCTTTTAGGGATAATAGGGATACTAAAAGGAAGGGAATGCTTTGAATACCCGTATGCATATTTTGAAACAAAAATATAATCACCAACAAAAAGATTCTTTAGCATAGAGCCTGATGGAATATTATAGCTTTGAAAAAGAAATGCTCGAAAAATTAATGCAATTAATAAAATCCAAAAAAATGAAATAAAAAAATTATCTTTTTTCTTTAAAACTTCGGTCATTTCAAGCCCTATGAATTAATTAATCTTTAACGCTTCAATAATTACAACCGCTTGAGCCCAAGGAAAATCGTCAGAAATTGAAACAGAAATATTCGCGTAATAATTTTTAGGTATTATTACATTAAGTCGCTTCTTAGCACCACCGGTTAATTCAATACCGGGTTGCCCAGTTTTTTTATTAATAACTCCAATATCGCGCCAAAAAACACCGTCACGAAAACCTGTTCCAAGAGCCTTTGCACAGGCCTCCTTAACGGCAAACCTTTTTGCATAAGATTCCGTTCTTTTTAATTTATTTTCAGATTTAAGAATTTCTTTTTCTGTATAAATTCTATTTATAAATCTTACTCCAAATCTATCTAGAGTTTTTTTAATCCTACGAATATCAATTAAATCGATACCATTTCCAATAATCACTTTTTATCTCCAGGGTACCTTCCTTGATACATAGACTTTTTAAGGTCAAAAATAGCAGAACCCAAACCCTTAAACAAAGCCTCGGATATTATAAAAAAACCTACATTAAGCTCTTCAATATCATTGATTGAACTTAAAGTTTTTGATGTATCGTAATTTAACCCATGACCGGCATGCACCTCTAAGCCACTTTGATTGGCAATTCTGGAAATATCCTTAATCTTTAAAAACTGATTCTCACAAGATTCCTCATTTCTTTCAAAAGCCCTGCAATAAGATCCGCAGTGAATTTCTATACAATCGACACCTAGATTTATGCAGCTCTCTAGCTGTTGTTCGTCAGGATCGATAAAAAAAGAAGTCCTTATTCCGGAATCCTTTAATGGATCAATAATTTTCTTTAATTGATTATACTTACCAAGAACGTCCAAACCTCCCTCTGTGGTCAATTCCTCTCTTTTTTCTGGAACAATACAGCATGAAAACGGTTTTACCGTTAATGCTATTTCGAGCATTTCATCTGTTGCAGCCATTTCTAAATTTAATTTACCTGGAAAATTAACGACAATTTTATTTATATCCTGATCCCTAATGTGCCTTCTATCTTCTCTTAGATGAGCTGTAATTGAATCAGCACCCGAATCCAAAGCTACTTCAGCAGCTTTTACGATATCAGGAAAAGATTCAGCTCTAGCATTTCGCAATGTAGCAACATGGTCAATATTAACACCTAGCCTAACAATATTATCTCTATTCAATTATTCACCTCTTCTTGATCTATTATTTCTAAAAATAAGTATTAGGTATTTTATAAGAAAATAACTAACAAGAGCAAATAAAAACCCTAGAATTAATCCTCCGAAAAACAAAGGAATGAAAACTGGCTTAAGGGTCATAAGGAAATCTGTTTTAAAAAAAATTAATGAATTAGATTTATCATAATCTAGTGATTGCCTGTTTAATAAAAAATTTCCAATTCCGATTGAAGTTGTCCATATTACCGGATAAGTAATAGGATTTCCTACAAAGGTTCCAATTATGCTTGATGGTATGTTAGCACCAAATACCCATGAAAAAAAAATACACAAAATAGTATGAATCCCTAGAAATGGTGAAAATGCTATAAAAACACCAATTGAAAAACCTAATGCAATTGAATGAGGTGTGTCAGGAATTCGAGCAAGCCTTTTCCAGTAATATAAAAAGTTTCTTTTCCAACCATTTTCTGGCCAAAAAAATTGCTTTGATTGAGTGATAGGGTCTAAGGGCTTTCTTCTCTTAAACATTAAGTAATATTTCTACTACCTGGTTTAATGGCAGCTACATTTATAAGCTCCAGGGGAATTTTATCTGGGCTGAATGTTGGAATATCAAAGGATGTTAAGGAAACTAACTCAGTCATTAAATCTGCTTTTCCACAAGATCTATCGATCAGGCATGCTTCGCCAACAACATTACCACCATGTTTAGAGATTACCTCGATACTCTCATTTGAAGATAAGCCAGTTGTAACAATATCCTCAACCAGTAAACAGTTAGTCCCTGGTTTTATAGAAAAACCTCTCCTTAATTCAAACTCGCCACCTACTCGTTCTAAAAAAATAGACGGTACATTTAGGTGCCTTGCTACCTCATGGCCAATTATAACACCACCCATTGCGGGGGATATTACAAGATCAATATTTTTTTCTATTTTACTAATTACTTTCATAGCTAAAGCTGAAGAAAGCCTATCAGATCTAGCCGGATCTGATAATGCAAGTGCACATTGGAGATACCTTGAGGAGTGCAGACCTGATGACAGAATAAAATGCCCCTCCAGTAGGGCTCCTGCGTCTTTAAATTCGTTTAAAACTTCGTCTTTATTCATTACACTAACCAATAAATCTTTTAACATTTTCGAGAACAGGGAGGCCCTCTAAGCTCTTAACTATACCACTAATGTGTTTATTATCATTAACATTTATGTCAATGATTAGATTATAAAAATCACTATCTTTTTCATTAAGAATTAGATTTGAAATATTACCGCCATAATCGGCTATAGTCGATGTTATCGAATTAAGAACGCCAACTTCATTAATTAATTTAACAATAATTCTTGCAACAAAAGTAAATTCAATCTCTTTTTTCCATGTTAACTTAATCCAGGATTCAGGGGATTTTTCATATTTTAGTAGATTTCCACTCTCAACGGGAAAAATTGTAATTCCTTTATCTGGTATGATTATTCCTACAATTTTATCACCGGGAACTAAAAAAGTATCTTCAAGGAATTTGGCGGGAAGGTCGGAATAAAGACCGTGAATAGGAATAGAAATATTTTCCTCGATATAATTTTTTTTTCTTATTTTTCTTTTATTATTTGGAAAAACAAGGTCATAGACATCTGAACCTGAAGCAGATCCACCGCCAACTAATTCATAAAGCGTAGCCAATGAGACAACATTAAGAGGACCAAAAGATCTTTCAAGAATATCTCTGGTAGGTTTTTTTCTATGAGAAGAAAATACACTCTTGATAATAGCTTTTCCGATTAACCTATGGTTATGAGATTTTTTCTCTCTTAATGATCTTATTATAGCAGATTTTGCTTTTCCAGTTTTAACAAATTCCTGCAAAGACTCAAGCGCAACCGGTGTTTTGGACTTAACGATCTCAACCTCATCGCCATTCTCTAATACTGTTCGTCTTGGTTTATTGGCGCCATTAATTCTGACGCTACTACAAAAATTACCAAGGTCCGTATGTACAGCATATGCAAAATCTAAAGCAGTTGCATTGCGTGGTAACGCAACTAATGTTCCCTTGGGAGTAAAAGCGTAAATTTGATCATGAAACAATTCTAGCTTTGTATTTTCTAAAAATTCTTCAGTGGCTCCATCACGATTTAAGATATCTACTAAATCATTTATCCACTCGATGGATGCCAAATAATCATTTCCTGCATCATCCTGATCTTTATAAACCCAGTGAGCGGCTAAACCTCTTTCACACATATCATTCATTTTATAAGTTCTTATTTGTACTTCAACTCTCTGATTTTCGGGACCCATTAAAGTTGTATGAATAGATTGGTAGCCATTTTTTTTGGGAGTTGAAATATAATCCTTCAACCTTCCAGGTATCGCCCTCCACTCTCCATGAAGAATACCTAAAACTTGATAACATTCTGTTATTGAATTAACGCAAACTCTAAATCCAAAAATATCCGAAAGTTGTTCTAAGGATTTTTGCTGAACTTCTAACTTTTTCCATACAGAGTAGGGTTTTTTAACCCTTCCTGAGACCTCACAGGCAATACTGTTATCTATTAAAATCCTTTGTAGCTCTTTATCAATTAATTGAACAATTTTACTCTTTTTCTTTTTTGAAACCTTAAGTCTCTCTGTTATAATATCTCTAATTTTTGGCTCAATATAAGAAAAAGATAAATCTTCAAGCTCTTCCTTAATTTCCTGCATGCCTATTCTTCCAGCAAGTGGAGCATATATGTCTAAAGTCTCAAGAGATATTCTCTTTCTCTTATTTTGATCCTTGATGTACCCCAAGGTTCTCATGTTGTGAAGTCTGTCAGCTAATTTTATTAAAAGAATCCTTATGTCACTTGCGCTTGCTAAAAGTAATTTTCTAAAATTCTCAGCTTGCTTAGAGCCTTCTAAATTGCTCTCGAGTAATGTCAATTTTGTTACACCATCGACCAGCTTAGCAACCTCAGATCCAAAATTCACATTAATATCATGTATTGTTGCGCTGGTATCTTCGATAGTATCATGAAGCAACGCACAAACTACCGAAGTTGTATCTAGCTTTAGATCAGCAAGTATTCCTGCCACTTCGATTGGATGGGAGAAATAAGGGTCTCCAGAGGCCCTGATTTGTCTTCCATGCATTTTAGTGCCAAAGACATATGCTTTTTTTAAAATATCCTGATCTGCGTCTGGTTTGTATGAGAGTACCCGGTCAATTAGCTCATATTGACGCATAAAATTTTCTCATTATTAAAATGAACGTCTGTTATTTTTTTTATCAACCATATTGTCCTGCATCGCCTTAAGAAGGTCTTCTTCAGACATACGAACTTCGGGAGTCTTAACAGTATCGTCTTCATTATCTTCCGAGCCTAACTTTTGGTTCTTACTATTATCCTGAACCAGGGGAATATAATCCTCATCTGCCTCATCAACATCAATTTGAGTTTGAAGACTGGAAATCTTTGCTTCCTCAAGTTCAGCTGGAACAAGTTTTTCATCTGCTATTTCCCTAAGAGCTACAATTGGATTCTTATCATTGTCACGATCTACAAGTATTTCTGCACCCTCAGCCATTTCGCGAGATCTGTGGGCCGCTAAAAGTACTAAATCAAATCTACTGGTTATTTTATCAACGCAATCTTCAACAGTTACACGAGCCATTTATAAAACCTCTAATATATACTTTAGTTAAATATGCTTACATTGGATTAAATGCAAGTATTAGATTACAATATTGATAAATATAACTAAAAAGATTTAAATTAAAAATCATAAAAAGGTAAAAACTTGAAAGAACCTAGTAAAAATTGTTCGAAATGCAGTAGACTAAAAAAATTTCGAGGTGAAAATAAGAAAAAATACCCCCTTTGGTTTAATGCTCCAGTTCCATCAATTCTTAATATTGAGTCTGAGGTTTTAATTGTTGGACTGGCACCAGGCATAACTGGAGCTAATAGAACAGGAAGGCCATTTACGGGTGATCATGCGGGGTTAATTCTATATAAAACACTAAATAAATTTGGCTTTTCTGAAGGTATTTATAAAGAAAATGGTTATGATGATTTAAAGCTATATAATTGCAGCATTACAAACGCAGTGCGCTGCGTTCCCCCTAAAAATCTTCCAAAAAACGAGGAAATAAAAAATTGTGGGATTTTTTTAAAATCAACTATTAATTCTCATAGAAATTTAAAATTAATAATTTCTCTAGGATTAATTTCCCATAAAAGCATAATATCATCCTTTGGTCTTAAACAAAAAGATTGTAAATTTTCACATGGTGGAAAGCACTTACTCACAAAAAAATTAACTTTAATAGATAGTTATCATTGCTCGCGATACAACACTAATACAAAAAGACTGACAGAAAAAATGTTTGATGATATTTTCTTCGAGAGCAAAAGAATTTTAACGAACTAATTATTATCCTTCAATAAACGTGCCTTTTGCTTATCCCAATCTTTGGTTTTTTCATCCTGTCTCTTGTCATGAAGCTTCTTTCCCTTACCTACTCCAATTGAAATTTTAGCAATACCTTTTTTATTAAAGTAAAGTTTCATCGGGATTAGGGCCATACCCTTTTTTTGTGAGGAATTCTTTAATTTATTAATTTCCCTTGTATGCAGAAGGAGCTTTCTTTTTCTTTTTGGCTTATGATTTCCAAAAGTAGCATTTTTATATTCTGGAATATTGGAGTTAATTAAAAAAATCTCTCCATTTTCTTCTGAAGCGTATGACTCTGCAATGTTTACCCTGTTTAGCCTTAGACTTTTAACTTCTGATCCTAAAAGCATTATACCGGCCTCAAAAATCTCATCAATTGAAAACAGATAATTAGCCTTTCTGTTATCGGCTATAACCTTCTCTCCCTCAGTATTTCTTTTGGCGCCACCAGATTTAGAGGACATTATCTTATATCCAAATCAATAATTATTTCATCAAGTATATCTTTAGTTTTTTGTTGAATACTTACTAAAGGTAGCCTTATATCCTCTTCAATAAGCCCCATCTTTGATAGAACATACTTTACAGGAGCTGGGCTAGTCTCAATGAACAAAGCATTATGAACAGGCTTAATCTTTTCGTGAATTTTCTTTGCTTCATCAAAGTTCCCTTCCAAACAAAAGTTTTGAAATTGAGAGCATAGCTTAGGCAAAACATTTGCAGTAACTGAAATACATCCATTTCCTCCATTTTCCATAAATTCGTAAGCGGTGATGTCTTCACCAGAAAACTGAAGAAAATCATCTCCACAGAGGTCTTTTTGTTTTTTTACTCTGGATAGATCGCTTGTAGCATCTTTAACGCCAACTATATTATCCAAATCAGATAGTTTAGACATTACCTCAAGTGACATATCAACGACTGATCTAGGAGGAATATTATAAATCATTACAGGAATTCCATTCGAGGCGTCATTAATCGCTCTAAAATGAGCATACAGACCTTCCTGAGTAGGTTTATTGTAGTAAGGCGTAACAACTAAAGCAGCGTCTGCACCAGCGCTCTCAGCATGTTTGAGGAGGTTAATGGCTTCAGATGTTGAGTTTGATCCGGCTCCTGCTATAATAGGAACTCTGCTATTTGTTTGGTCTATAACGATTTCAACCACACTTTTATGTTCATTATGGTCAAGGGTTGGGCTCTCGCCCGTAGTCCCTACAGGAACAATGCCATGAGTACCATTGCTAATTTGCCAATCAACAAGGTTTCTTAGAGAGGCCTCATCAACCTTACCGTCCTTGAAGGGTGTTACTATAGCAACTATCGATCCTTTAAACATATTTTTTCCTTTTTATTCAATTATTTAAAATAATAAACTAATTTATATTTCTATAATTAATCAGTTTTCTTAAAAGATATTTATCAATAGCTGCCATAGAGAATGCTGCTGAATACCTTACACCATATATTGGTAATTTTTTACTAATTTTTACTTTTAAAGTTAAAATGTAGATTAAATTTAGATTTTCATTATATTTAAATAAAGATATCCTGCACTAAAAATAAGTTTTTAAAAAAATGATTTCAAAGTTATACTGATTTTTAGACTAAGTCTTTTTAAACCATGGGGGTAATTATGGATAAATTAACTTTAGAGCCTACGCCAAGGACAAAACATCCTGATCCTATTATAAGGGGAGATAAAATATCAGGTGAGAGATATTATTCAAAAGATTTTATGCAAAAAGAATGGGATCATGTCTGGACAAAAATATGGCAAATTGCAGGGATAGCTTCAGAGATACCTGAGCCAGATGATTTTTTTGTCTACAAGATTGGTACTGAAGAAATACTAGTCACAAGGCAAAAGGATTCCTCCATTAAAGCTTTCTATAACGTCTGCCCTCATAGGGGTAATATTTTGGTACATGTCGATAAAGGTTTTCTAGAGTCATTTAAGTGTACTTATCATGGCTGGACATATGATACCTCAGGCACTTTGATTGACCTGCAGGACCCTGAAGATTTTGACAATGGAAGTCCGTGCGGAAAAATTAAATTAAAAGAAGTTCAATGCGAGGAAGCGTTAGGTTTTATTTGGATTAATTTAGACGATGATTGTCAGGAATTTGAAGACGCACTATCGCCAATACTTGATCATATAAAGCCATACCAACCAGAAAAATTTATAAGAGTCCTAAATATGACTTGCGAGGTAAACTGTAACTGGAAGATTATACATGATAACTTCAATGAATCGTATCACTTGCCGACACTTCACCCCGAGCTATCCGTTCATATAGAAAATAGCTACAAATTTTCTCAATTTGATATGTATGATAATGGACACAATCGGATGCTAATGCCTGGGCACAAGCCAGCACTTGGCAACGAGTTACCAAATGATGTTCAGTTTCCTCTTGATGCGGCCCTTCAGGCTTGGGATTTAGACCCTTCCGACTTCAAAGGAAAGGCTCAAGAAACAAGAGTGGCAATACAAAAACAAAAAAGAAAATTATCTAAAGGTAGGGGTTTCTGGCATTATGAATTTTTAACTGATGAACAACTTACAGATTATTATTTTTATAATTGTTTCCCCAATTATGATATCACAATGACGCCAGATGGAATTCAATTTCAAAGACCTCAACCCCACCCCACAGATCCAGAAAAATGTCTTTTTGAGCATTGGTGGCTTGTTCCAGATATGAAAAGTTTATCCGGCTCCGCCACTTTTATGGGGTCAGATACATCGGAAAATATAGCTGGTGAAAATATGACAGAGACACCTCTTGGCCCCAGACCACTGAGACCGGCTGAACACGAATGGGTTGTTTACCCTGAGGGATCAATGGGCTTTGTAACAGATCAAGATATAAGTATGGCTATAGGTCAACAAAAGGGTGTTAAATCCAAGGGCTTTACAAATGCAATTTTGACTAATCAAGAGAGAAGGGTTCGTCGATATCACGAGGTTTTAAATGATTATATTGAAGGCAGAAGATAAATCACTGAATTAAATTTATTTTTCTATTTAATCATACTTTATATACTTTTTTAGCAGTTTCGCTAAAAAGTTTTGCCCTGTCACCCGAGTCAAATCTAGATGTCATTTTTTTGAAAGCGTTCCAGAGTACATGGTAAGAAACTGATCTCTTATCAACAGGAAAATTACTCTCAAACATACATCTGTTAAATCCAAAGCTTTCTATAGTGTGAAGATAGTAACTTTGATTAGCATTCACAATCTCGCCTGAAGTCGCTGGTTTGTTTTTTTTGTGCCAATTCCAGCCATTTATAGGCATAGCTAATCCACCTAACTTTGAGTAAACATTTTTACAAGAAGCTAGACTGGAAATATCATCTTTCCATTTTTTATATATTTCGTCTCTTTTACCCTCGTAAGGTCCGATACCAAGGGGTCCGCCAAAATGATCGTGGATTATTGTTAATTCTGGATAGTTTGTTGCAAGTTCCTTTAGGTCTAATATTTGATGGTGGTAATGCCAGGCATCAAAGGTGAGGTTTAGATCAATTAACTCCTCAATACCTCTCCTAAAATTAGCATTAAAATAAATATTTTTTTCTGGTTTGCTGTGAGAATTATCTATCATATCGCTCTCATCCCAGCCAGCTGCATGTCGAATACCTCTAAAAAGGCCTTCGCCTACCCCTATGTGTGTCTGGAGAACCTCCCCTACCTCAGCTCCTAGCATCATATCTGCATAGCCAATAATCCCTAATATACTTGGATAGTCTTTAAGGTTTTTTGATGTTTTTGCTACACCGGCAACATATTCGGTTTCACCAACAGGCTTAAACCTCTCCTCTCCGTCGGGGTAATAACCCTGACCACACTCCATAAAAATAGTCCCAAGAATATTATGTCCCGATGAGGTGTCTTTTTTTAAATCCTCCAACAGATAAGGGAAGGAGCCTGCAAAAGGGTGTTTTTTAGTCCACAAATGATGGTGGGGATCAATAATTGGTAGCTCAGGGTCAATTATATCTTCGTTAATCCGGTTAAGCCATTCGTAGTATTTTTTATGTTTTTCTTCTATGGTCATATTTATTAATAATTATCCATCAACAAGAAAATAATTCAACATAAATAACTTAAATCCATATTTTTAGCATAAAATGGCGGAGAGAGTGGGATTCGAACCCACGATACGATTGCTCGTATACTCCCTTAGCAGGGGAGCGCCTTCAGCCACTCGGCCACCTCTCCAAATATTATCGACAAAATGCCAATTTTATATCACAGTGTAAAGCTATTAGTTTATTAATATATTCGTTATTATCTAATATTGAAAGAAGATGTTTGAGTGGTGTATTGGATACTGCAATTAAAGTAATTAGCTCAAGCAGGTATAGAAACTTA
>Ga0308010_1002033_pt1 | contig 10819 bp, 1 predicted proteins | sample Neamet129_FD_202368 | JGI IMG/M metagenome (GOLD analysis project Ga0308010, IMG submission 202368) | Marine microbial communities from water near the shore, Antarctic Ocean - #129 | ecosystem: Environmental > Aquatic > Marine > Unclassified | place: Southern Ocean | collected 2014-07-24 | reverse complement strand
GTAGTGTTTTTTAATTAAATTATCATTTTATATACTATATATTGTGTATTTAATTTTTTATTAGATCATTACACTATGTAGGGTTAGATAGGTTTCATTGCCATATTTTGCAGTATTTGGAGTAGTTGTTTAGGCGATTTAAGGTACATACTGCAGGTTGTAAATTAATAATAAAAGCTTTGTTTATGCGGGTGATTCACTGTTTAATGAACATTCTCATAAATAAATTTTTAAATAAAAAAGTAGGCTGTTTAACTAGATTAATGAAAAAAATTACTCCTTATTTCCTGATATTTTTTTTTATTTTAAATCATTCTGTAATGGCAGCAGCACCAAAATCTGGCGATATTCTTCAACAACAAGAGAATTTAAATCAAAAAAATAAACTTCCTCAGAAAATTCCAAAATCTCTTTTAGAAGAAAAAGAAGTAAAAATTGACGGAAAAAAATCTAGTGAACTAAAAATTTTTATTAATAAATTTAATTTTGAAGGTCAATTTAATTTAGTAACCAAAGAAGAGTTGGAAGCATTAACTAAAGAATACACCAACAAAGAACTAAGTTTTGATGAAATTCAATCTGTTATTAACATAATTAATAATTTCTTTTACAAAAAAGGTCTTTTAATTTCTAGAGCAATACTTCCAAAGCAAGAAGTTAAAGATGGAGTAATATTGGTAATAATCAATGAGGGGAAGCTTGATAGTAAAAAACCATACAAAATAAAAGCAAACAAATTAAGACTCAGAGAAGCTTATATTGAAGATTATCTAAACCATGCTTTAGGAAAAGAAGTTACTCAACAAACAATTGAAAGAGCAATTTTAAATTTAAGAGATAACCCAGGTTTATCAGTTATGGCTAGTCTCGAACCGGGTGATGAGGTTGGAACATCAAGAGTAGTTATTGATGTTGAGGAAGGTGAGTATTTTACCTCTTCATCATCAATAGATAATTATGGTAGCAGGTATACAGGAGAAAATAGAGCAACACTTCTTGGCAGTATAAATAACCTTAGTGGTTTTGGAGATCAACTTTTAGTTTCTGCTACGAAATCAAATGAGAGTTTCAAGCAAAAAAGGGTTGATTATAACTTTCCAATTGGTGCTAGTGGATTAAGAGGAGAAACATTCTTAAGTGAGCTTGACTTTAGAATTGGAAAAGAACTTGAATCTACAAAAACTTTAGGAGATGCTAAAAATTATGGTTTTAATATCGATTACCCAATTTATAGAACTGTTCCTAGAACGTTTTCAATAAGCACTGGATACGAAAAGAAAGAACTTTATAATGAAGTAAATAGAGCAGCCACTAGTGATAAAGAAATAGAAAATCTTAAACTAAACTTTACTTTAGAAAGTATTGATAACTTTTATGGTGGTGGTTATACTCAAATTAAACCCGGAATTATCTTTGGAGATTTGGATTTATCAAAAGTACCAAGTAGTCTAAGTAGTGATAAAACAGGGGCTAGAACAAATGGCTCTTTTACTAAATCAACATTGCAAATTACCAGAATTCAAAGACTAACTGATAAAATAACCCTTAATTTTAATGGAAATATTCAAAAATCAAATAAAAACCTAGATAGTTCAGAAAAGCTTATATTGGGTGGCCCATCTGGGGTAAGAGCATATCCATCAGGTGAAGGATCTGGTGATGAGGGCTATAAATACAGCCTAGACTTGAAACGTTCACTTGGGAATTATAAATTGTTCCAAAATATGACTGGATCAATATTTTACGATTTTGGTGAAATAGATCAATATCACGACACTACAAATTTATCTGTTAATCAAAATAATTATTCTATTTCAGGTTACGGAATTGGATTTGAGAGCAATATAGATGAACGTTTTTCATTTAAAGCATCTTATGCAAAAACACTTGGGGGAAACCCAGGTGAAGTAAGTAAAAAAGATTCAGATGGTAAAGCAGATAACTCAAGGTTTTTATTCAATATTAGTATGAAATTTTAATGATTAGAAAATTATTATTAACAACAGTTGTAATCTTATTTGGTAGTTTTAACTACCTTACATCTGCTAATGCAGATGCTGTAAGTAGTACTGCTCTACCAACGGATCCTGTTGTATCAAGTGGTAATGCAACCTTTAATCAAAATGCAAATCAACTAACAATAAATCAAAGTAGCAATCAATTAATAACTAATTGGTCATCATTTAATATTGGAAGAAATGCTGGTGTTGAGTTTGTGCAACCGAGTGCAAGTTCATCAGCACTAAACCATGTCAACAGTTCTGACCCAAGTCATATTTATGGAACATTACAGTCTAATGGACAGGTTATTTTTATAAATCCTAATGGAGTTATCTTTAATGGCAGTGCCCGTGTAGATGTTGGATCAATTATTGCTAGTTCACTTCAAATGCAGGATGCAGATTTTTTAAACAATAATTATGTATTTGAAAAAAATGGTGTTGCAGGAAATATAACAAACAACGGTATTATTAATGCTTTCGCTGGTGGTGCTGTTGCATTAATTTCTAATAAAGTTTCAAATAATGGAACCATTAGTGCAGACCAAGGAAGTGTTGCGTTACTTTCAGGTGATAAAGTTACCTTAACTCTAAATGGTAATAGTTTAGTCTCTTATGACATTGATCAAGGTACTTTAGATTCATTTATTGAAAATAATAATGCAATTAAAGTTGGTTCAGGACAGGTTATTTTATCTGCTAAAGCATTAGAGCAAATAAGAAGTTCTGTTGTAAACAACACTGGAACTATTGAAGCTAAGGGACTTGTAAGTTCTGGTGGTAAAATATTTTTAGAAGGTGATGAGATCACAGTTTCAAGCACTGCTAAATTAGATGCTTCTGGTAAAACAGGTGGTGGTAAAATTTTAGTTGGTGGTAGCTGGCAAAACTCAGACACAAGTATTAGGCAAGCAATTAAAACAACAGTTGAAAGTGGTGCCATACTTGATGCCTCTGCAAATGAAACAGGCAATGGTGGAGAGATTGTTGCATGGTCAGATATTAAAAATTCACAATCCTCAACTAAAGCTTACGGTACTTTTAAAGCTACTGGTGGAGCAAGCTCTGGTGATGGTGGTCGAATTGAAACATCAGGTTATTTATTAGATGTTGATAATATTCAAGTGGATGCGAGCTCAACGAACGGTGATGCAGGATTATGGTTATTAGACCCATTTAATATAACAATTGGTACCAACGAAAGTGGGACAAGTTATGGGAATTCCTATACGGCGAGTGAAACTTCTCAAATTTTAGCCTCAGATATATCGTCAGCTTTAGCTAATAATAATGTAACCATTTCAACGGGCACAGACGATTCAGGTAGTAGTGCTGGAGTGATAACTGTTAGTAGTGCTATTACAAAAGCATCTGGTGCTGAAAAAACTTTAACATTAGATGGAAACAGAAATATTGTATTAAATGCTAATATTAGTGGAGCATCAGGTTCACCTTTAAATGTTATAATCAGTACTGGAAGTGGAGCTCTTACAGGAGCTTCTAATTTAGTTCTTGAAGGTGGTGATTTAAGTATTGAAGCGGGTGGTGATGGAACTTATTCAGGTGTATTTTCAGGAGCTGGAAATCTTACAAAAACAGGTAATGGTACTCAAACTTTATCGGGCACAAATACTTATACAGGAACGACAGCAGTTGATAATGGTGTTTTAGCCATTTCTAATGCTGCAGGATTAGGAGCAACAGATGGTGCCACAACAGTTGCGAATGCTGCTGCTTTAAATATTTCAGGTGGAATTAATGTTGCAGAGGCAATAACAATTTCAGGATCTGGAGTTAGTAATAATGGTGTAATTAGATCAACATCTGGAAATAATACATTATCTGGGCAAATTACAATCTCTGCTCATGCACAAATCCAATCTGATGCAAATACTTTAACTTTAAACGTTGCATCAAGTAGTTCAATTACAGCTTCTAACAAAAATATCACTTTTGATGGAGCAGGTAACATTACTGTTGCAGATCCAATTGCAACTGGTTCAGGAACTTTAACTAAGACAGGTTCTGGTACTTTAACTTTATCAGCAGCAAACACATACACAGGAGCAACTACTATATCTGCTGGTGTAGCTGCAATAAGCAATAATACTTCTCTTGGTACAACTGATGCTGCAACAACAATAGCCTCAGGTGCTGCTTTAAATGTTTCAGGTGGAGTTACGGTAGCTGAAGCAATTACAATTAATGGAACTGGTGTATCTTCAAATGGTGCAATTAGATCAACTTCAGGAGACAATACTTTTTCAGGATTAATCACTTTAGGTGCGCACAGTGAAATTCAGTCTGATGATGATACATTAACCTTAAATGTTTCATCAGGTAATGCAATTACGGGAACCTACAATTTAAAATTTGATGGTTCAGGAGATACGACAGTAGATGATCCTATTGCAACAAGCTCAGGTACATTCACTAAAGCAGGATCTGGAACATTACTTTTAGAAGGCACTAATACCTTTACTGGGAATACAACAGTATCTGCTGGTACACTTACAGTTTCTGGAACTTTAGCAAATACCGCTTTAACTGTTAGTAGTGGAGCAACTTATGATGTTGATGCAACAGATACAATTTTATCAATAGCAGGTGCTGGTACAATTAATTTAGCAGATGCTGCACTAACAGCAGGTGATGGTAATGACCAGACTTTTTCAGGAACTTTTGTTGGAGTTGAAAAGTTTACCAAGGCTGGAAGTGGTACTTTAACTTTATCTGGAAATAGTAGTAGCTTTACTGGTATTATAGCAATTAGTGCTGGTGATATATCAATTTCTAACGATAATAACCTTGGAAATCCTAACGCTATTGATGCAGATAGACTTACATTTAGTGGAGGAAATTTAGTTGTTACAGGAAATGTAACTTTAAATTCTAATAGAGGAATTACTTTATCTAATGCTGCAACCTTTACAGTACCTTCAGACACAACATTAACAATTTCAGGAATTATTACTAGCTCAGGAACTTTAAATAAAGCAGGAGATGGAACTTTAACATTAGGTGGGATTAATACTTACTCAGGAACAACTAATGTTGATGCTGGAATAGTAAGAGTTACAAATGCTTATGGTCTTGGAGCAACAGGTAATGGAACTGTCGTTGATGATGGTGCAGCATTAGAATTTTTTAATAATTCTGGAAATACCATACAATTTAGAGCTGAACCTGTAACAATTAATGGTACTGGTATTAGTAATGGTGGAGCAATTAGAAGTATTCAGGGAAATAATAAATTTTTAGGAACAATAACTGTAGGTGCAGACACAAGAATTAACTCTGATACAGACAATGACCTTTTTGAAATAGCATCATCTGGAAACATTACAGGTACTGGCCTTGATATAATTTTTGGTGGTACTGGTGATATTAAAGTTGATGATCCAATAAACACTGGATCAGGTGGTAAAGTTACCAAAGATGGATCTGGAGAATTAGAAATAAGTGCAGCTAGTAACTACACAGGTTTAGTAACAGTTTCAGCTGGAACATTGACTGCAGCTAACAACACGGCACTTGGAACAGTTGCAGGTGGAGTGACAGTTGCAAGTGGCGCGATATTAAACCTTAGAGAAGGAATTACAGTTGGTAATGAAGCTTTAGCATTAGTGGGTAGTACATTAACTAATGAAACGAACGCTTACTGGGAAGCTGGTAAGGGAGGAAATAATACAAATACTTATCAAGGTATAATTACTTTAACGGGTAATAGTACAATTAATTCTGACTATGGAACCTTAACAATAAACTCTGGTGGAAGCATAACTTCAGCAAGTAATCATAATATTACTGTAGGTGGAAGTGGAGCAATAAATATTAATGATCCAATAGAAATTGGTTCAGGTACACTTACTAAAGTTGGTGGTGGTGTAGTTCAATTACAACAAAATAATACTTATAGTGGAGGAACTGTTTTAACAGCAGGAACTCTTGCTCCATATGCAATAGGTGCTATTGGAAGTGATATTACATTTAATGGTGGAGCAATTAGACATTACAGTACTAACACTGCAGAACTTTATGCAAAATACATTCAACCATTAAATGGAAAGTCTTGGAGAATTGATCCAGGTGGAAACACAGTAAATTATTCTAGCTCTGAAGTATTTGAGGATGTTTCGGGTGGAACTAACGGTTTTGAAGTTACTGGTTCTGGAACATTGGTAATGGATGAAGCAGCAACTTCAGATACTTATAGTGGAACTACCGTTGTATCTGGAGGAACACTTCAACTAACAACTCAAAATAACAATATAACCTCTGGTCAAAATGTAACTGTAACTGGTGGTACTTTTAATATTAATGGAAGAAGTCCCACTTTTGGCACATTAACAGTATCAGGTGGAACAGTCTCTGGTTCAGGAACAATTTCTGCAACAGCTTATACAATAAACCCAGGTTCGGGCGGTACAGCAACTATCAGTTCAATTATTACAAATAATGGTAATGCAGCAGTAGTTACTAAATCTGGAAATGGTTTAGGAGTAGTTTCAAACACAAGCAACAGCTTTACAGGTGGAGTAGTCTTAACAGGTGGAATTTATGCACCAGGTTCAGTTGCAGCACTAGGAGATCCAAATGACGGGGGTAATTCTGGAACAATTACTTTCCAAGGAGGTGCAATTAGACACTGGAGTGCAACTCAATCAGATACAAATGCTCTTTATGATAGATACGTAATTCCTCTTAATACTTATTCTTGGAAAATAGACACTTACACCCATGACATTAATTATCAATCAGGTGATAACTTTGGAAATGCAGGTGGTCATACAGTTGGTTTTGTAAAACTTGGAAGTGGAATTTTAACATTTGATGAAGCAGAAAGTTATTCAGGCTTAACTAAAATTGAGGGTGGTACTTTACTATTAGGTGCTAACAATATGCTTCCTTCAGGCGGTGTTACAGTATCCTCTTGTTTAACAATAGCTTGTTATACCTCAGGAAGTTTAACAGCAGCAAAATTAGATTTAGATGAATATGACGATACAGTTGGAGCAGTTATACTTACTCATGGATCTATTGTTGGTGCGGGTGGAGGAATTTTAACTGGAACGAGTTATACATTTAATCCTGCGCTAGCAGATCACACAGTTACAGCATCAGCAATTTTAGCTGGAAGTGTTACCTTAACTAAATCAGGTGCAGGTACTGCAAATATGAGTGGAAATAATACTTACTCAGGTGCAACTTCAGTTACAGGTGGTGGATTATTAATTAGTCATGCAAATGCTTTAGGTGCGACATCAGCTGGAACAACAGTTTCTAATAATGCAGTTTTAAAACTTTCAGGTGGAATATCTTTTGCTGCTGAACCTTTAATTTTAAATGGTAATGGTGCGATCAGTACTACTACTACAGTAAACGCATTCACGGGAGCTTCTACAACAACAACTTCAGGAGAAAGTGGTGCTTTAAATAATGCAAGTGGAAATAATACTTACACAGGTGCAATTACAATGGCATCAAGTAGTAGAATTGAATCTGTTGATGGTACAACTTTAACTATAAATGTAGCCTCTGGAAATGCAATTGTTGGAGTTCACACTTTAACATTAGGTGGGCAAGGAAATATTATAATTAGCGATCCAGTTGGTGCATCTAATGGATTATCTCTTATAAAATTAGAATCAGGAACAGTTACACTATCTGCAGCAAACACTTATACTGGAACAACTAGGGTTGAAGCGGGTACACTTAAACTTACTGGAACATTAAGCGATAGTACTGCGGTAACAGTTACGGGAGGAACTTATGATGTTGATGCTACAGATACAGTAGCTTCTATTGCTGGAACAGGTGGAACAATTGATATAACAGGTGCGGCTCTAACTGCTGGGGGAAGTAATGCTAGCACATCATTTACTGGTGTACTTTCTGGAGCTCAAAAATTCACTAAAACAGGTAGCGGAACTCTAACTTTAGGAGGAAATAGTTCAGGTTATACAGGTATTGTTCAAATAAATGCAGGTAGTATCAAAATTAGTGCTGACAATAACCTTGGAAATCCTAATACATCGGATGCAGATAGATTAACTTTAAATGGTGGTACTTTAGAAACAACAGGCAGTTTTACATTAAATTCTAATAGAGGAATTACTTTATCAGGCAATGGAACAATTAATACTGGCTCAGGTACAATAGCTTATGGAGGTGTAATTGCTGGATCTAATAATTTTACTAAATCAGGATCGGGTACTTTAAATTTAACAGCAAGCAATACTTATACTGGAACAACTTTAATATCAGCTGGTACTTTAAAAATGTCTGGATCAGGTTTGTTAGCTGGTACAGCTCTTACAGTAAATAGTGGTGGAACTTATGATGTTGATGCAAGCGACACTATTGGATCAATTGCTGGTGCAGGTATAATTGATATTGCGACATCACAAACTTTAAATGTTGGTGGAAATAATAGCAGCACTTCTTTCACTGGAGTTATCTCAGGTGCAGGAGCTTTAACTAAATCTGGATCAGGTACTTTAACTTTATCAGGAACTAGTACTTTCACAGGAGCAACAGCAATCACAGCAGGAAAAATTGCAATTACAAGTAATGCTGCTTTGGGTGCAACTAATGGAGCAACGACAGTTTCAAGTGGAGCTGCTTTAAGTATTTCAGGTGGTATTACAGTTGCTGAACCAATTACTATTTCAGGAACGGGAATTAGCTCAGGCGGTGCAATAGTATTTACAGGAGGAGCAAATACTTATTCTGGTGCAATTACTGTAGCAGCAACTTCGACAATAGTAAGTTCAGGTGGAGCCCAAACTATTTCAGGAACAACTAATGGTGGTCAAGCATTAACAATTACAACATCAGATGATTTAGTTATCTCAGGCATAGTTGGTGGAAGCACAGAGTTAAGTGCATATACTATAAACTCAAGTGGTAATGCAACAATTAGTGCAAATGTTACAACATCTGGCAACCAATCTTATACAGCATCAGATGGAGTTGTGCTTTCTGGAGCAAGAACATTTGAAGGTGGAACAATTACATTTGCTTCAGCTACAACTGGAGATAACAACCTAACGATCACTGGTAATTTAGATGTTGATGCTGCTATTTCAGGTATTGCAGTTTTAGAGGTTAGTGGAACTACAAACTTAGGTGCAAATGTTTCTTCAACAGGAACTCAAACTTATACAGGAGCAGTAACGTTAAGTGCAGCAGTTACTTTAACTACTACTAGTGATGTAATTACATTCTCAGATACAGTTAATAGTGCAAATAGTACAAAAAGAAATTTAACTTTAAATACAGGTGGCACTTCAACTGAAATCAATTTCGATGGCATAGTTGGAGGATCTAAATCCGTAGGTGCAATAGCAATTACAGGAACTCTTGATTTAAATGCCGCAATTACAGCTGCCACATCAATTAGTGTTAGTGGAGCATCAAATATTGGTGCTGATATTACTACAACAAGTACACAACTTTATGCAGGTAATGTAACGTTAAGTGGAGCTGACAGAACTTTAGAAGGGTCAACAGTTACTACTAGAGGAACTTTAACTGGGGCATATGCACTAACAGTTACGGGTAATGCGGTTTTTGGAAATAGTAGTTCTGATGATGTTGTTTTAACTGGAAGCAACAAAGCCTTAGCAGTTAGTGGAACAACTACTATTGAAACTGATACGGTTACTACATCAGGAACTCAAACTTATAGTGGAGCTGTTGTTCTTGGAAGAAACACTACCTTAACTACCAGTGGAGATATAATTACTTTCTCAAATACAGTTAATAGTGATGGAAGCACAAATAGAAACCTAACAGTTACAACAGGTGGTAACACTGTACATATTAATTTTGATGGCATAGTTGGTGGAAGTCAAGGTGTTGGTGCAATAGCACTTACAGGTGTACTTGATTTAAATGCAGCAATTGCTGATGCAAACTCTTTAACAGTTAGTGGTGTTTCACTTCTTGATGCTGATGTTACAACATCAGGAACACAAACATATTCAGCAGCTATTACTTTAGGAACAGCTGCTAGAACTTTAGAAGGTTCAATAATTCAAACAACAACTATTAATGGTGCACAAAATTTAGCCATCACTGGTAACTTAGATCTTAACGGTATCATCGGTGGCTCAAATGCAATTGGTGTATTTAGTGTGAGTGGAACTTCTAACCTAGGTGCTAATGTTACAACAACTGGAACACAAACTTATGCAGGTGCAGTTACATTAAGTGCTAATGTTACTTTAACATCTTCAAGTGATAACTTTGCATTCCAAAGCACTGTAGACAGTGATGGTACAACTCGTAACTTAACTTTAAGTGCTGGATCGGGAACAATTGGAATTACTAATGCAATTGGGGGAAATGCTGCCTTAGGTACTTTAACTATAACTCAATCAGGTGGAACAACATTCTCAGGTACAGTTAATGCTGGAATAGTTACTCTTACAGATACAACAGGCAGTGTAACGTTTGCAGGAAGCACGACACTTACAACTTTAAATACTACATCTGAGGATTACAACGTAATCTTTAATGGTTCATCTAATACAATTACTGAAGATACTGACTTCCAAAATACAGGAACGTTAACTTTTGGTAATGCAAGTGGTGACAGCTCAACATTTAATGATGGTCTAACAACAACTGCACCAAGTCAAATAAATATTGGTGGAACACTTCAAACATCTAATGATGCGATGTCATTAGGAGATAGTGGTACAGCAATTGTGCTTGTTGCAAATTCAGTTTTAAATACTGGAAGTGCAGCTTTAACCTTAAATGCTACAGTTAATGGTGGTTACACTTTAACTCTAAACTCTACTGCTGCT
>Ga0308010_1002025_pt1 | contig 10846 bp, 10 predicted proteins | sample Neamet129_FD_202368 | JGI IMG/M metagenome (GOLD analysis project Ga0308010, IMG submission 202368) | Marine microbial communities from water near the shore, Antarctic Ocean - #129 | ecosystem: Environmental > Aquatic > Marine > Unclassified | place: Southern Ocean | collected 2014-07-24 | reverse complement strand
TATTACGAATTTATAAAAGTACTACTGGTCAGTCTATAGAGGAAACCGACCGATCTTATTGCCGCCGGCAATCGCTCCAACCCAAATCTCGTCACCAACCTCGATTGCGACAGTTCCAAGAATAAGAAGATCATTCGAAGGGTAGTCGAGAACTTGTTGGGCCGTTAAAGAAGCTGTGTCGATTCTGGCAACGCGTGTTGATACGCCAGCGCATCCTGCGCCACTGAGACAACCGCCTACAGCTGACATGGTTTCTGAATACTGACCGGCGGCGAGCAAAGATCCATCGGCTGTCCAACGGACATTGTCGACATGGAAATCTACCTCAACGCTTTCCTTTATCACCGGCGTTTGACCCCGAGATAATCGAACGAGAGATTTTTCAGCCCAACCACCAATATAAAACCAGCGGCCATCCTCGGATACCACCAGGCCATTAGGGCCCGGCATTTGGCTGCCCGGTACTTCTACCCAGCCATTTGCCGTGTGCCATTCCCAAAGGTTTCCAGCTGCAATATTAAAGTTTGTCGCAACGAAGCCACCATCAGGCAGCGCTGCAACAGAATTAAGACCGACACCCGCCGGCGCGACAACACATCCAACCCAGGTCAGCTTTGGTAGGGCTGCCGTACTGTCCACATCGAAGACCTCCACTGATTCGCGCTCACCATGTGCTACGACATACAAGGTATGGGGGCCTTCGCTATCTGCATGCAAACTCAAGCCATGGGGTCGGAACTGGCGGCCAGGTGGGTTCGAGCAGTCAGGGTAAGTTTCAGAATCGTGTTCAATTGCGGCTGCCGCTGAGGGGTAAACGATGGTGGTACTGTAATTCTCGGAATGTGCCACAGAGATATAGCCTTCATCCTCCATGCTGGAAACAAAAACCCAAGGTGTGCCAGCTAGGGGCAGAAGATCTTCAGGGCTCACCGGCCCACAGATAAACTGTGTATCATCACCCGGCTGGCAGTCAGCAGAAGCTGCAAAAGCAAAGCTAAATGGGAAGGCGATCATTAGGATAAAGGCGCTGAATCTAGACAAATTCATGAGACATTCCTCAGTGGTATAAGAAGAACAAAGAATAGAAGCTGTCCTGTACGAAGTCCATCATGATTTAGAGTCAGGCGCAGCTCTTTCTTTCCATGCTTCCTGGGAAACAATATATTTGACGAGGAATGCCTGATTGATGCTGGTAACACCGGTGGTGGTTTCGGTATTCCGACTTTTGTGGCAGGTATGTCGTTTATTGCCGGTGTCCGGCTGCATGCAGACTACTAAGAGGCATTAGTTTGTTGATGTTTTGAATAAGAAGATGGAGGAGTTACCTGCTAGCTCCTTCATCTTCTTTACACGTTAAGTTGTTTGTTGAATGCCATTTTGTGCCAAGAGCCGACTTTAATCTCCTTTACAAAAAGCCACGACCTGGCAATTCCTTTTAGCGCTGTATTGCATTAAAAATTCCAGAGTTGCCGCCAGTATAGCCATCAGCAGTCAGGACAAATTCCAAATCGTAATCTGAATCTCCCACGCTAAGCGCCGATAACCTGCCAATAAGATTTAGATTGGCTTCGGGAAGTTTTGTCCGCGAAGAAGCGGTATATCTCGTCTATGTCCTGATCAAATGCAATAGACCCTTCAGTTTCAACGGAATTTCCACTGCTGGAAGTTCCTCCCATCATGAGTACATTTGTTCTCGAGCGATTTTGTGATTCTTGTATTTCCATTCGAGATAAATATCACCTAATTTTATTGGGCCTCGAGATTTTCGAAAAACTAGACTGCAGCATTGCCAGTTGCCTTGCTGATTTTGCTGTAAAGCGAGATGTCAGCCGCTATCTCTAGCTGTATATCGAAGCGTAATGTGACCCTAATCATCGTGGAAAATGATCTGTGAGGGACTTATAGTGAATTGATTGGGTGTTGTGAATCCTACTTCTTGAGCAGGGCGAGAAAATAGCGGAAATTGAGTCCAATCCTGAGATTCAAATACCTCGAGAAATGATTGAGTAGCACTGACTTCATCTCAATCAGTTTCAAATACCATTCTCATGGTTGTCATCTAAAAAATACTACTAATAGCACTGAACCCCGCTGGAACTGTGAAATCTGGTAATTTTTCCGCTATGTCAGAATAAACAGCGTCTCTGTTATTTCTGTAGGAATTGAATCTGGAAAATTCAGTATCGGCGAGAGAAGCCGTGCTGGGAAGATGTGGGAGAAAAATACATGCAGATTGTAGTTTAGGCATCTGGCATTCCTCAAATTTCAGTAGGAACAACAAAGACAAGAATATTCCCAGATTTGGGGTATTGTAAGTGCCATAGTGGTTAATAGCTTGACCCCCTCAATGAGTTTGTCTATTGTGTCGCCACCTGCGTCAGGTGCCAATTCTGGAAGCAGTTCCTTATTGGGTAAACGGGAAGTTCGGTGAGAAACCGACACTGCCCCCGCAACGGTAAGCTTGTTCGAATGATTTATTCAGAACAAGTGAGTCCGACACCGGCCTGAAACAGACTACGTCATTGCTATGCGATGATAAAACGATGCAGCGGAGGGCTCATCGGTAGTCGGTTTCTTGCCTAGGCATCCTACCCTCTACTTCTTGCCTCTCCCTCATGAAATGTAATTTTCATCGAGGTCATTAATAATGAAACTAGTAACAAACTCATCCTTCTTGGTGGGCCTTTGTCTGAGCGCGTCTGTAGTCCAGACATCAGTCCAGGCGAAGGCTCCGGGCGATACTGCTCCTGAGGAAATAATCGTGGCAGCTAATCGGCTTGAGCAATCGCTCAGCACGGTCTTGGCGGCGACTACAATCATAGACAAAGAAACTATTCGGCAGTCTCAAGCGCAGAATCTTGCAGGCTTACTAGCCGGAGTGCCTGGCTTGCAGTTTTCGCCTTCTGGCGGGCAGGGTGCGCAGACGAGTCTATTTATGCGCGGCACCGAGTCGGACCATACCTTGATTCTGATCGATGGTGTGCAGATGACAACCAACAGCGGGTCGGCAGGGCGCTTAGAATTCATTCCCCTGGATCAGATTGAACGCATCGAAATTGTGCGGGGGCCTCGTTCCAGCGTGTATGGCTCGGAAGCTATCGGCGGCGTGGTGAACATAATTACTAGGCCGAATATTCAAGAAGATTTTAATGGCTCGGTGAAGTTGATGGCGGGCACTGAGAATAGCAGCAATGCGAATATCGGCCTGCAGGGGCGAGTCGGTAATACCAACTTGTCGCTGAACGCTTCTCATCGAGAGACGGATGGGATCGATTTTAATGAGCGCGGAAATTCAGATGATGACGGTTATGAAAATGATTCGTTCTCTCTGTCTTTCTCACATCAGTTCAGCGAGCTGTTCAGTCTGTCCTCTACTTATTTTAGCTTCGACGCGGAATCCGACTACGACGATGGTGTGGTAAACACAGACAGCCAGCAATTCAGCACCACAGTCACGGCAGCGTTTACGCAGAAGTGGGGTTCGAATCTTATTCTCGAGAAATTCGAAGAAGACAACGCTAATGCTGGGGCTTTCGGGCTCACCAACAGTGGCGCCGAGAACAAGAAGCTTAGCTGGCAGAATACGTACACACTCGATGCTAGTAATGTGTTCTCCTTTGGTATCGATCACCAAGAGCAGGAGCTACGTTACGCCACATTCGGTGCTCTGCAAACCGACACGTCACGCGATAACGATGGTGTATATGGGGTGTATATTCGCGAGAGCGGGCCATTGGATTTTACGTTATCACTACGCAATGACGACAACGAGCGCTTCGGCAGTCACAGCACTGGCAGTATAGCGATTGGCAGTGATGTCGGTCAGTCTGTGCGTGCTTGGGTGAGCTACGGTACAGCATTTAAGGCGCCGAACCTGATCGACCTGTATGTGGATTTCCCATCTTTCTTTTTCTTTGCGAACCCAAACCTTAAGCCGGAAACTGCCGAGAGTGTGGAGCTAAGTCTGCAGGCTGAAACCTTGGGCGCTACCTGGCGGTTAAATGTGTTTCGCAACGACATCGATGACCTGATCTCGACTGATGCGGCATTCACCTCTTTGGCGAATATTCAAGAGGCGCGAATCGACGGCATGGAGGCGACTGTAAGTTCGACCATCGCTGGCTGGCGATTGGATGCAGCTCTCACTTTGTTAGATCACGAGAACCGAAGCACTGGGGTTAATTTACTACGCCGACCCGAACAAACGCTTTCGCTGAATATCGCTAGAGAGTTCGGCGCGTTCGACCTCGCTGTGAATCTTTTAGCGCAGAACGAGCACCTGGATATAGATCCGGTTAACTTTGGCGGCTCAACCGTGGGCGGTTTCGGTGTTGTGAATCTAATAGCCGGCTATAGATTCAGTGATGAGCTTAATCTCCGGCTACGAATCGGAAATCTGTTAGATAAGGAATATCAGATTGTCGATGGATTCAATACGCAGGATCGTACCGCACAGCTTTCGCTGAACTTTTCGTTCTAATGATTTTCGGAGTTTAGTTATGTTGAAATTCTTATCAGCGAATAAGGAAATTTTGTTCCTGCTGTTGATAGTGGTGATCAGTACGGTATTGCCGCACCCTGCGAATGTTACATCCATTGGTGCTCTAGGGTTATTCGCAGGGACTTATATTCGAAAACAGGGCTTTCTGTTGCTGCCAGTGGCGGCGGCTATACCAACCCCAAAGATAGTTGTATAATTTTAGCAAGTCACAATTTTAAATAATCAAAACCACGGTGTTATACCGAGAAAAACTAAGGAAGCTTTGTATGTCAAAAATAATTCGAAATTCACTAGCCGCCGCCATTTTGATAATTCTAACTGCCTGTGCTGCGGGTAATTCCAATCCTTTCGCAGGTGCTTGGGACACTATGGCGACCACTCCGCTTGGCAACCAGGAGTCTGTGTGGACAATAGCTGAAGATGGTACGGGCATGATGGCTAGCGATCAGGGCGACCAGGCTGTCGATGGCATAGTTGTTGATGGCAATAACGTAAGCTTCGACGTTGATGTCGATGCTGGTGGACAGTCCCTGAGTCTAAGATTCAACGGAGTAGTAGAAGGCGATTCCCTGACTGGAGCATTCGCTAGCGATTTTGGTGACTTCGACGTTACTGGAACACGACAGTAGTCGAAGCCATTGTTAATTGGTTGATAGATAGGAGTGTTATCTCTTTCGCGGGGTGCTCTCCTTTTCCGTTTATATTCCTAGTATTGCAGTGAGACTGTTATTCGTATTAGACAGTTGGGATTCAGAAAAATCATAAATGCCATCGTCTGACATTATTTCGCTCATACCCATAGCTCTTGCTCTGGGTCTTTCTCTATATACCCGCAACGTTATCGTAGGTCTCTTCACTGGCGTATTCGTGGGCGTGCTGATGTTAAATGGGCCCAACCCATTGGCCGGCGCTGGCATCATGGTTAAAGAACATCTGATCCCTGAGCTCACGGATAGTTACAACGCGGGAGTATTGATCCTGCTGGCCGTTATTGGTGGCTTCGTCGCCCTGGTTGAGAATAGCGGTGGCGGTACAGCTTTCGCCGCCTCCATCAATCGCTGGGTGAAGTCACGCCTGCAGGCGCAAACCGCCGCGTGGATCGGTGGCATTGCAGTATTTTTCTCGGACTTAGGTACGCCTCTGATAATCGGGCCGGTTTTCAGGCCACTGATGGATAGGTTACGAATCTCCAGGCAAAAACTCGCGTTTATCATCGACTCCACGTCTGCGCCCGTCGCTATCCTGGTGCCTTTTATTGGCTGGGGCGTTTACATCATGAGTTTGATCTATTCCGAATACGAGGCACTCGGAATTCAGGAGAGTGAGTTCACAGCTTTCATTCGAGCGATTCCATTTCAATTCTATGCCTGGCTCGCCGTGATGATGGTGCCGCTACTCACGTTCCTGCGCTTTGATTTCGGTGCAATGGCCAAGGCAGAGAATGTTGCGCAGCGAGACCCAGATGGGGATTCGAATGTGCTAGCGCAGGATGAGAGCCAGATTCAGTACCAAGCATTCACGCACCCGAATGCGAGGCCGGTTCTAGTATGGGCACCGCTGATCGTCCTTGCTGTAGTTCTCGGGGTAATGTTGGTGCCCCTTGGCTTTCCCTTCGAGCAAGTTTCTGGCACAGATTTTCGGGCGGGGCTGGCTACAGCCTACCTCGCTGCCGCCACACTACTAATTGTTCTGATGGCTGTACTAAAAGTGCGAGAGGTATTGGGCAGCATTGAGGTCTTTCTCAGCGGCATGAAGGGGATGACATTAGTCGCTGTGACTCTGCTTCTGGCGTGGGCGCTTAGTGACATAGGAAGGATGTTAGGAGCGGCGGATTATATCGCAGCGGTCGCCCAGGCTGGTCTGCCATATTGGATGTTGCCTGCGGTGGCCTTTGTATTAGCCGCCATTATTTCGTTTGCAACGGGTTCATCCTGGGGAACATTTGCGATCATGTTCCCCTTGGTCATACCAACCGCGGTCGCAATCGACGCGCCGCTACATGTCTGCATAGGTGCGGTTCTGTCGGGCGGGTTATTTGGTGATCATAGCTCGCCGATATCCGAGACAACCATCCTCTCATCCACCGGCGCTAGCTGTCCGCAGATAGAGCACTTCCGTACTCAGCTACCGTATGCGTTATTCAATGGGGCTATAAGCTTAAGCGCGTTTGTTGTAGCCGGTGTGACGGGGTCTGCACTGATAATTCTGGTTGCGCTAGTAGCCCAGATCGCGGGGCTCGTCGTAATACGGCGCATGCAGAGCGCTAGCTAGAACTAGCGAGCAGCCGGTTTGCGCCAGTTGAGAGACGTGGAGTAGGCTTGTTTTCAATTCAAGCCTATTCACGCAAATATGAGGCAATACCATGAAACTGTTTAAGTGCATATTGATTGTCATAGTGCTCCTTTCGACTCAGGCCATGGCGCAAACTGCCGGCGCGCCGTTAGCACCGAAAGACAGTGCCGTGGATATGTCATTAGCCGAGCTCGAGGCTGCAGCGCAACACTTGAAGGATGCCGGCATAGCTACCAAGCGCATACTTGAAGGTGGCATCTTCAGTGTCAATGTTCGGCATATCGAAGGTGCAGAGACGGCACTTCAGCATGGCCGTATCAGCGAGGTCTGGGTAATTCGAGAGGGTTCTGGAATTGTCGCTACAGGAGGCGAATTAGTAGACAAGGAAGCAGGATCTGGCTCCGGAGAATTTAGAGGTAGCGCAATTCGTGGCGGGCATGAGCGCCTGATACAGGCAGGTGATATTGTGTTCGTTCCACCCGGCATACCACATGGCATAAAGCAAACTGATTCACTCGTGTATCTAAACATACGTTTCGAGCTGAGAGACGAAGACTAGTGAGGCTGGGTTGTATGCGTTCTGATCTTCAACAATGTTTCACGTTCCTGATCCTTGTCGGGGCACTACTGAGCAGCACATCTGTATTCGCCGCTGAGGTTGATGAGGCACTCGTGCGCGCGGCGATGAGCAGAGAGGGCAGGTTGCCTGATGATCTCGCCAGAGATAGCCGCAGTAGGCCCGAGGCGGTTATTCCTCTATTGCACATCGAGCCGGGTGCTATCGTCGTCGATATCTTTGGTAGCGGCGGTTATTACAGTGAGCTTCTTGCTGGAGTTGTAGGTGACAACGGAGAGGTCTGGCTCCACAACAACGATGGCTTCGAAGCCTGGGGCATTAACGGGCTACGCGATCGCTTTGATAAGCGGGACCCTGGGAACATCAATCGTCATACCCGCAGCGGCATTAATCTCGATCTAGGAGAGGAGACCATGGATGCGGCCATAATCGTGATGGCGCTGCATGATATCTATGTCATTCCCAAGCGTTACAACGGTGAAGAATATGTGCCAGTTGGTAGGCCAGCTAACTCCAAGTATTTTTTGGAGCAGATCTATCAGGCCTTAAAACCTGGGTCGCGTTTTGTGGTAGTGGAGCATGCGGGTGACGCATTGATGGAAAGCGAGGAAGTCTTCGATCTGCATCGAATGGTCGAGGCTATGGCGCGAAGTGAAGTCGAGAGCGTGGGATTTCGCTTGATAGAAAGTAGCGATACACTGCGAAATCCGCTAGATGATCGCACCATGATCGTATTCGATTCGGATATAAAGGGGCAAACTGATCGTTTCGTCCTGAGTTTTGAGAAGCCATCCAGTTAATCACGCTAGACTTCAACCTTTGAGATCATTATGCTTCGTTTCATTATGAATAAATCAATCCTGCTTCCCGCAATATCGGTTCTAGCTATCGTTTGTGCGACTAATAGCTTCGCGCAAGAGATAATAGAGTCAAGTGTGCCACAGTCAATCCGAGATATGATTCTACGCAGCCAGGCTGACACTCAATTTGATCAGACAGCGCGCGTGCAGATGGAAGTGCAGTATGGCGACTTTCTTAGGTCGTTAGTCACACAACCTCTAAAGCACAATCAAGTAGAAACACTATTGGTGGAATTGTTTAGTGAACGCGCAGAATTGAGTTTACGAGTTGCTCAGAATCAGGCCTCGCCGGATCGACTTAAAGTAATCACTGAATACGAATATGTTCGCTCCAGACTTGAGCCGTTGTTGACTATGGCGGAGCTCGGCGTTATCGATTCGCAGCGCACAGGGGCGACAGATGAGCAGCTGAAAGGTGGCTATGCACAAGAGCTTTCGCGCACAACTGGCAGCCTAGACAAAGCTGACAAAGATTTGCTCCTCGATACCATCGTTAAACACATTCGCATGGCGCAGGGCGAAACCGGTAGGATGGATGCGCAAAATATCGAAGAGCTGATTCAGAAACAGAGCGCATCTTTTATGCATGCCAGAATGGAGTTGGAGTTGCTTTTCGATGAGGGTGAGTTGGAGCAGGTCGATCAATTCATGGGCCGCCTGCATAACAATCTTTATCGAAATCGTTCGATGTCAGATCAGTAGCAAACGGTTGATAAATTATCCTGTCTGCGTGGCAGACAGTTTGCCCCGCAAAGTCGCTAGTAGTTCATCGTCAAAACCCTTCACGTGATCATCGTCAATCGAGAGCTCTTTGAGCGACGATGTTCCTAGAAAGTCTGCCACATCGCAATCTTTTTCTTCGGCCGTCAGATTGCTTTCCACTAGCTGTACATAAACACATGGATTCGTGTGCCCATACAATAACAGGCAAGTCGTTGATATCTTGACGTTAGCGCAGAGAGTTCCCGGACTCATTGCGTGTGTTAGAGTTCTGTTGATATTGCTCGACTATTGACTGTTCTCCTGTCATAAGTGAGGGTCTCGGACTCTACTTGACCGAACAGCCAAGAACTAGAATAACTAAATAAGGAGTTCGAAATGAACGAGCGCAAACTAGCGCTGCCAATGCTGGCAGTGGCAGCAGTGATTGGATTTTCTCCGTCCATCATCAATGCCGTAGTTTCGGTGTACCCTACCCACACAACTATCTATCAACCAGATAAGACTTGGAATGGTTATACCTTGTTTGATGGCGCAGATGATAAGGGAGTTACCCTCATCGACATGAATGGCAACATTCTAAGACGCTGGCCTGAGCTGGCAGGCATGGGGCCCTTTCGCATGTTGCCTGGTGGCTATGTAATGGGTGGTGATGTAGAGCGCACACCTTATCAGGAATCGGTTGCACTGATTGAATACGACTGGGATGGCAACGAAGTTTGGCGCTTTGATCGCATGGACATGGTGGCTGGGCCGACGAGTAATGATGAAGAAGAGACGAACGAGAGCGCACCCGCGGTCTGGGCTTCACGCCAACATCACGATTGGCAAAGAGAGGGCAATCCCATCGGTTACTACTCTCCTGAATTACTGCCTAATGCGACAGGCGGTAATACTCTCATTCTTGCGCACAAGAATGTGACGAACCTTAATGTCTCCGATAAACGCTTAGAAGATGATTATATTTACGAAGTCTCCTGGGACGGCGAAATTCTATGGGAGTGGTTGGCCAGTGACCACATCGACGAGATGGGATTTTCGCAAGATGCACGTAATGCGATCTATCGATCAGTGGGCTTTAACAACGCAAGACAGAGTGCGGACTGGTTGCATGTAAATTCGGCAAATTACTTAGGTCCGAATAAGTGGTACGACGCCGGAGATGAGCGCTTCCATCCGGACCACATCATGATCAGTAGTCGAACAGCAAACATAATTGCTATTATTGCGCGCGATGGCAGCATAGTCTGGCGTATGGGTCCGGATTACACAGAGTCAGAGCCTCTGGCCGAGCTTGGTCAGATTATTGGTCAGCACAATCCACATATCATTCCACAAGGTCTTCCCGGTGCAGGCAATTTGTTGGTATTCGATAATGGCGGCAAAGGCGGCTATGGGAGTGCAAATCCTGCGCGACCGAATGGCACTAATGCGTTAACGCGAGACAGCTCTCGTGTATTGGAAATCAATCCTCTTACATTTGAGGTGGTTTGGGAGTACTCGATCGACTCTTTCACCGAAAGTTTTCAGTTCTATAGCTGGTATGTGAGTAATGCTCAGCGGCTGCCTAACGGCAACACTATGATCAACGAAGGCATGAATGGTCGGTTTTTTGAACTCACCGAAGACAAGGAGCTGGTTTGGGAATTTGTAAGTCCTTTTGTTAGCGATGAGGCTACGCCTAGTCCTCGAGTTTACCGAGCTTACCGAATTCCCTATGAATGGGTGCCTCAGTTAGACCCGCCAAGAGAAAGGGCGGTGATACCTCCAGCTTTGGGTGAATTTAGGATACCTGCGCAGCCGTAGATTGCTAATTCGCTTTTTAAGCTTCGTCTTTGTATGTGCTCAAACACAGTTGGGGTCGCGGCTTACTGCTGGAAAGGCCGCATATTTTTC
>Ga0308010_1002021_pt1 | contig 10851 bp, 13 predicted proteins | sample Neamet129_FD_202368 | JGI IMG/M metagenome (GOLD analysis project Ga0308010, IMG submission 202368) | Marine microbial communities from water near the shore, Antarctic Ocean - #129 | ecosystem: Environmental > Aquatic > Marine > Unclassified | place: Southern Ocean | collected 2014-07-24 | reverse complement strand
TCCGATCTCAAGGAAAAATATTTCAGCAATAAATCGCATCTTGATATCTATGTACAAAACTTTGTAGTTACAACGAATGAAATCATAACAAAAAAAGGCTTAATGGGTTATGAATATGAATATCCTCATTTTATAGAATTCGGTGAAATATATAGCGATTACAGGAAATGGTTATATTATAATCATATCCGATATTATGAAAAGATGGGTCATACAAGTTGGATAAAGTCCCCGGAAAAGAAAGAATTACTACAGAAATGTATTGATACATTTGGAGAGATAGCAACCGATCCCATGACCACATCGGGTTCATCAGGATATGGTTTCATTAATATAAAATTCAAATAGTTATTTTTTATTCTGGATTAGTATTTGAGTATGATCAATAAAACGACGAAGTGATTCACATGTGGGATACATTGATCTGAAACTCTTCAGAGTATTAATTTTATGATTGGATAATTCGGCTTCGGATTTAAGATGGTCGTTTAGTTTTTGTATTTTTTCATTATTTTCCTTTATCTTCTCCTGACATTTAAGTTTTTCTTCTTCTGAATCTGTTTCTTTACTTTCAGGTTGTTTAACCTTCTGAATACCTGAAATAATTTTCTTCTTAAGTTCATTGAATTCATTAAAGATAATTTCTTCTTCTGAGATGATTTCATCAAATCTATCAATCTGCCACCAATAAAAAAATTCATCAAATGAATATTCTTTTTCATCAATGGTAGCAATAGTTTCATCTTTTGATGAAAATGTGACTACATCTTTGAGTACTTCCTTGACATAGATTGCCAAGTGAAGTTCAAATTTAATATCAAGGATTTGTTTATTCTCTTTCTGAAATATTTCAATTCTATCCAACCACATTATGAGAGATAATTATTTTTTAAACTTAGTTTAAACGTTGTTTACTAAATGTTTCATTAGGATTGCGATTGTGAGAGGACCAATACAACCAGGAACGGGTGTGATATAGTTAACTTTATGAATTACATCATCAAAATTGACATCTCCTACAATTTTGTTAGATACATGATTAATACCGACATCAATAATAATGGATCCTTCTTTAATCCATGATTGATCAACTAAATGAGGAACACCACAACATACAACTAAGATATCGGCATCATTTGTGATTTCTTTGATTCTTTCGGTGTGAATATTACAGAGAGTAGTCGTCGCTCCTTCATGAAGGAGCAATAGCGATAAAGGAACACCTACAACCTTACTTGAGCCTACGATTACGCAGTGTTTACCTTTGATAGGTATTTCATGATAGTTAAGTAATTCAAGACAACCTTCTGCTGTGCAAGGTATCATTTTTGGATTCCCGAGGGTAAGATTACCAACATTAGAATGATGAAATCCATCAATATCTTTTTCAGGAGATACAGAATTCAGAATTTTATATTCATCATCTTGTGAAAAGTTATCGGGCAAAGGAAGCTGAACAATAATTCCACTGATAGATTTAATCTGATTCAGTGTATTGATTTCTTTGATAATTTTGTCGATAGTGGGCAACGCGGGATATTGAAACAAAAAACATTGAATACCCAATTCACGGCATTTTTTCTGCTTTAATTTGATATATGTTAATGAATCTTTTCTTGATCCAACAAGGATAATTGCGAGACCAGGTTTATCATATTTCTCGCGTGTTTCCAATTGAAGTGAAATATCATCATAGATTAATTTGAGGAGAGGTTTACTTGTTAATATTTTCTTTTCCATTAATAAAACATTATGATAGTTATATTTAAATATGGAAAAACTAGTTCAATCATTACAAACAAGTGATTATGTTAAAAGTTTGTTGATGAATAATATTCATATTCGTGAGAAATTACCGGTGAGATATGTTCCTCTAGTTTGATGGATATTTTAAACAGAATAATACTGTGATAAAATACACTGTAAATAGGTAGAGATAATAGGAAATCTTAAATAGATAATATTGATCTAGGGGAACAATGAATACAGCGAATAGTGTCATGATAAAACTCGCGATAATCATGGATACACATAAATCCCAATGTTCTTCTTTTTTGTCTAGATAAATACATTCTTTTAGCATATCCTTATGAAAATCACGACTAACTAATTCTTTCTTGAGAAACTCATCCAGAACACTCACGTGTGTAACCCTAACAAAAGGATTCTGGTGTTCTTCCTTGTATCGTCTATGAAAATAGTCGTAATTCCATTCACTTTGCTGAAAGGTTGGTTCTTCCGACATTATTTGAATCTGTTTGATGAGTTACTTAAGAAACAAATCAAATTTATTTCATTAATTGAACTACCTTCTCTGCCGGCTTCAATTTGTAACCTAAGAAGACGGCTAAACCGACAATTAAGGCAATAATGAAAGAACTCATTACAGGGACCTGATTATGATGAACCATCATGTGCATGAACTGGCCTTTGGGACCGAGTGATGCGGCACCATTGGGAGGCATTTTCTCTTCTTTCGTGGCGAAAGGTTTTAGAACCATCGGTAAGACAATATTCAGAACGACACCCAGTAAAATAGCATTCGCAACGCAGAAAACTTCAGAACCCATTATTATTATTTATATACTCATATAGAAAAAAATTTCAAGTTGGGCACTCCGATAAGAAAAAAATTTCAAGTTGGGCACTCCGATAAGAAAAAATTTATTAGTGACCGGCTCCTCTGGCGCTGCGCCCTCCTCTGCTATGGGGGGCACCCGCGGCCGGCGCGCTGCGAACCCGCTCCCGAGCCATGTGAGCAGCGCTTAAGGTGTCAAACGCGACTCCACCTTCGGATGTAGCACACGAACTACGTTCAGCGTACGAAGATCCATACTGTGCACACTGTGATTTTTGGGCTACGGCGGTCCGGGTCAAATATGCACAGAGGTACGGGTCTCCTGATTGCAGATGACCCTGTGTCCTCGGATTGTCTCTAAGCCATCCATGCATTCCCGACCAAGATATATAATCACACAACGCGAAGCTGTCGCCGCTATGCGGTGGAGGCAAATTCTCGGAGCCACAAGTTGTTTTAGAGGCGGCCACCGCCGTATTACAATCCTCTGCATTAGCGAATTCTTCAAATTGAACTCCAAAGAAGGAACATAAAACTAAACCGCCCACGATACCTAATAGAATTTCTTTATTCTGTTTTAATAAATTGGGGACATATTTTCCACCGAAATAAACATAGACAACAAAAACGATAACAAGGATCAATTGATTCATTATATTATATATATAGAAAAAAATTTTTTTTGTCTTTTTGTTTTTATATTGTTTTTATATTGTTTTTGTTTATTTACCATGTGATTTCCCGGATCTTCCTGTAATCATCACTCTTACACGGTCTACCGGGATAACCCGCAATTTTCATCTTGATACCTAATTCTACTTTCAATTGTTTTTTTATTTTTTCGGTGTCTTCTTTTGAGAAGACATTTTTCTTCAAGAAAATGGGCACTGGCTCATTGTCTTCTGGTCTTTTGTATGAGTTGATTCCTGCTCTCGCGAGTGCTTTCACAGTTTCAACGAATTCGTCAACTGTGTCCACATAGTATCCCTTTTTGGGTAGAGAACCAATCACAAAGACTTCACATTCTCCAGTAGGAGCATCGGTAGTTGAACTCTCTCCGACCTTTGTTCCTGAAAACTTCTGACTACTTCCACCGGAAGGATAAGAATCCACAACCTTCTGTGATACATGGGTGGAAGACTCAACTGAAGGTTCTTCGCTCCGAACATAATTGCAGGCAGGAGCAACCTTCGGTGTCGGTCTCTCAATCTCATCGTCGGCATGGATTTCGCGATAGAGGACCCATCCCCCGAGATAGTAATCGGTGCTACCCTTGCGCTTGTAGAGGATAAATGGATTCTCCTCAAATGAGTATTTATGAGGGTCATTTGTCACTGAGCGCAACTTGCCGGGGCGAACACGATTGTGGTCTCTCACGGATGCCTTCAGCATTTTCTCGTCTTCCTCATGATTCGTTCTGGTTGCTTTGTGAAACTTTCCACTATCAAGGAGTTTTTTCATGATCTCTCCAGCATCATCTTGGCACTTGATGAGACCGGGGTTTTCCTCAAGACACTGATGAATCTGCCAACCCAAATCAGAATTGGGATCAATTTCAAGGAGGTCTCCCGGAATATGAATGGGATGGATGGGCATCATTTCAATTCCATCCTTGGATGTTGCCTTGAGAGTTGTCTTGCGACCTCCGCTCAAATTCATTGCCTTAGAGATTTTCCCGAGGAGTTCAACATCCCCCGATCCGACCCAAGCCTTAGAATAATCTGCGATGTGCTCTTCAGATAGCCGAGAAACATACACATCAATGCTCACAGTAGAATTGTATCCACAGACACGACCAACGAGACCCTGTAGCAATGTGTCCGCGTTCGGGTTGTTGCTGGACTCATATACCATACCCAAATAGGTCTTGTCAATCACTTGTCCCATCCGACACCGACCACTGATATGAATCACCGTCGGATTGGTCGGTTTCTCGCAGAGAATATTCTTGATTCCGATTTCTCCACCGAATGAGTGGATACAATCATATCCCAAGCGAGTACATTCTGCGAGAATGATGGCGTGGGTTTCTTTGCGTTCAAACGTCCGAACGATACAGTATTTCCCCAGGTATATCGCCTTGTTTGCCGCGAGAACCTGAAAGAAGTGATCATTCGGTCCTTCAATCTTTTGAGCTTCAAACTTGATGCTTTCAGCGCGATAGAAATCCATGACACCAAGAAATCCAGGTCCAGGATCCATCTGGTGAATGTATTTCTCAGAGAGTTCCGTCGCCATTTCGGATGGACCGAGACCTTCGCCCTGAGCGTGATTCGCCACGATTTCGGAGAACGGGGTGGCGCTCACACCCAGGATGAAGTTGGTTTTTGAATTCAATTGAGAGAAGTCTCCAAGCAACGCGCCGTCAAATCCGTTCTGTTTGTAAAACTCTTTGTATGGTTTGTTGGTCTTGGATTGCGCCATGTGACATTCTTCATGGATCACCAGTGTCCGGGTTGTGATACCCTTGATGGAGGTGAGTTCGTTTGAGAAGTGAACATCAATGCGAGCCTTGAGTAAACTCATCGCCCCTGCCGTATCACCACTCTCAAGGAGTTCCGTCTGATATTCCTTGAGAGCATCATGAGCATCATCCTTCGCCTGCTCTCGCAAAGAAGTTTCAGCTGAACCGCAGATGATGACGACACGGTCAATGAAAAGTCGGCGGATCATCTCAAAAGCGGTGAAGAGGTAAGTGCCAGTCTTGCCACTCTGCATCTGAGCGAGGAGGATGGCGTAAGGTTGACCTTTGGTCATCTTGGCGATGATGGAAGAAGCCGCGCGACGCTGTCCATGATGGAACACCATGATGGACGAAGAGATGGATAGATGTATAAGTAAGAATTAGCGAGGGGTAACCGTTTCCGGTCAGAGTTGTGTTTGTCTAATGAAATTAGTTTTGTTCTCAATCAAATTTGTGAACATCGGAAAAAAATTTATACCCTTAGAATTTATTCGGGTCAAACATTAAAGATATAGAAAATCCATAAATTTGATTTAAAAATTATTGAATAATTATAGTAATAATGGAATACGAAACGGAACTTAGGGAATCGGGTTCATATACGGAAATTGAGATCCAAGAGAAGTTATCAGATAAACAATCAATAGATTACCTCCTTAATTCAGAGGGAAATACTGCTTTATTCTCTCCCCCGAAAACTCAAGAAGATCATTATCGGGGCAATAATTCACATAAAAATATTATCACCCTAGCATCAATGGGTGGAAAAACATTCGGTGCTAGGGCAGAAGCGATATTTAGACAGCATCTTAATATGCGAAAATCGCCTGAATCTGGTTGGGACCATATAAAAATGGATAAGAAAATAGAACAAAAATCTATTAGGAAAGATAAAAATGGACATTTCGGTGCTTACATGCACGTTGAACCAAAACACGAATGGGATTATCTACTTGTAGTAAGGATGGAATATAAATCTTTCACTACATATATTATAAAAAGGGAAAGTATCCTTCATTTCATTGAAAATATCTCCGTGTATAAATTTATTTCGGTTCAGGGAAAAAATAATGGAGATTCGTATCAGGGATATTTACTCAAAGATAGTATTCCCGATAATATCAGACAAGAACATTATACACAAATTAATTCGGAACAAGATATTATTGACTTTATTCATTATGATTTAGCGAATACATAAGTAACATCCCCATCTGTAGTCTTATTCTTCTGTGTATTCTTCTTAATAGAGAATTGTCTATCTAATAGCCAACCATTGTCCAGATGAATCTGAATGACATCATCTAACAGATTATATTTTTTATCTGTTTTGATATTTTTGACTGACCAACAACTATATTTTGTAACATGAGAACAGACAAAATCAATAATAGGTTTAATGAATTCATTTAACCATTCATCATATGAAGGATATTGTTTAATTGATTGTGAATCTTCATGTGAATAAACTTCCAGATCATAGTAAGGCGGACTTGTTAAACACATATCAAATCGTTTTTCATTGAGTACGTCTAGCATATCTTCAACTGGAGAATGATAAATATCAATTTGTTTTTCCAGACCAATATCTTTTGCCATCTTTTCTAATCCTAAGAATGTTTTACTGAATGGCTCACATCCAGTATAATGATAATCATCCCCTAAACAAGTAGTCCCAATCATTCTACCACCCCATCCGATACATGGGTCAAACACCGTCTTGCAATCTAATTCTTTAACGATTGATTTTGTCATAATTGGGGAATAGATTGTTACAGGGTTGAATTTAATTGCTCTCTTTATTTCAGATAATTGGCTATTGACCGTCCTATTAGGTTTATCAAGAGATTTAAATGCTTTTTTAAGTTTCTCTTCTGTCCATAATTTCAGAATATTATTGCCGTTATAATCTTCAACCTCATGAAGATGAGGCATATATTTTCTAATAATGGCGTTTGATTTACTTGTTTTTTGTGCTGAGATTTTATCAATCTCAACCGTATCTTTCATTAACGATTTATATTCTTTATTGATATCAATCTCTTTTTGAAAATATTTTTCAGTTTCATAAAAACCCGAATTTAAAAATTCATCAATAATTTGGGGAATAACTTCATCATATTTTTTTTTTGTAATATGTACGTGATTACTACATGAAGTAAATTTACCTTTACTATCAATGATACCTGATCTATCTGGATTATCTGGATCAGTTTTTTGATATTCTTTCAAATGAAGACCACACCGACAATTGATATACTGTTTTGAAATCGGAAACATTGTTAATATTTATTTTCAAATAGTTTTTAAATTCAAATAATCAAATTTTATATTGATTTATTATATATGACTACTATACCGATCAATACAAAATTATATAAAACAGTATCTTTCCCATGTAAATCTATCTCAGAATACATGCGTTTATTTCCAGAAGAACCATGTCGGACCAATAAGATGTTATGGCTTAGCGAAGATAAAGAAAGAGCATTATCCTATGGTTCTTCATTAAAAACATTCATGACCAAATCTGATATTGATTTATGGGATTTGATGGGTCCTGTATATCCATTTCAGATTAAGGATGCCGATGTTGAATTCGTTGGTAAGATGGGTAATATTATGAATCTGTTCGGTCCAGGTGATTTATCAATGAAAGCAAATTCTCTCTATAGTTTTTTAACTGGATCAGGTTCTTATAATGTTGAGAAACAACTTGCTTTCCTGAAAGCAATTCATTCAGAAATAGAAGACGATGCTAATTTAGTTTTTGATGGAAAAACTGCGAGCCAAACGATAATGACACCCGATGCGAAGAGTTTCAAAGATGTAGTCCAAGAATATATCAAGATAGGCGATGACTTGGGTCCAGTACTACTTGGACCTGATATCACTAATCAAAGATTAAGTATTTATGGATTGGATCAGATATTATTAAAGATGATGTGTCTTAATGAAACCGATGAAGTTGCCACCAAACAAGGTGTAAAAGGATGGATGGTTCCTCAGGGTAAACAGTCTGTATGGTCAGAGTTTGTGGATGGTGTTCAAGTCAGTGATATGGGCGAATTGGCTTTATTTGATTGCAGTAATCTGATATCTTGTGGGGAAGAGAAGAAAGCTCAAGTGAAGAAGACAAAGAAGACAAAGAAGACAAAGAAGACAAAGAAGACAAAGAAGAAGAAGAAGACCAAGACCAAGAAGAGGAAGACCAAGATCAAGAAGAAGTCTAAGAGAACAAAAAAAAGAAGAAATCTGCCTATGAAACGTTTAACTAGAAGAGGGAAAGCATGGGCTAAATCAATGTCTAAGTATATGAGTGATTTAGAGATTTGAAAATTCTTGATTCTCAAAATCATACCAAAGTGAGATGATTGACCCCTGTTTTACAAAGTCGTTAACTTTTTTATTAAGATATTGAATCATTTTTCTATCAGTCCTATCAAGATGATTGACGATAAAGATACCGCTTGAATCAATTGGGTCTTCATAATCTGTTATTCTTTCTGGAGGTAAGCTATTCCATATTACAAAATGACCACATTTGGTCAGTGGTTGAATGGAATATACTGTATAACCGGGATCAAGACACTGGTTTTCATCATAGATAAATCTTTCAAAGAGAGCCGTTTTAAGAAATCCTGGATAGAATAATTTGATATCATATAATGAAGGTTTCAGTTTAATCTGATGGAAAGGGAAAGAATAATCTCTTTCTAGGGTCAATATCATATCAAATAGATATCGGCATAAATAAATATCACTTAAAAATTCCTTTAGAATTAATTGGATAAGTGTATCGCGATACATAATCTAATTATAGAAGTAAACAATAATATCAAATTTAAATGAATTATCCCTTAACAACGAATCAAGAAATATTATTATCCTTATCAAGAGTAATGCCGATTAATGAACTTCGTTATAAAATAGTGGCTTATAAGAATCAGATTGAAAAAAAAGAAGCATTAGAATATCATAGTGAGAGATGGGAAACAATTTCATCAGGATATTTCAGAGCAACTGAAGTACAATATGGTTTTAATGGTCTTCATGGTGAGCTCCATATTTCTTCATGGATTACTGATGAGAATAATTGGATCGCTACTAAAGATCATAATTTAGATTTTTACAATGAAACTGGATTTTCCTATCAGGTGAGGAATCTATTAATGAATCTGTTAAGTTGTCCTACCCTGCCAACCAATAATATTTTAAATTGCTCTTTGTATGAATGGAGGAAATATGATGATAAATTATATGGATTTTTATCACGAATGATAAAAGAGAAATTAGAGGATAATTAATTCATTCTTTGTCTCAGAAGTGAAAATCTTAACGATATTACGATTATTCCGGATGACACATATGAATGTATGTCCTTTGAATGATAATTGAGTTCTGCTAATAGAAAACTCGCAATATTCGTGGGCGACTTTTTTCCCTCTTATTTTATCTAATCTTTTACAGTGCTTTTTAATCTCATTATTAGGAATAAGATGAAGACTGCGGACATATATGTCGGGTACCCAATATAGAATGATATCTTCATATAATGTATTCTTTATCTTGAATGAAGTATTTGGCGATGGTCGTCGCGAAGTTGCATGAGGCTTGTAGTCTTCAATCGTGATAATTCCAAGGATATTATATGTTCCATTCTTCTTTTTGATGAACTGTTTCGGATCCCGAATATTATCGACAGAGGTGTCATAGCGTTTATGATTCTCAGGCATTAGTGGATGAATATCCATATTTTGATGACCCTTGATAATATCCCCGACATGAACAATACATACGATAACATATTTAGTGGTCTTACCTTTCTCGGAGTAATAAATCGCCTTCTCTATATCGTTGGTGAAATAGATACCTCTTCCGAATAGAGAACCATGAACAGGATTAGATGTTAATCTGAAATCATCGGAAAGAATACTCATAAGATTATCACCATTTGTCCCGTGATATAATATCATTTCTCCATTTTCTCCCAATGAATTATATTGAGAGATATATTTCCCTTTATTTCCCCTATAAATGATATCGTTATTAGGATCATTGTGACTATCAAAGATTACGTTTGATTCGTTATATTTGGATTGCAACGAATTAACTAAATCGTGTATCTCATCATCATGGGGTTTGTCCATATACATCTCCGTGTATCTCTCATCTTTTTCTTCTTCTGTCTCAAAAATATCATATAGATTTGAGATTACTTCCGGTGTTGGAGGAGGGTGGGTGTCGCTATTTTGACGAATGATAAAAGTAATCAGATCATGTTTCCTTGTATGATAGGAAAAGTTCTTGTATTTCAATCGGTCACTCCGGCATATTTCTCTGAGATCAGTAACCGATTTTTGTTTTAGTTCTCCAAAATCCATTTTTATGTTTAGTGATCAATAATCATTTAAATAATCAAATTTATTTGAATAATAAGAGTATAGATATATATGAAATGGTTTGATGATTTAAAAGAGGATGAAAAGAAATATCTTGAGGAACACGAAGATCCATCACATATGATAAAATACTTGAAACAAGGGAAATCTTTTATTGATTCGTTAAAATTAGGGTATCTTGATTATGTGAAAGAAGATATTGAATTGTATAAACATGAAATTAATGAATTTAAACAAAAAAAAATTTGATTTAAGCCTAAATAGATTCAATTATAGTATAATTAAAATGTCGGCATTTTTCTCAAGCGATCCATATGGAACTTCTGAAGTAACCAAAATGAGCATCGGAGAATGCTTTAATCTATTGACCGATGGAGAACTCATGACACCGGATTATCAAAGAGGAT
>Ga0308010_1002019_pt1 | contig 10857 bp, 6 predicted proteins | sample Neamet129_FD_202368 | JGI IMG/M metagenome (GOLD analysis project Ga0308010, IMG submission 202368) | Marine microbial communities from water near the shore, Antarctic Ocean - #129 | ecosystem: Environmental > Aquatic > Marine > Unclassified | place: Southern Ocean | collected 2014-07-24 | reverse complement strand
CCTACCACGGCAGCACTATTGCATCAGCTAGCCTTGGTGGCTTTGAATTTGTCCATAACCAATTTGAAACTCTGCCCTACGTTCAGCACATAGCTGACCCTAACTGGTATGTTAGCGGCGGAGATCTTAGCGAAGAAGAATTTGGGCTTCAAGCAGCTCGAGAACTAGAAAAAAGAATAGATCAGCTGGGTGAAGAAAATGTTGCGGCCTTTATTGCAGAACCTATTCAGGGTGCAGGCGGGGTTATTGTGCCCCCTGATAGCTACTGGCCGGAAGTTCGTCGTATTTTAAAAGAACGGGATATTCTCTTTGTTAGTGATGAGGTTATTTGTGGTTTTGGACGGACCGGCAAACTATTTGGTTGTGAAACCTATGGTATGGAACCCGACCTATTAACCTTTGCCAAGGCAGTCACCAATGGCTTTCAGCCCTTAGGTGGCGTTATGGTCAGCGAAAAAGTTGCTGAGGTTATTACTGGTGATGGCGGTGAATTCGGCCACGGGTTCACCTATTCCGGGCATCCTATTGCTTGCGCAGCGGCCTTAGCCACTATGGATATAATGGAAAACGGCAACTTTATACAGCACGTGGCAGACGATATTGGTCCCTACCTGCAACAACAGTGGACAGCACTAGGCAATCACCCAATTGTAGGTCATGTGCGCGGTGCTGGCATGCTTGGCTCGATCGAATTGGTGCGTGACAAAGAGAGCCGTGAACGTCTTGAGCCTGAGCAAAAATCGGGTGGTATATGTCGGGAGTTTTGTGTCGCTAATGGCTTGATTATGCGTGCGGTGGGAGACTCGATGATTATCTCCCCCCCGTTTGTCAGTACCCACGAAGAAATTGACTTATTGATCGCTCGAGCGACCAAGTCACTGGATCAAACAGCTGAACATTATTCTGTATAGAAAGTTCTAGTGCGGACTGCGTTATAATAAATGACTTAGAACAACGATTAATTGATACGTTTTATATAGGGAAATCTGTAATGGCAGGCGATTGGGGAAAATTTAACTGGGAAGATCCGTTTAATCTCGATGATCAACTTAACGACGAAGAACGCTTAGTGCGCGACACAGCCGCAGCCTATGCTCAAGAAAAACTAGCCCCTCGGGTTCTTGAGGCGTACCGCCAAGAGAAAACCGATCGAAACATATTTAATGAAATGGGCGAGCTGGGCTTGCTGGGTTCAACTATTGATGGCTATGGCTGCCCCGGCGTTAGCTATGTTAGCTATGGATTGGTGGCTAGAGAAGTTGAAAGGGTAGATTCCGGCTACCGCTCAATGATGAGCGTTCAGTCCAGTTTGGTCATGTACCCTATTTATACCTATGGAACTGAGCAACAAAAAGAAAAGTATCTCCCCAAACTCGCCACTGGTGAGTGGGTAGGCTGTTTTGGACTTACCGAGCCCGATGCTGGGTCTGATCCTGGCGGCATGAAAACCAGAGCTAAGACGGTGGATGGCGGATATATTATTTCTGGCAGTAAGATGTGGATTAGTAACTCGCCGATTGCCGATGTGTTTGTTGTTTGGGCTAAAACTGACGATGGCATTATTCGTGGCTTTATACTCGAAAAAGGCATGAAAGGACTTTCTGCGCCTAAAATTGAAGGTAAATTGGCACTGCGTGCCTCTATTACTGGCGAGATTGTTATGGATGAAGTATTCGTTGCCGATGAGCAACTGATGCCCAATGTACAAGGTCTTAAAGGGCCCTTTGGCTGCCTAAACTCGGCGCGCTACGGCATCAGCTGGGGCGCTTTAGGCGCAGCTGAAAGTTGCTGGCACTCAGCACGGCAATATACTCTAGATCGTGTCCAGTTCAATCGACCCTTAGCCGCTAACCAACTTATTCAATTTAAGCTAGCCAACATGCAAACCGATATTAGTCTTGGCTTGCAGGGGTCTCTTCGCGCTGGGCGGTTAAAAGAACAGGGTAATCTAGCTCCAGAGCTAATATCACTACTGAAGCGTAATAACTGCAGCAAAGCACTTGAAATAGCTCGAATGGCGAGAGACATGCATGGCGGAAATGGTATTTCGGATGAATATCCAGTGATGCGTCATATGCTGAATCTTGAAGTCGTCAATACCTACGAAGGTACAGCAGATGTCCACGCCTTGATCTTAGGAAGAGCGCAAACGGGCATTCAAGCCTTTAGTTAGATTGACTCATAGGTAGGGAAAATCATGGCCGGTCCACTCACAGGTTATCGCGTATTGGATATGAGCCGGGTATTAGCCGGTCCTTGGGCTGGGCAATTATTAGCGGACCTAGGAGCGGACGTAATCAAGGTAGAGCGACCTAAGATAGGCGATGATACACGTCATTGGGGACCTCCATACCTAAAAGATACAGCTGGCAACGATACGGAAGATGCCGCCTATTTTTTCTCAGCTAATCGCGGAAAACGATCCCTCACCGTCGATATCACTCATCCAGAGGGTCAGGATATTATCCGAAAACTAGCGGCTAAGGTTGATGTCGTAATTGAAAATTATAAAGTGGGAGGCCTTGCTAAATATGGGCTTGATTACTCTTCTTTAAAAAAGGTTAATCCGAAACTGGTCTACTGCTCCATCACTGGCTTTGGCCAAACTGGGCCTTACGCCCAACGTCCCGGATATGATTTTCTTATTCAAGGTATGGCTGGGCTAATGAGTGTTACAGGCGAACCCGACAGCCAAAATGGTGGCAGCCCCACCAAAGTTGGCGTCGCAGTAACAGATATATTTACTGGGCTCTATGCTGCCAATGCTATTCAAGGCGCTCTCTTAGAACGCCATCATTCCGGTATAGGACAGTATATTGACCTTGCTCTACTCGACGTTCAGGCCGCCGTCATGGCCAACCAAGCTAGTAACTATCTCATCGGCGGCCAAGTCCCAGGCCGCTTAGGTAATGCACACCCCAATATAGTCCCCTATCAAGCCTTTGCCACCGCAGACAGTCATATTATTATCACCGTGGGCAATGACCAGCAGTTCATGCGCTTCTGCCAAGTGATAGAACAACCTAAATGGGCTGATGACCAACGTTATGCCACTAACACTGCACGTGTTAACAATCGCGCGACGCTTTGTGGCCAAATTACCAAGCATCTTAAGCAACAAACTAGTCAGTATTGGCTCTCTAAATTTGAAGATCATGGAGTTCCCTGCGGCCCCATCAACACCATAGATCAAGTATTCGACGACCCCCAAATACAGTCGCGTAATATGGTTCTAACCATGCAAGACACTCGTGCGGGTGAACTAAAGTTAGTCGCCAATCCAATAAACTACAGCCGATCGCAAATAGAATACAATCTGGCACCCCCCGAATTAGGCAATCAAACCATTGAGATTTTGCAAGAGTATTTGGAATATGCTGAGACAACGATCAAAGTATTAAAATCAAACGATGTAATATAATCGGCGCAGTTCACCCTTAGGTTGATTAAAATGCCTTTAGCGAGCGACACGAGTTAACTCGCCATATAAAAAGCATCAATAAAATTTAAGAAAAGCACAAAAGAATCATAATGGCGATATCCAATGAAAAAGCACCTTACTTCATACCTAACTCGCTGTAAGTCGCTTTAATCTATAGATAAATTCATAGATTAACAGTGCGATTTATCGTGGATTTTATCGTAAAAAAACATGCGCTAGAGCGTTTTTTGGTATACGATTGACACAGACTTGGTCCAAAAGTTCCCTTTTTTGTGGGAATTGATGTTCCTCTGTGGAGTTTGCGCAGAGTAACAAGTCAACGTAAAACTACTATTGGGCAGGTTAATTGAGGTTTTTCACTTTTATCAGGTGAATAAAACAGTGTCACCTAGAGCTGATCTTGATGTCGGTAGCAGTAAAAATAAATACTTGGGAGATATCAAATGAAACTTACACCTTTAACAAAAGCCATACGTGCTTCAATCGGGGCTTCGCTGCTATTATCTGCTGCAATGCCACTGATGGCACAAGATACAAATGAAGAAATAGAAGTCGAAGAAGTAGTTGTAACAGGCTCACGTATTAGGCGTGCTACAGCCCCTGCATCACAATCTGTCATTAGCATTACGGCGCAAGACATGAAGTTGTCAGGCGATGTGTCTGTTGCTGATGCTCTTCGTTCATCAACTCTTAACTCACTTGGTTCTTTTCGTGAGTCATCAGGTAACTCAGCTCAGTCTAACGCTACCATTAACCTTCGAGGAGCTGGTGCATCACGAACAGCTGTTCTGATTAATGGTCGTCGCACTGTTGGCTCTCCTTCACTAGGCGGCGGCGGTGCTGTAAACCTTAACCTTATACCGATGTCTTTTGTTGATAGAATCGAAATCGTTGCTGATGGTGCTTCTGCGGTATATGGTTCTGACGCTGTAACTGGTGTTGTGAACATAATCCTTAAGTCAGGCTATGATGGCGCAGAATTTACTGCTCGTTTTGGTGATCGTTCAAAAGATGACGGCACTGAGCATGGTTTCTCTTTCTTAACCGGCGCTCAAGGTGACAAGGGTTCTGTAACCTTTGGTATCGAAATGGATACTCGTGATCCTGTCTTCGATAAAGACCGTTCATTCACAGCCGCTCGTTATAGTGACCTGGATGGCGATGGCTATATTACGGGCTACGAAGAAACAGAAGGTGTTTCATTCTACGGCTACTCATTAGTTAACCCAGAATACACAGGAACCTACAGCGAGACAGATCGCGACTCTTGGTACGTTAACCCGGGTAATAACTGTGTTGATGATGGCTCTTTCGTTGGTGAGTTAAAAGCTGACGCTGTGTTTGGCCCAGACGCTGGTTTCTACTGTGGCTATGCTTATGCAAACGTTTCTGCTAACCGAGCGTCAATGGATCGTATCAACGCCTATGTCAACGCTGACTATGAAGTAAGTGATGATGTTAGCATCTATGTTGATGCTGTAATGTCTAATAACGAATCATTTGGACGTTATGCGCCTCCAGCTGCAGGCGGCGTAGCCCTTGCAGGCGACCCAAAAAACCCGTTTGGCAAGCAAATGAGTGGTTACTTCCGTTGGGTTGACATCGGTACTCGTGACAACATTGTTAATGACTCGTTAGTTGACGTCAACTTCGGTATGGAAGCTACCATTAATGATGATCTTTCATTTGACGCCTACTACACTTATTCTGACTATCGTTCAGCCTCTATTGGTATGTACTACTTGAGTTATGGTGGTTTTGCTGAGAACGTTGCTGAAGGTATTACAGACTATGATCAGTATGTAGCTAACCTTAAGTCAACGACTCTTAATGATGATCGTCAAAATATGCAAAAGCTTTTTGCCGGTATTCAGTACAACATGTTTGAGATGGCCGGTGGCCAAGCGATCATGGCGGCTGGTATTGAGACGTTTGATATTGACTATGCAGCATTAGTTGATGCTCAATCTGAAGCAGGCCTAGTCGGTGGTTCAGCAGGTAACTCAGCTGAAGGCTCTCGCAGCGTTAAAGCTGTAACAGCTGAAGCTATCCTTCCCTTTACTGATTACTTAGAAGTCGACTTAGCAGTTCGCTACGATGATTATTCTGACTTTGGTAGCGAAGTATCACCTCGTGCGGGTCTAACCTTCACTATGATTGATAACTTAATCATCAAGGCGTCATACGGTCAAGGCTTCCGAGCTCCAGACCTTTCTGACCTCTACGGTGCTACGTCGTTCTCTGCTGAAGGCGCAACTGACTACTATGGTTGTTCATTAGTGGGTACACCTGAAGATCAGTGTAACTCTCGTCAGTTCGATACCTTCATTGGTTCAAACGCGAACTTGCAAGCAGAGACATCTGAGACCTTCTCGTTCGGCGCAGAGTACACCTATAATGATAACTGGGTGGGCAAGATACAGTTTGTTACTCTTGAGCTGCAAAACGCAGTTGAGTATGTATCTGCACAGGACATGTTGAATGTTGACAATAATACTAATGGTAATAACCCTGCAGTCGTTCGTGGTAACAATGGTAACGTCATCTCTATTGCAGCGGGCTATCAGAACGCAGTGAGCGATGTAAGTCGTGAGTCAATTGATTTGGGTCTACGTGGAAGCATTGATACTGATGACTATGGAAGCTTCGGTTTCCGCAGCGACGCCACTAAGTACTTAAAGTATGAGTCAGAGGCTCAGTTTGGTACTGGTATCCTAGGTGATGCAGTTGATACCTTAGGCTTCCCAGAGTGGAGATCTAATGCGACTGTTTCGTGGGATATGGGCAACTGGTCTGCAGCATTTAGTGCTGACTACATCGGTGAGTCTGAGAGTTCAAGTGGTGAGGTTAAGTGGGATTCCTACAAGACTTATAACTTGAATGCTTCTTACGATCTAAGCGACTATGGGTCTGTTACAATTGGTGCTAATAACTTGACCAATGAAGATCCTCTACTAGACGCGTTTGGTTCACAAGCAGATGAGTATCAGTACTCTATACTTGGCCGAGTTATCTACATGAGTTATACGGTTGAGATGTAAAGTAAGCGTTACTTAAGTAAGATAAAGAGCCCGCTTATGCGGGCTCTTTTTTTGAGGAAAGAAAATGGAAGCATGGGGAAATTTTTGGCAAAAAGGTCATAGTACGACGTTTGGGGAGTACTATGCCGACGGCTATACCAAAGGCTATATAGCCGACTGGTGGTCAACCATTGTTAGTCAAAGACAAGAAAAAACACTTAATATTCTTGAGGTAGGCTGCGGCAATGCATCTCTTGCACCCTGTTTGCTAGACTTAAATATTAAAGGCACCTACACGGGCGTTGATGCCGCGCAGATACAACTGTCAGAAGCTGTACAAAAACGCGGTAACCATGACCTAGTGCTATCCCTTCATAGTGAAACTGGTATTGAAAACTTCCAGACAGCCGAGCAGTTTGACCTAATTACCTCTGTCTATGGGCTCGAATACTCGCCATTGAAAAAATCTTTACCCTTACTTAAAAAATTACTCGCGCCAAAAGGTCAGTTGACGCTGTTAATGCATCACGCTAAATCTGTGATTACTGAGATGTCAGTAAAAGCCTTAACCGAATTTGATTTCGAACAAATGGAAAAGATCGTGAGCCATATTAATATGATTAATGATCAACTTAATCAATGCCAGGGCGACCTAAAAGCCTTGTCACAATCGACCAAAGCGGAAACCGCTAGAGAATCGGTCAACGAATTTATTTCAGCCTTGATGAACCAATCTACTGCAGAGCGTAATCCCATATTGGTCGATTTCTCTCAAAGTATATTAGCTTTCTTTAAAAAGATCCGTCTTCCCGAACAACAAAGGCGAGACTTTATTGATGACATCTTGCCTGATTTTCATGCATCGAAAGAGCGCTTTTTTCAAATGGTTAAAGTGGCTCGCAATGATAAACAAATAAAGGCTTTTAAAACTCAGCTAACGGACGCTGGATTTATTAATGTTAAGATTGACCCAATAAACAACGAAGGAGTTCCTGTCGCATGGAATGTACACGCAAACTAACCCTGCTGATTGGGCTAACTATCTCGATATCTGCTCACTCCAGTGATGTCAACGATTGCCTTAATATTGAAGACAGTAATGCACGACTGGCCTGCTACGATCAGACACTTGGATACGCCGGTGCAACAGTGCCAGTATCAACAAGCGTTGGAATATCAGCTTCTCCTGTTGTAGGAGCAATCACCCGGGTCCCAGAGAGACCATCCGCGCAGGTTGGCACCGTTGCTGCTGCACAAAGTGCATATGATCAGGTGATTGCTAACTCCTTATCCATGACGGTAACCAAGGTCCACAAGACGAAAAGTAGGAAAGTCTATTACTACACCGATACGGGTAGGATTTTCCGTAAAACCAGCGAACGACCCATAACCTTTAAAGTAGATGATAAGGTTAATATCGAAGGTGGCTTTTTAGGCGCTCAGTTTTTGAGAAATCAAGACGGCAGAAAAATCAAAATACGCGAAGTGAAGTGATTTCTGTATAATCTACTAGTGTAAAGTAGGAACAAGTTATAAATCTAATCAGACCGGAGCTTAATAGTGAAAAAACGTTCACCGATATCAATACTAGTAGCTAGCTTACTAGGCGTACTAATTATTGCCTCTCCAACTATGGCAGCACTGCCAGGGGCAGGAGAATCTATTGTAGGGCTATGGAAGCCAGAGTTCAGTAACATCTCCGTATCGCCTTCCGGGAAATACATCAGTACTATTATACGACAAGATGATAGAAACAAACTGGTGATCATGGATCGAGCCACAGGAAAACCGATTCCTGGTAAAAGCGTGTATTACGACAAACGAGATCGTATGGAAGTAGCTAGCGGCCGATGGATAGGTGATGAGGTTTTTGCCTACAACACATTTATTGATGACGGCAAACGCAGGCCAGGATATAACGGTGATATCTTTTTACTCCATATGGACAAAAATGTTAACGAACGGCTTTGGAATTGGAGAGGAGTCTATGCAAAACGTGTAAGCAAAAGTGGCGGTCTTATTCGAGGCAACCTAAATATTATCTCTACTCTGCCGGACGATGAAGACAATGTTCTAGTCTCAAACTCTCCGTGGCAACGCAAAGATGGTGGGGTAAGACCGATTATTTACAAAATGAATATATCGACGCTTAATTTTGACAAAGTCAAAGTTGGCCCAGCGCGCAACGCGTGGATCATGTCAAACAGAAGTGGAACTTCCCTAGTAGCCGTAGCACCTGCCCCCAAGATGGGTAGTACTTTTTATTCCTACAACGTCGGAGATGATGACCGCTGGAGTGACATGGTAGTCGACCTTCCCCGCAAATTTTCACCGCGAAAGGTCTCAAATGATGGAAAACTAGTCTATGGACTAACGCAACTAGACAAGGGTATTAATGCTTCTCAATCACTGGTTAAAGTATACTTAGACTCAGGGAAGTATGAAGTGGTCCATGACTTCGGCTTTGTTTCTGAGATATCGATCAGCTTCACAGAGGCCGACGGCCATCCCGACTATGCGACCTGGGTTGATGACGAACCTCAAGTAAAAGTATTTAAAAAGACTCGAAACGCTCAAGTAGTAGCGGGCTTTGCAAAGGGCTTCCCCGGTTACAGTGTGGTGGAAACAGGCTCCGATGAAGCGGGAGAAAATATCACGCTTTATGTAGCGTCACCAGGAATCTGGGGTGAGTACTATATATGGGAGAAGGACACTGGAGAGGCTCGTTACCTATTTAGCCGGCAAGAGAGGATTGATCAACTTGCATTGAACTCATACGAATCGATTAAATACACTACCAGTGATGGCGTCCAACTCCAGGGCTGGCTGTTAATGCCTCGTAGTGGCAAACCCAAGGCGTTAATTAATTACATTCACGGTGGCCCACACGGGCCCTCAATTCCGTATTCGTTTAACTGGAGAACACAGGTGTTGGCCGAAATGGGATATGCCGTATTTGCTCCTAATTTTCGAGGCTCGGGAAGTTATGGAGACAATCTAGAGCGCGCGGGATACAAACAATGGGGCACTCGTATGCTTGATGATATGCGAGAAGGTGCAGAGTTTGTCCAAGAAAACCATGATGTAGGTGAAAAAGTCTATACTGTTGGAGGCAGCTACGGAGGCTATGCAAGCGCGCAAAATGTAGTACGTCATAATGATTATTACGACTGCAGTATAATAAGTGCTGGTTTCTTTGAGTTTGATGAACTTAAGGACACCTGGGACGGAAAAGGGGCGTCTACCACCGACGACTACACCGATACCGCAATGGGAACGGACGCATCTCTTTTAAGAGCTATGTCACCGATACACAATTTAGACCAGGTAAAAGTACCTCTGCTTATTATCCATGGTAAAGCGGACGCGCGGACCCCCCTCGCAGGTGCTAAGAAATACGTCAAGGCATTAAAGAAGACGGACATCGACTTTAAACATCATTTCTACTCTAATGAAGGTCATGGCTTGTATTTTTCCGAGAACAACTTAGACCAGCACGAAAAAATCTATAATTTCCTCAATAAGTGTGATGCCAGAACTCCTTTAAAGGTAGCCTCCCGCTAAATTAGATAAATAGATGGACAATAAAAAAGCCCCCATTGGGGGCTTTTTTATTGATGTCACTTCATGCCGATAACGTACCTATAGTCGTTATTTCTGACTATCTATCCAAGATATAACAGACTCTTCCAGAATCTCTAGTGGCATAGCGCCATTCAGTAATATCATCTCGTGAAACTCTCTAATATCAAAGGCCTCGCCCAACTGTTCTTCAGCCATAGCGCGTAACCGTAACATATATAACTGACCTACTTTATAGGCGGTCGCCTGGCCTGGCCAGACCACATAGCGCTCTATTTCACGAGTAACTTCAGCCTCGGTCATGCCGGTCTTTGATAGCATATACTCAATGGCTTTTTCACGACTCCAGCGTTTCGCATGCATACCTGTATCTACCACTAAACGTACCGCACGAAAAATCTCTGCCTGAAGTCTACCCAGATCCCCCAGAGGGTTGTCCTGATACATACCCATATCCTCGGCAGCAATTCTCTCTGAATACAAAGCCCAACCCTCGGAGTAAGCGCTAAAAAGGCCAAATTTACGTAAAAATGGGACATTTTCGATCAACTGAGCCGCAGATAACTGGAAATGATGCCCTGGAGAACCTTCGTGGTACATAAGTGTTGGCAGCGTCCAGCGAGGGTTATCTCTGGTGTCCTTCTGGTTAATATAGAAACGACCTGGCGCCGAACCGTCAAATGCAGGTGGTCTATAATAACCGCCAGCCGCTGAACCCTCTGAGTATTCAGGCACTCTGACAATTTCCAGTGGCTGCGGTGGTATGGTGATAAAGTAATCGGCCACCTTGTCCATAATTTGGTCATTGACCTC
>Ga0308010_1002015_pt1 | contig 10866 bp, 10 predicted proteins | sample Neamet129_FD_202368 | JGI IMG/M metagenome (GOLD analysis project Ga0308010, IMG submission 202368) | Marine microbial communities from water near the shore, Antarctic Ocean - #129 | ecosystem: Environmental > Aquatic > Marine > Unclassified | place: Southern Ocean | collected 2014-07-24 | reverse complement strand
TCATCATAAGTAACTACGCCATAATTAAAGCCACCAAAAAAAGTAGTTATTTCAGGGATAGGATAAGAAGGGAAATAATCAGAAAACTGCCAAAAAGCAAATTCTAATTCTTGTTCGAAAGGTGAAAAATCAGTAAATAAAAGAGCAACACTATCATAAGCCTCCCTCATGTCTTTATGCTGAGTAAAGCCCAGTAAGTCTTGCAGATACTGCTCATCCGTTACATTGCCTTTTTGCATGATTTGAGAAGCGAATACCTCATTAAAAGTTCCAAAATCTTCTTCCAATTCCATAGAAATAGCTTCAACATTACCCTCATTAATTGAAAACAAGGCTTGTTCGAATCTATTCACTTTTAAATCCAGCTTTTCAGCATCAGAAGAAAAGGATAAAAGCCAAGAGGCTAATAGAAAAGTAACAAGTGTAACGGAAAGAAATAAGACTATAGGTTTCATCTGGCAAATTAAGAAGTTTTCTTTTACATTTGCAAACATTATGCAAACTACAGCAATAATAAATCATATTAGCCATTGGCTGAAAAGCTACGCTCAGAATGCAGGCGTAAAAGGTTTTGTAATTGGCATATCAGGCGGAATTGACTCAGCTGTAACATCAACACTTGCAGCCAAAACAGGCTTACCCTTGCTTTGTGTAGAAATGCCTATTCATCAAAACAAATCACAAGTAGAGAGAGGATTAAAACATATAGCTTGGTTAAAAGAAAATTTTGATAATGTTAGCTCTGTAGAGATGGAATTATCTTCAGTTTTTGACAGTTTCACTAGCCAACTCCCTGAAAATAAAACTCAAAACGAACTCGCTTTAGTAAACGCCAGAGCAAGATTAAGAATGACAACGCTTTATTATTTCGCGCAAAGTAACCACTCACTTGTATTAGGAACAGGAAATAAAGTAGAGGATTTTGGAATTGGTTTCTTTACAAAATATGGTGATGGAGGAGTGGATATTAGCCCTATTGCTGATTTATTAAAAACAGAAATATATACACTTGGAAAAACATTAGGCATAAATAATGAGATCCTAACGGCAGCACCTACTGACGGACTTTGGGGAGACGAAAAAACTGATGAAGAACAAATTGGCGCAAGCTATCCTGAATTAGAATGGGCAATGGCTTTTAATGGGGATACAAATTCCCTATCTAAAAGAGAGAAGCAAGTACTACAAATTTACACTAAACTCAACCGAGTTAACCAACACAAAATGCACGCTATACCCATTTGTGAAATTCCGAAAAGTCTTAAGTAATTAATTTTTACTAATTTAGCCCCATACTAATCAAAAATTAAAATTATGGGAAATCTTGAAAAACCTCTAACTTGGGTACTCGTTATTGTTTTATTAGGCTATTTGTTTATAGCCAATTGTGACTGTGGGGACGAAACTTCTTGCAAAGCAAACAATGACTTTAATATTGAATCTGAAGTTGAATCAGATGATGTAAAACAAGAAATAAAAGTTGAAATTCAGATAGAAGATGAAAGCCTTAATGTAGATAGCATATTAGGTGCAGTGCTTGAAAATATTGACACGGAAGGTAACCTTGATACTGTAATTAAAATTGACTTAACTGAGGAAGAAACTACAGAATAGTAAAACTTCTCATTTATAAAAACAAACAAAAACCCATTCTTTAAGAGTGGGTTTTTTATTCCTTCAACCTCCCTTTTACAAAAGCAACTATAAGTAACATAGCGGATACAAAAACAGATAGCCTTCCGATATAATCGCCAAATACACTGTAAAAAGTAATTTCATTATTCAGGATAACCTCAGTATTAATAGAAATAGCTTCATCCCAATTTGTACTTTCAATCACTTTACCATAAGGAGAAATAACACCTGAAATTCCTGTATTGGCTGAACGAACAATCATTTTTCTTTGCTCAACCGCCCTAAGTCTAGCATAATCAAAATGCTGTTTATAACCCGCAGTGTTTTTCCACCAACCATCATTGGTGATAATCGCTATAAGGTTTGTATTTCCTTTTTGTAAATCGCCATAAATACTTTCATAACAAATAAGTGGCTGAATACTCATTTCATTAACTTCAAACTGACGCACTTTGTTTTCAGTCCCCAATGAACCTGAAGTCCCTCCTAAATCTAACATGAGACCAGCCAATTTATCCAAAAGTTTTGGAAAAGGAGTTTTTTCAGCACCAGGCACTAACTTGGTTTTATGATATACTTGCACTATTCCAGAATCAGGGATAAAGACTGCTGAATTATAGGCATCATAAAAAACATGCTCATTTCTAATCTGGCGAGCAGTTGCTGTTTTTTGCTCTCCATGACCAAACATTTTATAAGTAGAAGCTCCTACTAAAACATTCAAATTAGGAAACTGCACTTGCAATTTCCTAAACGCCCTTACACTATAAGTAGCTTCTAATTTATTTTCCCAAATTCCTTCTTGCAATCCTGTTTCAGGCCCAATTAAAAGTGCAGTATTCTGGGTTAATTTTGTTTTAGCTAAAGCAATAAAATCAGCCAATTGCTGCTCATAACCTACATTAAATTTATCAGTATAAGGATCGACATTAGGCTGTACAAGAACAATTTCATGTGTATTTTCTTCCGTTATCAAATCCTTAGTTGAACCCAAATAAAAAGAAAATAATACAGGAACTAAAACCACAAGCAAAGGTAAAATCCATTTTTGTTTACCTGATTCAGAAGTCCAAGCTTTGAACACCAAAACATTAACCAACAACACCCAAAGCGAACCACCCAAAACACCAGTATATTCGTACCACTGAACAATACTAGGTACATTAGCAAAAACATTCCCTAGCGTTAGCCATGGCCATGACAAATCCCAATTCAGGTGCAGGTATTCAAAAGACAACCAACACACAATAAAGGCCAAATAACCCAACCTTGGCTTTGTTGCTTTTTTAATTTTATGGAAAACATAAAAAGCAAAAGCCATTAGCAAAGAATTAAGTAAGAAGGCGACAACCGAACCTACAGCAGTAGCGTGCCACACCCAATAGGTTGTGATTAGATTAAAAATAAGAAAAGCAAGATATCCATATCCAAAAACAGATTTTCCTTTTTCAGACCTTTCTTCTAACATTAACAGAGGAAGAAAAGCAAAAAAGATAAGTGGAAAAACACCTATTGATGGCCAAGAAAATGCCAATAATAATCCGCTAGATACTGCTGCAAGTAGTTTTTTCATAGTGGTTACAAATATACCAAGCTATGTAGCTTTTCTAGAAATTTAACAAAACTTATTTTTGATTTAGAAAAGATAAAATTTCCAAGCATAGCCATAGCTATGGTTTTAAATTTTAACGCAATATCAATCAAAAATATAAAGTTAAAAAATCGAAAACCTATATGGTTTGGTATAAAATCATATTTTTGCTGATATGAATGCAATCAAAAGAAATATCCCAAATATAATTACCCTTGCTAATTTAACCTGTGGGCTATTGTCCATTATTTTTGCTTTTCAAGGAAATTTGAAACTGGCTGCCTTTTGCATTTTTGCAGGTGCATTTTTTGACTTTTTTGATGGACTGGCAGCACGCATTTTAAAAGTAAACGGAGAACTAGGAAAACAATTAGATTCAATGGCTGACATGGTCACTTTTGGAGTAGCACCTGGATTTATTCTTTTTCATTTCATGTACGAATTAAACCATGATATAATTTTCAGAATTGCTACTACTGACAATCTATTCTTTCCAGAATTACTTGCCTTACTTATCCCCATATTTTCAGCTTACCGCTTAGCTAACTTTAATATCGATACTAGGCAAACCACTTCCTTTATTGGCTTACCTACTCCAGCACTCGCTATTTTTGTTGCCGCATTTCCACTTATTGATTTTAATCAATTTCCAATGTTTGCCAACCTACAATTCCTAACAATCATTTCAATAATTTTCCCTTTACTTCTTGTTATTGAAATGCCTTTATTTTCTCTTAAATATAGTAAGAATGAAGACATGAATACTAGGTTAAATATGTTTAGAATAATATTAATTTTAAGTGCAGTAGTATTATTCTTTGTTTTTCAGTTTGCTGCTATCCCTTTTATTGTAATTTTGTATCTGATTTTATCACTATTAAATAATATACTATAATTATGAAGTTCAGAGCCGAAATAGATGTAATGCCACTTAAATCATTATTAGACCCACAAGGAAAAGCAGTTAGTGCTAGTATGGGAAATGTTGGTTTAGCAGAAATCGAAAATGTAAGAATTGGTAAACACATTACATTGGAAATTGAGGCAGCAAGCAAAGAAGTTGCTTCTGAAAAAGTAGAACAAGCTTGCAAAAAAATGCTTTGCAATCAAATTATGGAATCATTTGAATTTACACTAACTGAGGTTTAGTTATTTGCAGACTGGAAACTCTATTGAATAAAATTTAATAGCCTAGCGGTCTATCCTTATCTTCTAAGCTCAAAGTTTTCACCCAAGTACACTTTTCTTACCTGCTCGTCAGCTGCTAATTCTTCAGCAGTACCTTGTTTTAGGATATTTCCTTCAAACAATAAGTAAGCTCTATCGGTAATTTTTAAGGTTTCATGTACATTGTGGTCGGTAATTAATATCCCGATATTTTTATCTTTAAGTTTCGCAACAATTTGCTGAATATCCTCAACTGCAATAGGATCAACACCTGCAAAAGGTTCGTCCAACAAAATAAATTTTGGGTTAGTTGCCAAAGCTCTGGCAATCTCAGTTCTTCTTCTCTCACCTCCTGAAAGCAAATCGCCCATATTCTTACGTACATGCTGCAAACTAAATTCATCCAATAAGGATTCACATTTGTCAAGCTGTTCTTTTTTGGACAGTTTTGTCATTTCAAGTACCGAAAGGATATTATCTTCAACCGACATTTTTCTAAATACTGATGCTTCCTGCGCTAAATACCCTACTCCCATTTGAGCACGCTTGTACATAGGTAATTTGGTAATGTCAGTATCATCTAAATAAACAGCTCCTTCATTGGGCTTCACCAAACCAACCATCATATAAAAAGAGGTGGTTTTTCCTGCGCCATTCGGCCCTAAAAGACCAACAATTTCACCTTGTTTCACTTCAACAGAAACGCCTTTAACTACTGCTCTTTTTCCATAATACTTTATGATATTATCTGCTCTTAAAATCATGCTGTTTTCTTTTCTTGATTCTTAATTACTCTAGCTGAAATTTTAATACTTAGTTCATACAATATGATTAACGGAAAGGAAACCAAAATTTGTGACGTAATATCAGGGGGCGTAATTATTGCTGATAAAATAAGGGTAACCACCATGGCATGCTTACGGTAAACACGCATGAAATCAGGCGTTAAAAAACCTATTTTTGTTAAAAAATACACCAAAATTGGCAATTCAAAAATAATACCGTTCGCTAAACTAACTGTAGTAACTGTTGATATAAATGAGGTTAAACTAATCTGATTAGCAACCGTGCTACTTACTTGGTAAGACCCTAAAAAATTAACTGAAAGTGGTGCAATTACATAATAGCCAAACAACACTCCAAGCGCAAATAATACTGAACTAAAAAACACTACCCCTCTTGCTAGTTTTGTTTCCGAATTATAAAGTGCAGGGCTTATAAAACGCCATAATTCCCAAAAAACATAAGGGAATGCAACAATAAATCCTGCGAAAATAGATGTAGTTATATGAGTAGAAAACTGTCCACTCATACTTATGTTCATTAAAGTAAAGGGAGAATCCTCCATACAAAGAGCATCATTTAATCCCAAAAAGTTAGAGATACTACATAAAGCTCGGTAAGTAGGGAAGTCAGGACTTTTAGGCCCTAAAAGAATCAAATCAAAAACGATCTCCTTATAAATAAAAGCAATAACAGCAAAAAACATAATTGCACCGGCCGAACGAATAAGGTGCCACCTAAAAATTTCCAGATGATCTAAGAATGACATTTCCTTTTCTTGCTCTTCCATTAAACCACTCCTTCTTTTATAATTTCATGAATATGCACAATACCAACATAATTAGCATTATCCATAACTATCATTTGACTAATATTATTTTGTTCCATTAATTGCAAAGCATCATAAGCCAGTGTGTTTATATCAATCGTTTTAGGATCAATACACATAATATCAGTAGCTTTAAGAGTAGAAAAAGAATCTCCTTTTTCTAACATCCTCCTCAAATCACCATCTGTAATAATACCTTTTAATAGGTTATTATCCAGTACTGCTGTAGCGCCTAATCGTTTTTTAGAAATCTCAATTATTACCTCATTGATAGTTGCATCTGCATTAACTGATGGGTTACTATTTTCACTGAGTATATCTGATAATTTCAAATATAATCTTTTACCCAATGTTCCTCCAGGATGAAAACGAGCAAAATCTTTATCCGTAAAATTCTTACAAGCTAATAAAGTAACGGCTAAAGCGTCTCCCATTACTAATTGTGCAGTAGTTGATGTAGTTGGCGCTAAATTATTAGGACAAGCCTCTTTTTCTACACTAACATCCAGAGCAAAGTCCGACTCTCTAGCTAAGAAAGAATTCATATTACCAGTAATTCCAATCAAAGAATTACCCATATTTTTAATAAAAGGTACAATAGCTTTTATCTCAGGTGTATTTCCACTTTTAGAGATACACAATACAACATCTCCTTTTTGGACATTTCCTAGGTCGCCATGAATAGCATCAGCAGCATGTAAAAACACAGCTGGCTGTCCAGTGGAATTAAAAGTAGCCACCATTTTGTTAGCAATATTGGCGCTTTTTCCAATTCCAGCAACAATTAAACGGCCTTTGGATTTCATAATCAGCTCAATAACAGCAACAAAATCATCATTGATGCTATTTTCTAAATTCTGAATTGCCATTGCTTCTAATGCAACTGTATCTTTTGCAATTTTTTTTATTTCAGTTGAAGATTTCATAAAAATAAAGTAGTATATTCGTTCTCAAAAACAAGAACAAAAGTATTACTTTTATATTAAGAATGAGCATTTCTAAAGAAACACTAAACAAAAACCTAAAAAGCATATTTGGCTTCAATAGCTTTAGGGCAGATCAAGAGGACATCATCCTTAACCTTCTAGAGGGGAAAGATAGTATGGTAATAATGCCAACAGGAGGAGGAAAGTCCATGTGTTATCAATTACCAGCTTTAATATCTGACGGCTGTGCAATTGTGGTATCACCACTTATTGCACTAATGAAAAATCAAGTAGATGTGTTAAGAGGACACTATCAGAATGATAGTATTGCCCATGTACTCAACTCTTCATTAACAAAAACGCAAACAAATCAGGTAAAGGAAGATATAAAATCAGGGAAAACAAAACTATTGTATGTTGCCCCTGAATCATTAGTGAAAACTGAGAATACGGAATTTTTCAGATCAGTAAAAATTTCATTTTATGCTATTGATGAAGCCCATTGTATTTCAGAATGGGGACATGATTTTAGACCAGAATACCGTAAACTAAAACAAATAATCGACAATATAGGACAGGCTCCTGTAATTGCACTTACTGCTACTGCAACCCCTAAAGTAAGGCAAGATATAATGAGGAATCTTAAGATAAATGACGGAAAACTATATCTAGATTCATTTAATAGAAGTAACCTTTTTTATGAAATACGTCCTAAAAAAGATGTTGCCAAACAAATAATACAATATATAAGTACTCGTAAAGGAGAGTCAGGAATTGTATACTGCCTTAGTAGAAAAAAAGTGGAGGAAATAGCAGAAACTCTACAGATAAATGGAATAAAAGCATTGCCTTATCACGCAGGACTAGAAGCAAAAAAGAGAGTAGCACATCAAGAGGCATTCTTAATGGATGATTGTGATGTTATAGTGGCAACTATTGCCTTTGGTATGGGAATTGATAAGCCAGACATCAGATATGTAGTACACCATGATATACCTAAAAGTTTAGAAGGATATTACCAAGAAACTGGTCGTGCAGGTAGAGATGGTGGAAAAGGAGATTTAATTACTTTCTATGATTACAAGGATATTGAAAAATTAGAAAAATTTCTACAAGGAAAACCAGTTGCAGAACAAGAAGTTGGTCGATTACTTATAATGGAAACCATAGCTTTTTCTGAAACTTCCATGTGCAGAAGAAAGTACTTACTCCACTATTTTGGTGAAGAATTTGATGCAGTTAAATGTGAGAACATGTGCGACAACTGTAAGGACCCTAAAGAAAAAACAGAAGGAAAAAAATATGTTAAACTCTTACTTGAAGGAGTTTTTGCCTGCCGTGAACGCTTCAAGCCAAAAGAAATGGCCAGCATTATGATAGGAGATAGCAATTCGCTTATCAAACAACATATGTCACAGATTGAACATGTATTTGGTTCAGGAAAAGATAAATCAATAGGATTTTGGCATTCGATAATAAGACAAGTATATGTAAAACAACTACTGACTAAAGAAATTGAAAGCTACGGTACTCTTAAAATTACTGAGGCAGGGAAAGAGTATATCAAAAATCCATATAGTTTTGAAATAACGGAAGATCATGACTATGATAATATGAATGTTTCTGACAGCAGTCAGCAAAAAGGAATTGCAATAGATCAAGTGCTTTTCAATATTCTGAAAGATTTAAGAAAAAGAGTAGGTAAAGAAATAGGCCTCCCTCCTGCTATTTTATTTATGGAACCTTCTTTAATTGACATGGCTAATCAGTACCCGATAACAATTGAAGAAATGGCACAAGTTCAGGGTGTAGGACTAGGGAAAGCTAAAAAATATGGACAAGATTTCATTAATGCAATTAAGGAATATGTAGATGAAAATGATATTGATCGCCCACAGGATATTGTTGTTAGAACAGTAGCCAACACAAAATCAAACAAAATATACATCATACAATCACTAGATAAAAAACTATGGATTGATGATATTGCAAAAGGAAAAGGACTTAACCGAGTTGAACTACTTACCGAAATGGAGGAGATAGTTGAAAAAGGAACTCGCCTTAACTTAGATCATATTATCCTAGATATGATGGAAGAAGATGAACGAGAAGATATTCATAATTTCTTTAAAGAGACAGATGAATTCTCGTTTGATGAAGCTAGAATTGAGTTTGATGAAGATGAATTTAATGATGACGAGATTCGGCTGTTAAGGATTGACTTCATCTCAAAAGTAGCAAATTAATGAATACCCTTATTTTATCCAGCTCATTATCCGTAAACTCACGCTCGTATTTGTTATGTAAAGCAGTAGAGCAAGAGTTAATTTCAAAAGGAAACAACATCACCTTTGTTGATGCAAAAGAAATTCCTATGCAACCCTTCCACAGAGAAACAAGTGAACAAATGAAAGCACTTAGCGAGCAGGTTGGAAAATCAGACAACATTATAATTGGTATGGGTGTACATTGCTATAGCATTAATGATTCCTTAAAAGTTTTACTAGAAGTTTGTTTTGGAAAAGCAACAGGGAAATTTTTCGGTATACTATGTGCTGCAGGAGGTGAAAGAAGCTACCTTGTAACACAACACCTTACTCAAATATGTATGAATGAATGGCGTATGATGCAGTTGCCAAGAGTTGTTTACGCTACTGGTAACGATTTTACAGAAAATACCATTACATCCAAAGAATTATCGGAAAGAATAGAACTCTTTTCAGAAGAATTCCATTCGATAGGAAATAAATTATTATCCTAATTTTTAATGGCTAGATAAGCCATTAGCCCCATACCCACTTTCAAGGAAGATTCGTCAATATTAAAACGAGAAGTGTGCAAGCCATGGGTAATTCCTTTGCCTTTATTAGCCGTACCTAAACGGTAAAAACAAGAAGGAACCTGATGAGAATAATACGAAAAATCCTCTGCAGTCATTCTTATAGGTAAATCAATTACATTTTCTGAACCCATATATTCTTTTGCAAAAACAATTGACTTTTTAGCTACCGCTTCATCATTCACCAAACACGGATAACCCTTACGAATATCAAAATCAATTGTCAAACTGTAAGTTTCAGCTATAGTGTTCGCTATTGCTAGCATTTTTTCATGAGTCTTAACTCTAAAATCTTCATCCATTGCTCGCAAAGTCCCTTTGAGTTTAACCTGCTCAGGAATAACATTAGTTGAGCCTAAACCCTCAATAAATCCGATTGCCAAAACACAAGGTCTATCTTTCTCTTTCTTAGAAAATTCATCTAGAGCAGTAATTAACTTGGCAGCTGCAAGTAAAGGGCTATTGTATTTTTCGGGTAATGCAGCATGCCCCCCTTTTCCTATAATTGAAATATGCAACTCATCAGTTGATGCCATATATTTTCCTGGTCGGAAACCTACTTTTCCCACTTCTAAATCAGGAAATACATGTTGCCCAAGCATTTTTTCTACCTTAGGATTTTCAAGCACACCTTCTTTTATCATTTGTTGCGCTCCACCAGGAAGCATCTCTTCAGCAGGCTGAAAAATAAATTTTATACTTCCCTCCCAGTCAGCTTTTAAAGTGTTTAAAATATTGATAGCACCCAACAAAGATGCCGTATGTGCGTCATGACCACAGGCGTGCATTACCCCATTATTTACCGAACAATAGTCAAATTCATTTTCCTCAACAATAGGTAAAGCATCAAAATCGGCACGCAAAGCAATTGTTTTCGAACTCGGATTATTTCCTTTAAGCAATACTACAATACCAGTATCGGCTATATCCTCAGTAAAAGGGATATCCCAAGCACTAAGAACAGACTTTATATAAGCTGACGTTTTATATTCGTTAAAAGAAAGTTCAGGGTTTTTATGAAGATGTCTTCTAATAGATACCACCTCATCAAAAATACTTTCGGCTAGTTGTTTTATTTTAGCTATCATTTTGAAGA
>Ga0308010_1002011_pt1 | contig 10870 bp, 9 predicted proteins | sample Neamet129_FD_202368 | JGI IMG/M metagenome (GOLD analysis project Ga0308010, IMG submission 202368) | Marine microbial communities from water near the shore, Antarctic Ocean - #129 | ecosystem: Environmental > Aquatic > Marine > Unclassified | place: Southern Ocean | collected 2014-07-24 | reverse complement strand
TTAAGCTTGTTGAAGCAACGGATAATAAAAAACCCATAAATATCGTAATGACTGATGTGAAAATTAAAGTGTAAGAATTACTGCGCATATCTTAGTAGTCGTTTTTTTATATTACTTTTTATTACAAAATAATCTATTAACGGAGCAAAAGCATTCATTAATAAAATTGCAAGCATAATTCCCTCAGGATATGCAGGGTTAATACTACGTATAATGACCGTTAACATTCCAATGAAAAAGCCATATATCCATTTACCTAATTGTGTGTGTGTACTTGTTACTGGCTCAGTAGCCATGAATACGGTACCAAACAAAAAGCTCCCCATTACAAAATGGTAATGCGGAGGAATAGTTAACATAGCATTTGTGGAGTACGGGGATAAAAGATTCATTAGAAGTGCAGTTGAAAATAATCCTAATGTTGATCCAACCATTATTCTCCAAGAGGTAATTCCAGTAAAGACTAAAAAAGTAGCAGCTATGATTATAATTAATTTATTTGTTTCACCTATTGATCCTGGAATCCATCCCATGAACATATTATACCATGAAAAATCAAAAACAGTATCTAAAGTTGCCTTATTTAAAAGAGTGACTGCATCACTATTTATTTGTCCCGCTGGTATACTTAACGCTGTAGCTCCAGAAAAACCATCCGGAGCAATAGCCCAAACCTTATCACCTGAAATGTGTGCAGGGTATGTGAAATATAGGAACGCTCTGGTAGTAAGGGCTGGGTTAAAAATATTCATACCAACACCACCAAAAATCTCTTTTCCAATAACAATACCAAAACTAGTACCTATTACTACTTGCCATAATGGTATTGTAGCTGGTAGGGTCAATGGAATTAGAGCACAAGTAACCAAAAATCCTTCAGAAATTGGATGCCTCCTGATAATTGAAAATAATACTTCCCAAAACGCACCCGTTGCAAATGTAACAGCAATTATTGGCACTATTTTAAATAATCCAGAAATAAAATTTCTTTTAAAATCTGATTCAACCATTTTAAAAGTTAAAGATTCTTGATATCCAATATTTAATGCTCCAAAGAAATAACATGGGATTAATGCGATGACAACTAGAATCATAACTCTTTTTATATCTATGCTATCTCTTATATGTGGTCCAGATTTTGTTTTTTCATCGGTACTAAAAAGGATAGTATCCGTAGCTTCATATAGAGGTTGTAATTTTTCTAGTTTACCATCTTTTTCAAACATTGGCGCAATTTGATCAAGTATATTTCTAAGCCATTGCATTTTTTTACCCCTCCGCTTCCAGTAGATCTAAACCATCACGAATTACTCTACCAACATCAATTTTGCTCGGGCATGAAAATGAACAGAGCGCAAAATCTTCTTCATCGCATTCCCAAATACCTAACTGCTCCATCTCTTCAATATCTTTGGCTAAGATAGCTCTATATAGTTGGTTTGGGAAAATATCCATAGGCAAGACTCTCTCCCATGCATTAATTGGAACCATGGGTCTAAGCTCACCATTTTGAGCAGTAGAAAATTTAAATAGAGTGTTTTTTAAATTTAAAAAGGCTTTGGTTAAACTATATTTTGTTGAACTACTGCCAATTGATAACATGCCTAAGAATGGCCTTTCTACTGAATCACTTATTACAGTTAATGATGAATCATAAAACCCTAAGTAACTACTCAATGAGACTTCTTCACCTGTCAAAACATCACCAGAGACTAAGCGAACTGGACTTTCACCTATAATTTGATTTTCTAATAATGTTTCAATGGATGTTCCGGTGATTACTTCTGTTGTGTACGCTATGCTTGCCCCAGGTCCTCCGACAGTCACCCGAATTTTAGGATCGTAAGAACCTGTTTCAAATAATTTCCCAAAAGTAATGACATGTTGAGCATTAATTGTCCAAATAAGATCTTTTGGTTTAATTGGTTTAATATGATGAATTTGAACACCAACATTACCAGCAGGATGTGGTCCAGATATTTCTACATTTTCTGCATCTTCAAAATTAAAGTTCTGATTTGAAACGAAGTATATTTTACCATCAGTTAATTTACTAAGCACAGATAAACCTTTTTGAAAAGTCTCTTTGTTTTGAGCAATAACATTTTCAAGATCAACTGATAGAGGTGCGGTATTAATTCCAGAAATAAATATATCTCGAGGATTTTCCTCAGGATTAGCAATTTTATTAAAGGGCCTTTGTCTAATTAAATGAAACAGATTTGCATCTAATATATAATTGAGAATTTCAGATCTTGTTTTAGACCCTAGCTTCCGTTCGTCAAAAGGTTCTTGTTTTATTTTATCTTGCCCTTCAATTTTTATTTCAATTTTTTCAAGAACTCTTCTGGCACCAAGTTGTATCTTAGAAACTGTTCCGTTCGCAGGTGATGCCCATTTTATTGCAGGTTTTGTTTTATCAAAGAATAGAGGAGTACCAATTTTTACGACATCACCTTCTGAGATTAATAGTTTTGGTTTTACGTCTCGGAATGAATCTGGCATAATACCTACTTTTTTAGAATTATTAACAGTAGTTAATTCTCTAGAAGGTATTCCTAAAATCTTTATATCATGACCTTTTTTTAAGGCAATTTTTTTCAATTTTTTACTTTTAGTTAATTAGTTTGAATAAAGAATACTAACGAGTTTTGTATCCATGTTGCTAATGGAACCCAATAAATTCCCAATAAAAAGGTTGGTACAGCCGTTAATAACAGCATGATACCCATTACTCTTCCTGGTTTTTTTATGACATCATTTTTTGAACCTGAAAAATACATTACCTTCACTACACGAAGATAAAAATATAAAGAAATAACACTATTCACTCCACCAATAAATACAAGATAGTACAATGATTCACCACCTTTGATTAGAGAAGCAAAAATATAGAATTTCCCAACAAACCCTGCAGTCGGTGGAAGTCCAGTTAAAGAAACCATAAAAAGGGTCATACAAGCGCCAACAGTAGGCATCTCCCATCCAAGCCCTTCATAATCCTCTAAAGATTCCCCACCGGTTTTATTTTTAACCAATACTACAACAAAGAAAGCTCCTAGGTTCATAAATAGATACATTACTAGATAGATCATAATAGCATATATGCTATCTCCTGACATTGCAGGCATAGCAAGAAGCATATAACCAGCATGGGCAATACTCGAATATGCCAACATTCTTTTAATATTCCCTTGTTGGATTGCAACTACATTTCCAAGGGTCATTGTAATGATAGCAAGAATACTAAGTATCTCTGCCCAAGGAATTCCTGTATTTGAAATATAATCTAGACCTTGCATTGCTCCACCATCAGCAAGTACTTGATTAAAGAACCTGATCATCATTGCTAATGCACCAGCCTTAGGAGCAACAGATAAAAAAGCTGTGACCGTAGTAGGAGAACCTTCATAAACATCTGGTGTCCAAAAATGAAATGGGACAGCAGAAATCTTATATCCAAATCCTGCTAAAACCATTATTATTGAAACAATTACTGCTGTATTTGATTCTGATGGAAGAGTAGATAACGCTTGTTGAACTTTAAAGTAATTTGTTGTCCCAGCTAAACCGTAGATATAACTAAGACCAAAGAGCATAATTCCAGATGAAAACCCGCCATAGACTACATACTTTAAGGCAGCTTCATTTGAACGAGTATTCTGTTTTAAATAACCCGCTAAAACAAAAGACATAATAGAAACAATCTCAATTGATAAATAGAGCATTAAAAGGTCTATCGCTGAGACCATTAAAAAAAGACCAAATGTTATTATACCTAAAAGTGTGAAATATTCACCTTTTCTATAAATTTTTAGCTCATCGTTCTTCAAACTGACTATAGAAACAAAAATGGTTGCAAGGATGATTAAAAGCTTAAAAAATTGAGAGAAAGGGTCTTTTACTATGGAATCCGTAAAAAGAGAAGTAACCTTATTATCTTGTATTAAAATTGAGATAGCTACTATTATTAACCCAAAAACAAGGAAGATTCCAACATTTCCAGATTTAGACTTATCTATAAATAAATCATAAATGATTCCACAAAGAATCACTCCTACAAGAATTAATTCAGGATAATAATAAGAAAGGCTTTGGAGATTATTCATAAGGACAAGACTACATACTAGCTAAAGTTGACAATGAAACTACATGCTCAATAATAACATCCATTGTACTTGAAATGATATCAAGATAAGGAGCTGGATATATTCCAAAGAATAAAGTAATTAGAAGAAGTGGAATGACAGTAAATAATTCTCTACTGTTAATTTCTGGTAATTCCGTATACTTCTCATTTAATTTCCCAAAGAAGACTCTTTGAAAAGCCCATAGAAAATAAGCAGCATTAAGTAAAATCCCGATTGTTGAAGCAATCACAATCCCTTTATATACTGGAAAAGCCCCAATGAAACACATTGCCTCACTTACAAATCCTGATAGCCCAGGTAAACCTAAACCTGCAAAAAATGCAAGCGCAGTAATCGCTGTATAAACAGGCATTTGAGTTGCTAAGCCCCCAAAGCCTTCAATCTCTCTATGATGAGCTCTGTCATAAATTACACCGACTAAAATAAATAACATGGCAGAAATAGTACCATGATTAAACATTTGAAAGACGGCTCCCCCGAGCCCTGCCTGAGCGGCCTTCAAGTTATAACCATTTGATTCTCCGGCAGCTATTACCGCAGCCATACCTATGAGTGAATACCCCATATGATTAACGCTTGAATATGCTACAAGTTTTTTAAGATCGGTTTGCGCTAGAGCACAGAGCCCACCCCAAATAACATTAATTAGCCCTAAGAAAGCTAATGCGCCAGAAAACCAATAAACTCCATCGGGCATAAGACCGTAGTTAACACGTAATATACCATACACACCAAGCTTAAGTAATATCCCAGCTAAAAGAACCGAAATAGCTGTAGGCGCTTCAACGTGAGCTAGAGGAAGCCAAGTATGAAATGGAAAAACCGGAACCTTGATAGCAAAGCCAATAAACAGGAGTATCCAGATTACCTTAATAGCACTAATCCCCCACCAAAGAACACCATCTAGAGCAGTTGGTGCTATTCTTTGCAATTCTAAAATATCAAATGTTTTTCCGCAAGTAAAATAAAGTCCAAGAATACCAATCAGCATTAGAACCGAACCAAATAATGTATACAAGAAAAATTTTATGGCAGCATATTCTCTTTGAGGCCCACCCCACATTCCAATTAAAAAATACATTGGTAGCAACATCACTTCCCAGAATACGTAAAACAAGAAAAAATCAAGGGATAGAAAAACACCCATTACACCCATATTAAGTAAAAGAAAAAGAGCATAATATCCCTTGACTGCTTTTTCAATAGTCCAACTAACAAAAACCCCTATAAAAAAAAGTAACCCTGTTAAAATAACCATTGGCAGACTTAAACCATCTACTCCCAGAATATAAGATATATTCAATGACGGTATCCATTCAGCTCTTTCCATAAATTGCATAACACCAATGGAGTTATCAAAATTTCTATAAAGAACCAGCGTCAATAAAAATTGAAGACCAGTGGTTACTGCAGCAGTAATCCTAATTAGATCTTTCTTTTCACGCGGTATAAATCCAATTGCCCCTATCCCAATAACAGGAAGCCAAATTAACCAACTGAGAATATATTCCATCCTCTCCCCTACTCACACATTTAAATTAAAATGATTGAATGATCATTAGAATGATCACCCCGGCTGTGACATACAGCACATAATTTTGAAGTCGCCCTGTTTGTATTTTTTTAAGAGCATTACCAAAAATATTTATAATTTTACCATTCCCATCTACCAATACTTGATCTATTCCATAGTAATCAAGCTTTCCTGAAATACGACTTACCACATTCGTTATACGACCAAAACCATTTATAAAATATTTATCATACAATTCCCAATCTAACCAAGAAATTCTTCTGGCAAGACGAAGCGTTGGCTGATAAATAAATTTATTATAATTCTCATCAAAATAGTACTTATTTAGACTCCATTGATATAAAAAACCTGCTTTTTTAGCCCAATTTTCTGGAGAGAATACTTTTTTTATATACATTAAATAAGCAACAAAAACCCCTGAGAAAGCAACGGCAATAGAAATATACATTGCAAGATAATGCGCATGATGCGCGCCCTCTTCTATTTGATGAGCAGTTAGATTACCTGGCACAACGGCATCCCTAGGTATAATTAAATCAGTAAACCATCCATGAGTTGACATTGGATTAAAATAAGGCAGCGTATACCAAATGAAAAAACTTAGACCACCGAGCAAAACCAGTGGACCGACCATCTCTTTTGGTGATTCATGAATATCATTTAAAAGTTCGGGCTTCTTAGAATCGCCATAAAAAGTTAGAAACATCATCCTAAACATATAAAAAGCTGTCAAGGCAGCTGCGCTAAAACCAAAAATGGGCAATAGTATATGCTGAGGATTATGCTGAGCAAAGGATAGCGCTCCAGCAAGAATCGCATCTTTAGACAAAAACCCAGAAAAAAGAGGAATACCCGCAATAGCAAAGGTACTTAAAAGCATAGACCAATGTGTTATAGGCATACGTTTTCTAAAGTCACCCATATTTCTCATATCTTGAGGGTCTGTCTCATTATCATGTTTTTCATGCAGCGCATGATGCATTGCGTGAATAACCGATCCAGATCCGTAAAATAAATTAGCTTTAAACATTGCATGAGTTAAAAGGTGAAAAAAAGCTGCTGTATAAACACCAGTCCCCACTGCTAAAATCATAAAACCGAGCTGACTAACTGTTGAGTAAGCTAATACTTTTTTTATATCATTTTGGGTTATTGCTATTGTTGCAGCAAATATAGCAGTAAAAGCTCCTACATATGCGACTATTAAAAGTGCATCAGGAGTAAGGATAGGAAAAATACGCACAGACAAATAAACCCCAGCTGCAACCATTGTCGCCGCATGCATTAGTGCCGATACTGGCGTTGGACCCTCCATTGCATCTGGCAACCAAATATGTAGCGGAAATTGTGATGACTTCCCCATAGCACCAAGGAACAAACCTACACCAGCCAATGTGAGGGTAGTTCCTTTTATCAACCCTGCAGAGACACCTTCAAAAATATCAGAGAAAGCAAAAGATCCTATTGCAGTATATATGAGCATGATACCTATAAAAAAACCAATATCACCAACTCTGTTTGTCAAAAAAGCTTTTTTACTGGCATCAGAGGCAGAATCCTTCTCAAACCAATGACCGATAAGAAGATAGGAACTCACTCCAACTAGCTCCCAAAACATATACATGGACATTAGATTATTAGATAAAACTATACCATTCATAGAAAAAGTAAAAAGACCTAAATAGGCAAAATACCTAGAATATCGAATATCACCCTTAAGGTACTGTGTAGAAAAAATGTGCGTACACGTTGATATAAGAGCAACTACCAATAGCATAATAACTGTAATATTATCAACGAGGAAGCCTAACTTAATTTCAAAATCTCCCATATCTAACCAAGTAAAAGAGGCTTCCTGACTGAAAAGAGGATTATATTCAATAAGCATACCAACAAACATCGTAATCGAAAGAATTAAAGTGATAATTATAGCGCTTATTGAAACCCAATCACCTTGCCGAGGAAGTCGCTTTCCAACAAATATTTGAATTAAGAATGCGAGAAGTGGCAAAAATAGAATAAAAACTGAATACTTTATGAAAATATTATCCATCAGTTTTTTAATGCCGAGGCATCATCTACATTTATAGTATTAAGGTTATTATAAATATTAATGACTATCGCAAGAGCGACAGCGGCTTCGGCAGCGGCCAATACTATAACAAACAATCCAAAAATGTGTCCATCAAGATTCATGCCTCCAAATCTAGAAAAAGCAACAAAGTTAATATTTGCAGCATTTAAAATAAGCTCGACACCCATAAGAACGGCTATACCATTTCGTCGCGTCATGACACCAAAAACGCCAAGAGAAAAAAGAGCAGCTGCAATAAATAAGTAGTTATTTAGCTGATCCACTATGTTGCTTCCCTCGATAAAAGGGCTGCTCCAATAAGAGCTCCGAGCAGCAACAGGGATACAGCTTCAAAAGGAAGTAGATATTTAGTTAAAAGTAATACACCAATATCATTTACGGTTGATGAAGGCTCAATAGATTCTGACTGTAGCCACTGAGTTTTAGAAATAACTAATGAAATTAAAATCAACAACCACGCGGAGATAACAGCGCCAACTCCTTGCTGTACGTTTGTCTGGGACAATCTTACTGAAGAAATTCTATTCGTTAACATAATACCGAAAATTATTAGAACTAGAATACCACCAATATAAACGATCAATTGCACACCCGCTATAAAATCAGCCCATAAAAAAACATACAGAGCGGCAACACCAAAAAGAGTCATCAAAAGAGCAACAGCCGAATAAAGCAGTTGATTATTTAAAACTACAAAAACAGCTGAGACTATTGTAAAAAAAGCAACGAACCAGAAAACTATATCAGCCATATCTTAAGCCTCAGCGCTCTTTTCACTGATAAATTTATCAAGACCTTCCTTTGTTCCGGATTTTGCAAACTTGTATATCAAATTATCTCTATCTGGCTCTGAAAATTCATAATCAATAGGATGCTTTTTACTATTAGGCCCCCCCGTCATAAAAATACACTCTTCAGGGCAAGGGTAAGTACATAGGTTACAATAGCAACATTCCGACATATCAATATCAAATCTCGTTACAACTAACGCTTTTTTAGTTCCATTTGACGTAATTCCCACATGTTTTATATCTTTTATATCATTCCCACGATCAGGGGATTTCTCAGTCACAATCTTGATGCAGTCAACAGGACAGGCTCTTTCACACTTTAAACAGCCAATACAATCGTCCATATCAACATGCAAACGCGTTCTAATGACATTGTAATTATCATGGTCAAAACCAATATTTCTTTCTGGCCGTGGCCACCGTTCCTCTGGGTACTGTAAAGTAACATTATCTTTACGAGCCCTGATAAGATGCATAAATGTTATACCCATACCACCTAATATTGTGGTTGCAGAAGTCCAGATTCCATTAAAATAATTCTTCATAAAATATTATCCTATTACAACAGTCCAAATTGCAACTGCAAAAATATTAAACAACCCGATTGGAAGCAAAACCTTCCAGCATATATGCATAAGCTGATCTACTCTCAAGCGAGGGACAGTCCAGCGAATCCATATCATAACAAAGATTAAAAGAGCAGTTTTACTTAACATCCAAAAAACACCCATCGCAGGTGAATTTAACGCACTTGCGAAAGGACTTTGCCATCCACCTAAAAAACCAGTCACAGCTACCACACTGACCACAAACATATTAGCATATTCACTTAGGAAGAAAAAAGCATACCTCATACCTGAATATTCAGTAACAAAACCCGCTACTAGTTCTGATTCAGATTCGGGTAAATCAAAAGGAGTTCTATTTGTCTCAGCCAACGCACTGATAAAATAAACAATAAATGCGATAGGCATAAAAGGGTTATCAAAGATTATCCAATTTGCTATACCACCCGCTTGGTAGATAATTATCTCTTGCATGTTTAACGTTCCAGCAAGCATAATTACAACGATTAAAGATATACCAGCTGGAATCTCATAGCTAATAATTTGAGCTGCAGATCTCATTCCACCATATAAAGACCACTTATTATTGGAGGACCACCCTGCTAAAATAATAGCAATCACGGCTAGACTTCCTACACCTAAGATATAGAAAATACCTATATTTAGATCTGAGACAATTATAAACTCACCAAAAGGTAAAGCAACAAAGCTTATAAACGCCCCAACAAAAATCATAAAAGGCGCAAGAATAAACAAAGCCCTATTAGCACTACTTGGAATTATATCTTCTTTAGATAATAGTTTTAAAGCATCCGCAATTGGCTGCAAGAGCCCGAACTTTCCAGCGTGAAGACCAAAGCCCTGTCCCATGGGACCTACTTTATCTTGTATAAATGAAGAGACCTTTAATTCTGCATATATTACAACTAAAGCGTATATAGTAATAAAGCCAAAAGTAGCCACCAGAGGTATAAGCATAGCCATCATCAACAAGGGATCTGAATTAACCAGACTTGGAAAAAGATCACTAAAAAGAGTGAAAAGAAAATCAACGGTCATCGGTCAATTTCTCCTAGAACGATATCTAGACTACCTAGAATTGCAAGAACATCAGAAAGCAACCAGCCCGCAGCTATTTCATCTATTACAGAGAGAGCCGTAAATGCTGGTGAGCGCATTTTCAACCTAGACGGGATATTGCTGCCATCACTTTCAATATAGTACCCTAAATCCCCACGAGGAGACTCAGTCCTTCTATATATTGATCCAATAGGGGGTTTAATTTTCTTGGGAAGCGACTGGTGAACATCTCCCTCTTTAGGCATACTTGCCAATGCTTGTCGAACAATTTTTATACTCTCTTTCATTTCAAGAACTCTAACATAAAATCGATCCCAACAATCTCCGACAGTACCTTTTCCTCCCTCACCTACAGGAATTTCAAATTCAAATTTATTATATATAGAATATGTGTCGTTTCTTCTCAAGTCCCACTTAAGGCCTGAAGCTCGAAGGTTTGGACCTGTAACTCCATAACTGATCGCCACCTCCTGAGGCATAACACCTATATCAGCAGTTCTTTCAACAAAAATTTTATTATGAACTAATAAATTTACAAATTCATCAATCTTTGGCTCAAAATAATCAAGAAATTTATAGGTTGATTCAACAAAACCAACTGGAAGGTCATGACTTAGCCCCCCAATCCACATGTAATTATACAGCAATCTTGC
>Ga0308010_1002009_pt1 | contig 10872 bp, 10 predicted proteins | sample Neamet129_FD_202368 | JGI IMG/M metagenome (GOLD analysis project Ga0308010, IMG submission 202368) | Marine microbial communities from water near the shore, Antarctic Ocean - #129 | ecosystem: Environmental > Aquatic > Marine > Unclassified | place: Southern Ocean | collected 2014-07-24 | reverse complement strand
TCATTCATCAATTGACCCATTAAGATAAATAAGGGAAGTGCAATTAAAGTGTATGAGTCCATACCTGCAAATAATATTTGAGGGATCACTTGAAGCAATTCTATATTAAAAAATAAAAAATATACAGCTGTCGATAGCCCTAAAGAAAAAGCAATGGGAATTCCTATCATTAAAAAAAATGTTAAACTTAATATTAGAATTAACATCTTATCTTAATTTATTTTATCCAAAATTTGTTCTGGTTTCTTATCTAGTTTTTTGTTGTTTTGAGTGGGGCTTAATTTTAAAAAACAATAAAAAATAGATAAAATACATCCAATTGGGATGCTAGCAATTACTACTATTCGTGGTAGACCAGTTGCGGGCATAAGATATCCACCTGCTTTTTCCATCCACCCTAAACAAAATAAAAGTAGAATAAACTGTAGAGTAATGATAAATGAGACTTGTAATATTTTAACAGCTTTATAAAGTTTTGAAGGAAGAATACTGGTAAAGATATCAATAGAGATATGCTCATCTTTTTGAATAGAAACAGCCGAACCAATCGCCGTGGTATAAATAAATAAAATTGTCGCTATCTCATTAGCTCCTGTGATTGACTGATTAAGTACATATCGTAAAAAAACTAATATTAATGTTAAAATAAATATTAACGCAAGAAAACCAGACAATATTCTTTCTAGATACCTAGTGAAAAATGTAGCATAATATTTTATTTGAACTAATATGTTACTTTACCTGGTTTTAGGTTCTTCATTTCTGGCAATCTTTTGTGCAAGATCTATTTCACTTTGTTTGAAAAGACCTTTCCTTATAAAATAATCATAGACTGGTTTTACAGCCTCTTGGAATGGCTTCAGGTCTTTACCCGAGATGTAATTAATATCAAGGTGCTCGCTGAGCTTTTTAAGATATTCAGACTCCTTGGATCTGTTAAGTTTATCACTGTACTTAATTGCATCTTTGGCCACACGGTCAAATATTATCTTCAACTCAGGAGTTAAAGAATTATACCAATCGAGATTAACGATAAAGGGGTCTGGACCAGTTGCGTAGTTTGTTACAGTCAAATATTTAGAGACTTCATATATTTTGTAATCCCAAATATTTGAGGGCGGGTTGTCTTGTCCATCTATTACTCCAGTTTGGAGTGCTTGGTAGATATCAATTGCTGCTAATTCTTGAGGATTTGCACCAAAAGATTTAGCTGTTTGGATAAATACGTCTTGCATTGGAACCCTCATCTTCAGACCTTTGAAATCGAGGGGATGTTTAATAGGCTTATTATTATTTGTGTGTGCACGAAATCCCTGAGATATACCAGTAGCAGGTATGTGAAACCCATTTACCTTTGCACCTTCATTGATTGTCTCCATTAGTGTACTGTTAACTAATCGGGAGGCCTCGTCCCATCCACTTACAAGAAAAGGAAGCGTAATTAGATTAAACTTAGGGTTTGCATCATTGAAAAAGCCACCTCGAGTACCTTGTAATGCTCCTGTAGATACGAGATCCATTAGCTCTCTTTCATTACCTAGAATTCCTCCAAAAAATAAATCTACTTTGATTCTTCTATTTGTTTCTTTTTCAAGTTTTTCTTTGAAGTAAATCATAGAGGAACTTCTGATAGCACTCTGAGGCTGCTCATTCGAATATTTAAAAACATACCCATTTTCTTTTTTTGAACAAGAATATGGCAAAAATAAAATACTCAAAATGAATATTAATCGGCAAGCCATTAGGTTTAATCTAATCTTAGTTAGCATTTTATTATTTTATGAAGAGAAAAAAGTTTTGTACTTAGAAATAGATGCGTTAAAACCATCTTCAAAATCTCCACCATCAGGTCTATAAACACTCTCAAGTGACATTGAACCCTCATAACCAATTTCAGTGAGTCTATCAGATATTTTTGATAAGTGAGGAGCCATTTGACCTTCACCAAGAGCCACGCACTTGATTGTAGCTTGGTGAATTGCTACTTCTACATCTTTCATGTGAACATGCCCTAAGTAGCCACCAACCATAGAGTCTAAAGCATTTTTACTTGGATTCTCACCACAGTATAGAGCATTCGCAGGATCCCACAATACTTTTAAGTGTTTAGTTTCTAAATCATCAATTAGTTTTTTTCCAAGAAAGCATGACGTAATCATTGCATTGTTTCCAGTTTCTACAACTAGCATGATTCCTTCTTCTTTAGCTAACTTGACTACAGGGGTTAAGAGTTCAACTAGTTTACTCCAGGCGCCTTCACTAACATTCCATTTTTCTGCTCCATGTTCACCAAAAAGAACCATCTCTTTTTTAAAGCTCATTATTCTTACTAAAGGTGATCCCAGTCTTTGGGCCATTCCAATACATTCTTTAAATTTTTCCATATGTTGGTTATATGTGTTGTCTCCAATATTAATTTCATGAACACCAATACCTGAAAAATTATGCCTTGATATACATGAAACCTCCATTTTATAGCTTTTTAAAAGTTCTTCAATTTTATCAATTTCACTTTTATTAAAGTCTCCAACTTCTTTATCCCATAGGTATTGAAGCTCTGCTTGATTTAGATCATTTGTACTCATAATTTTTAAAGCATGCTCAAAATCTGTACTGATTCCATCAGTTATCACACCTAGTTTTGCCATTTTCTAACTCCTTTTTTATTTTTGTATTTAATAGGTTTTTATTATTTATTTATTTGTTTTGTTTCCAGTTTACTTCGGTACCGGCCATTTGTTCTAGAAGCTTTACAATAGACCAGTTGTCACCATCCGGATACATTGAAATACCAGCTTGAAATAATTCAAACGCAGCTCCAGTTGTAAACATAGGGACTCCGTTCTTTTTTGCCATATCCATGCTTATTCCAAGGTCTTTGTACATAGTTGAAATGTGGCTACCCGTATTTTCAAATTTTCTATCAAGAATCAATTTAGCGCAGTTCTTAAACAAGGGGCTACTAACTCCGCTTGTGCTAAAGACATCATAAAGTATTTTACCATCTATACCTGCTTTTGAACCGAGAACAAGTGACTCAAATATTGCTGTAAAAGTTGAACCTATTAGAGCTTGTAAAGAGGCTTTCACAGTTTGACCATCACCTATTTCTTGCCCAACATGTATCATGTTCTTAGATATGGACTTAAGTATTTTTTCGCAATCATCAAAGACTGGTTGTTTTGCAGCCGTCATAAGAGTTAAGGTCCCGTCATGCGCTCCTTGAAGTCCACCACTAACCGGACTGTCAATCATGTTAATATTATTCTCTAAAGCAATTTTATATGTGCTTTTTACTTCTTCTGGAGTAATTGTAGCAGTAATGATAATAGTCCCGCTGTCTTTCATTCCAGGAGATAGTTGTTTTACAACTTGTTCAACTTGCTTGCCATTCATGACCATAACAAATACGACATCGCTATATTCACCTACTTCAGAAACGCTTTTAGCTGCTAAACCACCATTAATAACAATTTCTTTTAGGCAATCCTCTCTGAGGTCATATCCAATAGTCTCGTACCCGGTGTTGATAACATTTTTAGCAATTCCCATGCCCATATTACCCAAGCCGATTATTCCAATTTTTCTCATAATTTATATTTTCTCCGTTTATATTTAATTAATTCTCTAAAATTGTTCTTAATTTATTTGCTGATGTTTCACTTTTTTCAAAATCCCCTACCATTTTACTATTTTTTAAAATAAAAAATTTATCTCCGAGTTGAAATGCTTGATCAATATTATGAGAAACTAAAATAACATTTATGTTTTGTGCTTTAAGCATCAGAATTTGCTCTACAACTTTATTTGATTCTTTGACACCAAGCGCAGATGTTGGTTCATCAAGAATAAGTATTTTTGCTCCAAAATATAAGGCTCTTGAGATTGCAAGGATTTGTCTTTCACCTCCAGATAATTCTCCAGCAGGTCTTTCTGGATCTTTTATAGAAATGTCAAATTTTTCCAGTTCAGTAATCGTAGTCTCTATTGCATAATCTCTGTCAATAGTTTTTAAAAAAGTGTTTTTGAGGGGCTCGTTACCTAAGAAAAAATTCCGATATATATTCATGATAATAGCCAAGTTTTGATATACTGTTGATATTCCTAGGTCAATTGCTTGACGGGGACTTTTTAATATAATGAGTTTATTATTTAACTGATATTCTCCTTGGTCAGGTTGAAAAACACCAGATATAATATTTACTAGACTTGATTTACCAGCACCATTATCACCAAGAATACAGTGGATTTTTCCGGACTCAGTTGAGATCGATACATCATTAAGTGCTGTTATATTTCCAAATGATTTGTAAATATTCTTTAAATGTAAGTGATTATTATCTACTTGCATATTTTTTCCTAAATGCCCCGTTAACTAATACAGCTGAGACTAGCATTAGACCCATGAAAACTTGAAACCAGTCGGCATCAGCTCCAGAAAAAATAATTCCCTGTTTCACTATACCAAATATCAGGGCTCCGATCATTGCTCCAATGATTGAGCCATATCCTCCGGTAAGAAGTGTTCCACCAATGACAGTAGCGATAATAGCAATGAACTCTTTTTGCTCACCTCTTAATACGTCCGCTCCTCCGAATGTGGTCACCTGTATGATTGCTACAAACCACGCACAAAAAGCAGTCAACATAAATAGGGATATCTTTACTTTTGAAACGGGGACACCCATTAACTTCGCACTTTCTTGTGAAGCTCCTGATGCAAAAATCCAGTTTCCGATTTGAGTTTTCTTTAATAAGAAATATCCAAGTATCCCCAAAATAAACCACCAGAGTATAGATATAGGGAATTTGGTTTCGGATATGGTTAAACTGTTACTAAATATAGACGACATAATATCATAACCCGCCGTTGATTTAATACCTCCCATTTGTGTTCTGCCAGTTATCATTTTTGAGACCGCTATGGTTATACCCCTAACAATGAAAAGAGAGCCAAGTGTAATAATAAAAGAAGGAAGACCACTTTTAACAACTAATAAACCATTTAAGTATCCAATTAATAAAACAACTGCAAGGGTAATTAAAGCGGAAAAGGGCATACTAATACCTGCTACAACAGTTAAAAGAGTTACAGACATACTCGAGAGTCCTATCATAGAACCAATCGATAAATCAAACTCTCCGCTAATCATAAGGAGTGCGACACCAATAGCAAGAATTCCAATCTCAGAGGATACCTGGAGATAAGACTTTACACCTTGCGTAGAAAGAAAACTACTCTTAGCAAATATTGCAAAAAAAAGCCAAACAAAAGCTAGCCCAAAGAGAGCACCCGTTTCAGGTCTAGAAAATAGTTTTTTTATGTTGATTACCGAGAACCTTTTTTACTTAATGATAAAATTTCACTGGCATTGTCTTTATTTATAATACTAGGTCCGGTTTCTAGTTTTTTATATGCAGGCTTGTTTTTATTTGTAATATAGAGATTCATCAAAATAACCGGAAGGTACCCTTGCAAGTATTGTTGCTGATCCAATGCAAATATTATTTCATCATTTAAAATTCCTTCAATGATTTCTGGTGTAAAATCAAATGTTGCTAGTTTTATATCCCTCTTTAATTTTATCTCTTTTAAAAGTCGCATAATTGGTATTGCACCAAGGGGACCTAAGGTTAGTATTGCATCTGTATTTGGAGCAGTAGATAAATATGCCCTTACCATTTCCATCGTCTGAGAAGGGTCAGAAGCATCAATAGGAAGTATTGTAATGTTTATATTCTTTTTAGTTAGTACTTCTCTAAAACCACGTTCTCTTTGGTCTAGACTAATATTTCCAATTTCATGATTAATGCAGAGTATGTCATTGACATTATATTTCAACATTTCTTCTGCCGCTCGTTGTCCTGCTTCATATTCACTTTGCCCTACATAAGTAAGAATGTCAATCTCTTTTGCAATATCGCTTCCAGAATTAATTACAATGATAGGGATATCTTTTTTAGAAATTGATTTTAGACTCTCTTTTAGTGCTTCTATATCAGGAACCGAAACAATTACCCCATCCGGTTCTGTAGCAATTACAGCATCTATTATTCTGGACATAGCAATCATATCAAAATTTTGAGGTGATTGATAGCTTAGTCTAATACCTAATTCCCTAGCGGCATCTTTGGCACCATTTCGAACTACACTCCAAAAAGGATCAGTCGCCTGGCCATGCGTGACCATACTGATAACTATATCCTTTTTTATAGTTTGATTATTCTCTGAACAACTTGACATAATTAATAAAAGGAGAATGTTTATGTATTTTAATATGTTTTTTAACATCATTATTAAGAACCTATAGGTTCACTAGTAAATTTTTTTGTAAAGAGAGTTTAGCTGCTAATCCAGCTTTTAGTGAATGGAGGCCATCATCTACATTTGCATAATCAACATCCTGTCCTCGTATAGAGCTAATGAAATTTAGGATCTCTTGTTCGTAAGCCTCTTTATACCTGTCTATGAAAAAGTCTTGAGGGTTTGCAGATGTAAAACCTTCTTTTGTTCCTTTTTGGACCCCATGCAAAAGCCTATTTTCGACTTTTAGTGTTCCCCTAGATCCTAAGACTTCTATTCGCTGATCATAGCCATAAACTGCTTGCCTAGAATTATTAATGGTTACAAGAACGCCGTTTTTGAGAGTCATGTTTATTATTGCAGTATCAATATCACCAGCCTCTTTAATCTCAGGATTGATAAAACATCCACCTTTTGCATACAAGCTAGATATCTCTGAATCAGCCAAGTACTTTGCCATATCAAAATCATGGATAGTCATATCTAAAAATAACCCCCCAGATTTCTTTATATAACTAATCGGAGGAGGAGAGGGGTCTCTTGAGGTAATCTTTATGGTATGGGTTTTTCCTATTTCACCTTTAGAAACTAATTGCTTAAGATTGTAAAAGTCAGGATCAAATCTTCGATTAAAGCCAACATGAAGGTTTAAATTTTTCTCTTTAATTAACCTCTTTATTCGCATTATTTCATCCACCGATAATCCTAGGGGTTTTTCGCAAAATATATTTTTTGTCTTTTTTGAAGCTTCTTGTATATGTTCAATATGATAGTCTGATGGTGAGCAAATAATAACGCCATCAATATCATCAATTTCAAGTAAGCTACTCATCTTTTTAGATTTTTTTAAACCCAAGTAATCTGAACTGGTAGTCTCATCTATTAACGGGTCAATAATTATTTTCAAATTAGTATTTTCAGAAGAGAGAGCATTGGTTGAGTGAATTTTTCCAATCCTACCATATCCAATCACGGCTAGATTAACAGGCATCATATCTTTACCTTCTGAGGTTGCTTCGTATCTATTGATTGATTTCCAGCGATTGCTGATCTCATTGCAAGTAGGATATTATATGGTCCGACACTAGGGGCTGTTTTGGAGGAAATGCAGTCAAAGAAATGTTCAAATTGTTTAATGTATGATTGTTTATACCTTTCTATAAAAGAGTTATCAATTTTTGAACTTTTAGTTTCTGTTTCGCCACTGAAAAGCAGGAGGTTCTCTTTTTGATTCTCTACTAATAGAGATCCCTTAGAGCCAAAAACTTCAACTCTTTGATCATATCCATAGTTTGTTTGTCTAGAGCTATCTATTGAGCAAAGTATACCATTGTCGAGCTCTACTGTAATTAAAACATTATCTATGTCATTTATATCCTCGAGTCTAGGCTCTATAAATACTCCTCCATTAACATAAATTTCTTTTATCTTTTTACCGCTTAGAAAGCCAATCATATCAAAATCATGAATACATAAATCCAGAAGCATACCACCTGATGATTTTAAAAATTTATAGCTAGGGGGTTTTGAGTCGTGATTTGTTATGTGAATCATTTGAATATCACCAACAATGCCTTTATCTATCTTTTCTTTCATTAACATAAAGTCTCTGTCAAACCGCCGGTTGAGCCCAACCTGTATTGAAACTTTCTCTTTTTTTCCTACATTAATAATATCGTTTAATTCTTGTTCAGAGAAGGAGAGAGGCTTCTCACAAAATATATGCTTTTTATGTTTAGCGCATTTTTTAATTGTTTCATAGTGAGTTGGAGTGGGAGAACAAATAATGACTGCATTAATTGTTTCATCTAATAGCATTTCATCTAGGTCTAAGTGTAATTTTTCTTGGTCTTGGAATAGGCCTAAAATATTATCACTAAGCATCGGGTCAATTAATCCTTTTATGGCGACCGTTGGAAAATGTTGAACGATATTTTTTAGGTGCATCTCCCCAATGCGGCCAACTCCTATTATTCCGATATTTATTTTTTCTGTAATCACTATTGTATTTTTTTTACGGAGGTTCGTTCAATTAAAGAAGAGGTTAACATAATATTCTTAATATTGGATTTTTTATTTTCCATTCTAGAAAGAATGAGCTTCATGCTCTCTGTGCCCATCTCGTATATAGGTTGGTGCATTGTCGTTAGTGATATTGTGGTGAAAGGCATGTTATCATATCCAACAATTGAAAAATCTTTGGGAATAGAAAGGCCTAGACTTTTTGCTGTCGAGTAAAAAAGTAGGGCTATTCTGTCGTGACCAGCATAGACAGCAGTAAACCTATCTTTTTGTTTCATAATCTTATGAACATGTTTTAGGTATCTGTTAATATTGAATGGTCTCTTTATTCTTATAGTTATTTTATTGTCTTGTTCTATTCCTAAATCTTTTAATTTTGATCTGAAGCCATCGTACCTAAGTCGTTCTGTACTAAAAAGCTTATTACTAAGGAATGCAATTTTTGTATGACCTTTATCAACAAGGTGTTGAGTTAATAGCCTAGAGCCTTCAAAATTATTTGTTGTTACGAAGTCTAATTTAGAGTCTGGTATACCGCGATCAGCTAAGACAACTGGAATATTCTTCTGCTTAAGCTTGTTAATAATTTGGAGGTTCTGATCATCAGTTGCTGCAACAGGAATATAAATGACACCGCTAACTGAGAGTTGGATTAATCGTTCAATATGATAGCTGGCTTGACTGAGAAGATCGTCGGTATTGCAGAGAATTAGACTAATGTTATTTTTAGTTGCTTCGTCTTCTGCGCCACGAGCTAGAATTGAGGCATACCCAGCTCTTATATCTGGAACCAAAATACCAACCGTAGGCATATTCTCATTAGCCTTTAAAAGTTTTCGAACAAAAGAGCCAACTCTTTTTTTCCTAATTATATAGCCATTATCTTCTAGGTTTTTTAAAGCTTGTCGTACAGTAGCTCTTGATAAGCCACTAAGGTTGACAAGTTCATTTTCTGTTGGAATTTTTTCGTTTGGAGTGTAGAAGCCCTGATCAATCCTGTCTTGTAGCCAAGTTTGGAATTGTAAATACTTCGGTATGGGACTCTTACTATCTATATCCATGTTATATTTCTTTAATTGTACGTACAATTATACTGACTGATTCCATTTGAATTCAAGCCCAAAATTATTCTTATTTTCCTACTTGCAATTATTAAATGATTGGGATTATAATTGTACGTACAATTATTACAATCAATCAAACAAAGTATTAATGGTCATTTAACAAGGAGTATTATTATGAGTATAAGGTTAATGTTTAGAATTGTTGCATTTTTTTATTTAAGCCAAAATTTATTTTCGGCAAATGTAAAAGGTAAGGTTTCCGATGGGTCATCGGGAAATTTCTTGCCAGGGGCAAACGTATTTTTATCAGAGACTAACTATGGTTCTTCTTCGGATAGAGCTGGTAACTTCTCTATTGAGAATGTTCCCGCAGGAGACTATGTCCTGAAGGTTACCTATGTCGGTTATGCCGATTTCTCTGTTGATGTCACTCTTGGTGATGAGTCGCTTACTCAAGATATCAGTCTCGGAGTGGATTACGTGGCGATGGGTGCTGTTAATGTTAATGGACTTTCACAAGGGCAGGCCAAAGCATTGAGTCAGCAACGTAGCGCTGGAAACATTAAAAATATTGTTTCTAAAGATCAAATGGAAAAATTTCCAGATCAGAATGTTGCAGATGTTCTACAAAGACTTCCTGGTGTCGCTCTAGAAAGTGACCATGGTGAAGGTCGTTACGTCCAAATTAGAGGTGCTGAGGCTTCACTAAATACTACTACCATTAATGGTATTAAGGTTCCTTCTCCTGAAGATGTTAGAAAAATATCATTAGATATTATACCAAGTTATTCCCTTGGAGGTGTTGAAGTCACAAAGGCTATCACTCCAGATATGGATGCAGATGCTATTGGTGGGCATGTAAATTTAATAACAAAGAACGCTTTCGATTATGATGGTCAGTTTATGGAAGCTAAAGTTGCAGGCGGGCACAGACCCCTATATGGTAAGAACGGTAATATGGCCGCTTTCACATATGGGAATCAGTTTATGGATGGTAGACTTGGTCTGATTGTTTCTGCGAGCCATGAGTTTAATGACATGAAAACCGATAACATTGAACTTGAATGGGACGATAAATATGAGTACGTATCAGAGGTAGTCGATACTCCAGAAGATGAAGAAAATGGCGCTACATATGTCGTTGAAGAAGCAGATGGTGATATTCTAACAGATATGCAGCTTAAAAACTATGCCTTAAGTAGACAGAGGACGGGGATTACTGCTAATCTAGATTATAAACTAAGTGAGAAATCAAACCTTCATTTAAATATTCTTACAAACACATACACAGATACAGAGAATAGAAACAGATTAAGGTACCGATTTGATAAATCTGTAGATGAAGAAGAGGCTGGTTCTGGGTACGATCCAGTGGATGGAATGAGTGTTGTAAAAGCAAGAATAGGCAGAGAGCTAAAAAGTAGGTCTTCCATTTCAAAAATTAATAGTTATTCGTTTGGAGGAGATCACGCTCTTGGAAAA
>Ga0308010_1002005_pt1 | contig 10886 bp, 6 predicted proteins | sample Neamet129_FD_202368 | JGI IMG/M metagenome (GOLD analysis project Ga0308010, IMG submission 202368) | Marine microbial communities from water near the shore, Antarctic Ocean - #129 | ecosystem: Environmental > Aquatic > Marine > Unclassified | place: Southern Ocean | collected 2014-07-24 | reverse complement strand
CGGATACCTACCCCGCAGATATCGATCCGATTACAATTGGCTATCGCTTAACTACTCCACCTACTTTTCATGACGGCATCATCTATGTCGCCGCAGCTCTATCTGAAGGGCATATTCCTGGCGGCCTAGTCATTGCCATTGATGCCACTACAGGAGCGATTCAGTGGGTATTCAATACTATTCCCCAGACCCCAAGAGATTCCGGCTGGGAATTAGCGCAAGAAAGCTGGGGAACTGGCGCCCGCGCTGGTGGTGGGGTATGGACTCCACCTGCAATAGATGCGGAGCTGCGAATGGTTTACGTCAACGCTGGCAATCCTTCTCCGGACTATGATGGTTCTGCTCGAGTGGGAGCGAACCTGTTTTCTAATAGCACTATTGCCATCGACATGGATACTGGAAAATTGCGTTGGCACTATCAGGCTGTCCATCATGATCTGTGGGACTGGGATCATGTTACTGGGCCACTACTATTTGATGTTGCCACAGAGAGTGGCGAGCTTATAAAAGGTGTCGCTGCAGCTGGTAAGAATTGTCTGTTCTATATGTGGGAACGTGCTACGGGAAAACCTATTCACGCCATGGTAGAAACCATTGTACCTACACAAACTGATGTTCCCGGTGAAGTGGTTTATCCCACTCAACCAATTCCCTATACCGCCAGGGGCGTCCCGATGGACCCTCTGTGCGCAACTTACATTAAATTCGATGATCCCGAATTAGCCGCACGTAGCAAACAACTGTATACGCCCTACTCAACCACAGAACCTTTTATTCTCCCGCATGGGGGCTCCAGTTTTGGTTCAGCATCATTTAGCCCCCGTACAGAACTGATCTACGTTACAGGGAAGAATGGCGCAATTACTCTCTTAGTTGAACCTGTAGGCAATAGCCTAACTCCGGGCCCAGACAGCCGTGGTCATACAGAAAATTTTTCTGACTTGGATCGTATTTCAGAAAATTACATACCCTTGTTAACAGTCTCCGCCTATAGCCCTGTTACCGGCGAGCAAACTTGGCAGCGTGAATTACCGGCGGTTTCCTCAATTGGCGCTAGCGGTAATATGGTGACTGCGGGTGACCTGGTATTTCAAGGCATAGAGGATGGCAGTTTTTACGCACTGCATGCGGAAACGGGTGAGACCTTGTATCAGTTTGAAGCACCACGCACTATTCGTGCAAGCCCACTTACTTATGAAGTAAATGGAAAACAGTATGTTAGCGTTGTCGCAACAAACACAGTGATTACCCTCGCGCTGCCCTAAATGCCCAAGCCAAAAAAAGGGGCAAAGAGATTAAACCCATAACAAGAAATTAACTCAAGATTAATATTTTAAACTTTGGCTTAGCCAAATTCCTCACCCAGTTGAAGCAGCTTTCTGGTTTGGGAGTTCTTTCTTCAGACGCCTCCGAGTTTGCTATAGTCAGGGATATCAGGATAAAAGATCAATTATTCTTCAATGCTATCTAGACATACAATTATTTCAGGTCTTTTTACCTCACCCTAAGCACCGCAATCGTGTTTTCATGGATGCAATAGTCTATTAAATAAAGGACTCATAATGAATACCGTCAAACTCTTTCACGTTCTTGCCAGCACAATAATTCTTACAGCCTGTTCAGGTGATTCAACAGAGTCATTGCTTTTCAATCCTGAGGCTACAATGGAAGTGATCGCTAGTGGCGCTAATCTGGCTGGAGCCAATGGCCTTGGTATTGGGCCCGATGGGCTGCTGTATGTGGCATCAGTACTAGGCTCGAACATTACTGTCCTAAACCCTGATACGGGAGAAATAGTCGAAATTTTTGATGCTGATGATGGAGTCGTCGGCCCTGATGACCTAGCCTTCGGCGCCGATGGCAGTTGGTATTGGACATCTATAATGACAGGTGAAGTCGCCGGATTTTCAGCAACCGGCGAGCGAATAGTTGCAGCACAGCTAACCCCTGGAGTAAATCCAATCACATTCTCAGACGATGGTCGTCTATTTGTGTCTCAATGCTTCTTTGGCACTAATCTGTATGAGATCGACCCGGCAGGTGTGCGTCCAGCCCGATTGATGAGCGATGAGTTAGGCCCCGGATGTGGCCTAAATGGCATGGATTGGGGGCCGGATGGTCGTTTATATGGACCAAGATGGTTTAACCACGAGATAGTGAGCTTCAACGTGAATGACAATAGTATGCGTACCGAAGTGAGTGGTTTGAATACTCCCGCTGCAGTGAAGTTCGATCAACTAGGTCGCTTACACGTACTCGATACTGGCATCGGCGCAGTGCTCAGAGTAGATGCAGATGAACTGGTGGAAGTTGCAAAATTTACACCCGGACTCGACAATATTGTGTTTGATCAACAAGGAAGACTCTTCGTCTCCAGCTTTACCGACGGTTTTATTAAGCGGGTAAACCTTGATGGTAGTGTTACCGAATTACAACCCGGCGGAATGGCACATTCCGGTGGCCTAACCTTTCACAAAGGTGACATTGTCAGCGCCGACTTACATGCAATAAGGGGATACCGCACAAACGGCGAAGAGAGTTTTGTACAACGAAACGTGCTAGGTGTTGGTAAAATGGGAGGTGCCTTAAATCTTGCCAGTGACGGCGAAAAACTCATTCTCACTTCTTGGATTGATGGCGATGTGCGCATTTGGGACCAAGAGACGCAGACTAGAACTTGGGAAAAAACTGGCTTACTGGGCCCCGTGGCAGCAGTCCGCTATGCCGGGCTGATAGTCGTTTCAGAACACGGCAAGCAACGCGTAATTGGTTTTTCCGTAGATGATGAAAACGCAGAGACAGTAATTGCCGAAAATTTACCGGCGCCCACTGGGTTAACAACATCGGGGGGCGATCTCTATGTTACAGACCGTGTACTAGGTCAGGTTCTACGACTAGCGCACGATGGAGAATTCCTAAATCCACCTGAGCTTGTCATCGAAAACTTGACCACGCCAGAAGGAATAACAATAATTTCAGACGGATTTGTAGTGATAGAAGCTGACAAAGGTGAGGTTACACTAATACGTGCTGATGGTTCTCGCCGCATGTTAGGAAAAATATTAGCCGGGTCACAAGCCGCTAGCTCCTTGCAACCACCTTCTCAAGTCTTCAATGGGATTACTAAGGACGATGAAGGAAATTTGTATGTTGTTGGAGAAATCGAACGAGAGTTGTATAAAATTTTAAGAGATTAAATACAGTAGAATTTCTTTGCGAATATTTCACCGTGAATTAAGACTTCTTTGGTTACCATTGACTCCAAATTTAAAAACTTGATTTTGCATGTTTACTATCTTGCGAAGGGGTTTACATATCCGGCCGGTAATACTTTTTCAGGGTCGGGACGAATGCTTATCATCTCTATACGTTCTTTTACTTCATGCCAGCCATGAAATACACCGGCAGGAACTACAATTATATCTCCCTCGGACACCAAACGTACTTGACCGTCGCCTCGGGCGACGGATGTAGAAAAACTCTCTCCCACTAGCACCTCCACAATATCAGTATTTGACGGAATGTCTTTTCGACCTAACATCTTGCCACCAGTAACCAACACACCTGAGCCAGAAGTAATGTAGTACACCTCAGACACTTTTGTATGAACGATGCCAGTTACCGGCTCGTCGTTAGCGACAATTAGGTCGCGAAACAATACACCAACGGCCACATGTGAGTTGCCTAAATCCACAACTTTAACCTGACGATCAACCCTACCTTCGGGGGCATGCAATACAGCTTGCCACTCGCTTAAATTTACATCAGTGGCAAATGAAACCAAACTGTCCTGTGAAAAGGCAGTGAACGTTGCAAAGCTGCCCAACGCGACGCATATCGCTACAAATAATCTCATTTTTGTCAGCATAGCAACAGCCTTGTGAGTCAAATATAAGTTTTGAATACAGAGAATACGAGGTACTCCAATATCTAATCAAGCAGAATTTCTTGTATTCTGGGTAATATAAATCTAGTAGATATCATTATTTAGCAACCTAAGCGGACCCCGTTAAAATTGTCAAGCTATGAGTGGCCCCTAATTTTCCTTTAAATCTATTGGGTGCGCTTAGTAGACTCTTTTCAGCGAAGCAATATATTGCTAAATTGTGGGTCCTATCACTCACTAGCTAGATTTAGAAAGGAAGTTGACTATCAGAATATATAGGTTTCGTACTTCATTATTTGCTGCAATGCTGAGCTGCTCTGTTTTCGCCTCCTCGCTCGCCAACGCACAATCCAAGCCACCTGAAGGGTGGGTCACACCTTATCCTGCATTTCAAGTGATTGGCCCTTTGTATGGCGTTGGAATGCTGGATCTCAGTGTGTTCCTGATTACCTCCGATGAAGGTCATATTCTCATCAATACAGGCCTAGCCGATTCAACCGAGTTTATCCGTCGCAATATCGAATCGCTGGGGTTTCGTCTGGAAGATGTCAGTATCCTGCTCACCATGCAGGCCCACTGGGACCACACGGCGGCCATAGCAGAGATTAAGCAGATAGCAGATGCAGAGGTATGGGCCACGGCAAAAGATGCACGTGTACTGGAAGACGGCGGATTTAGCGATGCCCATTTCGGCGGGCGTGAATCCTTCGATCCAGTAGAAGTAGATCGCATCCTTAAGCAGGGTGAAATCATCACTTTAGGTGATCTGCGCATCACTGTGCATGAGCATCCGGGTCACACCGAAGGCAGTTCCAGCTATAGCTTTAAGGTGACCGAGGACGGCAGAACCTACGATGTCGCTATAGCCAATATGGGCACCGTCAATGTTGGCAAGCGGCTCGTTGTCGATCCTACCTACGAGGGAATGGCGGTAGATTTTGCAACTACTTTCAACAAACAGAAGCAAATGGACGTCGATGTCTGGGTGGCCGCTCATGCCAGTCAATACAACATGCATGAAAAATACACCCCAGGGCAGCCCTACAGCCCAGATACATTCGTCGACCCGATGGGCTTCATCAAGGCCATCGAGAGATTAGAAACCGCTTATTTAGAAATCATAGCGGATGAGCTGGATCAATAAATAGAGGCGCAAAATAAACCTCCCCTAAACTAAAAATAGAAAGGATTTGTAATGCAAGCTTTGATGATGAATACCCAACTCATGATTTCGTCGATATTGAATCATGCTGAGCATAATTTCCCAGATGTTGAGATGGTGTCAGTAACTGTCGACAATCCCCGACACAGACAAAACAACAAGACGTTCGCCAAACGCTGTCGGCAACTCGCCAATGTGTTGGATTCACTCGGTGCTGAGTTTGGCGACAGAATCGGTACCCTCGCCTGGAATGATCATCGTCATATGGAGCTCTACTACGCTGTCTCCGGAAGCGGGATGGTATGCCATACCATCAATCCCAAACTATTCCCTGAGCAAGTGGCGTACATAATCAACCATGCAGAAGACAAAATTCTTTTTGTTGATGTTCTGGTTATGCCTCTGCTGGAAGCACTGAAAGAGCATTTGTCGAAAGTCGAGACGGTCGTAGTTCTCAGTACTAAAGAGCATATGCCTGAAACCAGCCTTCCAAACGTTGTGTGTTATGAAGAACTCCTTGCAGCTCAGTCAGATGTTTACGATTGGCCACAGTTCGATGAGAACACCGCCAGCGGCATGTGCTATACCTCAGGAACCACAGGAAACCCCAAGGGAGTTGTTTATAGCCACCGCTCCACTGTGCTCCATGCGTTAGGCGGAGCTCTACCTGACGTTACCCGCGCATCGAACATGGAAGCTAGCTTGCCGGTCGTACCAATGTTTCACGTCAACGCCTGGGGGGCGCCTTATGCGGCTCTAATGGTGGGAATGAAATTGGTGTTGCCTGGACCTAAAATGGCCGATGGGGAGACCCTTTGCGACCTGATGAACGCCGAAGAAGTAACTTTTAGCTCTGGCGTGCCTACCATATGGCTAGCCTTACTCGATTATCTTGAAGCTAACAAGAAGTCCATTCCCAGCCTTACGCGAGTCAGTGTTGGCGGAGCTGCCTGCCCAAGAATCATTGTGGACCGCTTCAGAGAACAGCACGGCTGCATCGTTGTACAAGGATGGGGCATGACGGAAACCAGCCCTCTCGGAACGGTCTTCTGCTTAAAGAAAGGCATGGAAGATTTCACAACGGAACAGATTACCGACTTGCAATGCCTTCAAGGGCGCGGGGTTTTTGGTATAGAAATGTGCATTGTAGATGAAAACAATGAAACACTCCCCTGGGATGGGGTTGCCTTCGGCGCATTGAAAGTAAAAGGCCCTTGGGTAGCCAAAGGCTACTACGGATTGTCCGATGTTCCCGGTGATGAAGATTGCCCTGTCGATGAAAAAGGCTGGTTTCAAACTGGCGATGTAGCAGCCATAACAGCAGAGGGATTCCTAAAGATTACAGATCGTACCAAGGATGTTATCAAATCCGGTGGCGAATGGATTAGCTCTATCGATATTGAAAATGCCGCGGTCAATCACCCCGATATCGCTGAAGCGGCCGTCATTGGCCGCTCCCACCCCAAGTGGACCGAAAGGCCTCTGCTGATTGTTGTACTGCAGCCAGAAAAGTCCGTGAGCCGCGAAGGAGTGCTGGAGTTTCTGCAGGACAAGCTGCATAAAATGGCTAGGCCAGATGACGTCGTGTTTGTCGATGAATTACCGCACACAGCAACCGGAAAAATCAGCAAGATTGGTTTGCGTAAAACATTTGAAGACTATCAGTTTCCTAATGTATAGAGAAAGGTAAACGGGACATAAAATTAAATCAAAAAGACATAAAAAGACTTCTTAGCTAGCGGAGAAATCGAAATATCAGAACAATCAAAATGACACGCATAGGGATTCCATCGTGTGTAATTTTTAATTCTTTTCAGTTTAATAGGTTCATAGGGACGCAAGCTATATTCAGAGGCGCTCAGCTCAAATCATATGGGCTGGTCACCGATCTGTTGCCCCTAGCACCTTTCGAATTGAGGAGTCTTTTCTTCCGAGCCTAAAAATTTTGAAAAGGAGCCTATTTACTGAATTTTAACACTGGTAAAGATCGAATTCTTTTACTCATCTAATTCCTTCTATAAATCCTTTTCCTTCGAACAATGCAATAGGGCATAGATACTCCAAAGATCATGAATGTAAACTATCAATTGCTATTGAGAAATTTTCAAGCAGGCACTACCACGGCCATATTTTTGATACCGCAAAGTATGGCTTACGCACTTGTGGCAGGAGTACCACCGGTTTATGGCCTTTACGCATCATTGTTGCCGCTTATAGTTTACGCGATCGTAGGAAGATCACGAGAATTGGCGTTAGGTCCAGGAGCCTTGGATACTTTATTAATTGGCGTAACGATCAGCAGCTTATCAATTGCTAACCAACCCGATGCTGCAACAGTGGCAGCCATTATCGCCTTGCAAGTGGCCGTTATACAGATTGCCTTGGGTATATTACGGGGTGGATTTTTAATAAATTTTTTATCAAAGCCCGTTGTAAGTGGATTCACTTCTGCTGCTGCTTTGACTATAGCGCTCAGTCAAGTCAAGCATTTACTGGGGCTAGATATAGCGAGGAGTCCACGATTCTATGAGGAGTTTTGGCAAACAATTACTCACTTTGACGAAATACATTTAATGACTACTGTGATTGGACTTAGCTCGCTAATTTTTATCATTTTAGCAAAACGTATTAAAAAGAGCTTTCCTAATGCACTAGCAGTAGTCATTCTAGCGACTATTTTAGGAACAATATCGAATGTGGATCAAAGTCAGGTACTAGTGATCGGCACCATTCCTCAGGGACTTCCCCAATTTGGGTTTGTCTGGATCACATGGGATTTATTTTTAACACTGTTACCAAGCTCTCTGGCGATAGCTGCCGTCGGCTATTTAACAACCATTTCAATCGCGCGGACCTTCGCCGATCGAAATCGGTATGATATTTCCCCAAACAGAGAACTGATCGCGCTGGGGGCCTCTAATTTTGTAGCTAGCTTTTCTCAGGGCTTCCCCGTCAGCGCTAGTTTTTCTCGGTCTGCAGTCCACGCAGAAGCTGGTTCAACTACACCCTACTCTCTCATGGTAGTCGCCGCATGGATATTTCTCACGTTACTATTCTTAACTAAATATCTATACTATTTGCCCATCGCAACACTGGCAGCAATCATTATTCCCGCCGTTTTGAGCCTAATTGATTTAAAACTAGTAAAGCATTTGCGGACAACCAAACCATCCGATATGTGGCTCTTACTACTAACGTTTGCTTCAACTCTAATTATTGGCATTGTAGAGGGTATGCTCATCGGAGTTTTATTTTCTTTAGGGCTGTTTATTTATAGAACCACCCGACCACATACAGCAATACTCGGCCGAATAGGTGCGTCTGCGGATTTTCGTAACCTCAAACACTACCCTGAGGCAATAACTTATAAAGGTGTCATCATCATTCGTATTGATGCGCAATTTTATTTTGGTAACGTTAGCTTTTTAAAGACTTTACTCAAGAAATTGGAAGTAGAGTCTCCAACTCTATTGAAAACTATTATCATAGAAGCTTGCAGCATTACTCAAATAGATAGTAGCGCTGACTCTGCGTTACATGATATCGCCGATGACTTCAAGACACGTAACATTGAACTAAAATTTGCCAGCGTTAAGGTTCCCGTACTAAGAGTAATGAAGGCATCTGGATTTTACGATAAAATCCAAGCAAGAAATTTTTTCATGAATATTGATGAAGCTTTACAAGACGAGCTAAATCATTGAGCCACATATTTAATTGAAACAAAATAGTCAGAGAACTTTTATGGATTATGAGAGATTGATTCAGCATTCGGCTTAGCCAGATTACCCTCTCCTGCGTGGCAGCCTTCGGCTACCTGAGGGGCTTCGCACCTTATTTTAAGCAGTCGATGAACACGATGCCCCGCCCAAAACGCAGAACTGGGCACAAAACTTGTGATTTAACTGAACACTTTTTTTAGCAGATTCCAAAGTTGATCCCAAATCAAATTGCGAATCATAAGCAAGCAAGGTGCAAGGCAGCACTGTAGGCTGATCCTGTCCTTTCCGTTTGACAATCATCCTCTCAGAGGCACACATTTGTTGCTCTGGCTGCTTGTTGAGAACTTTCCAACAATCTACAGTAATTTCAGGGACCTCAGAATCTAGGTTCATTTCCGGGAAAATAACAAGGTGTTCCGGCCTATCAGCATTGAGCCCAATCTGGTGCTCCCTGAGCAGAGATTGATAGCCATGCACTGCTTCAGCTTGGCTCTCTGCTTTGATTGCGCGGCCTGCGATACTAAGCCTGAAGCCCTGGTCGAAGAGCCACTTGGCCATTTTAAGGGTTGGTTGAAAAGTTCGCTCACCGCGCTCTTTTTCATGCGCGGCCGCACTATGATGATCCAGTGAAATGCGCAGCTGAAGCTTCTCACCGTATTGCTCATTCAAAGCCAATAATTTAGTTTTATAACGCTCTATACGTCTAAAGCCATTTGTTAGCACTAGCACGTCAAAGCCCTTCTCAAGAGTCAGATATAATATTTCAAGAAAGTCTGGATTGAGAAAAGGCTCTCCGCCAGTAAAGCCGATCAGCTTTGTAAACAATTCTTGGGTTTTGATTTCATCAAGAAATATCCGAACATCATCGACTGATAAATAGGAAAGCCTATCATTGCGGGGATCTGATTCGATGTAGCAGTTCTTGCAACTCAGGTTACAAAGCGATCCTGTATTAAACCAAAGCGTTTCCAGTGATTGAAGCTCTACTGACGCACGTAGTTGGCCACCTGCTGTAAGCCATGGATCGGTGAATTTATCAATGGACTTCATTACTAGCGAATCCACTAGCAACAGCCCTTTTTCTTTGAAGCAGAGATACCATCAATAGCCATTGGACTAATTACTCCACTGACTGCAAAGCTTCCTAAATGGGTTTTTGTACTACCTACAAAATCAAAATCCTCGATGTAACGTGATTCCTTCAAAATCCGAAACGTATTTCCGCAAACAGCAACACTTTCTCCGACTGGAAAAATATTAGCTTCATCAAATAACAATTGATCTGAATTATCAATCACACTTCCTTTATAAGACACGCGTTGGCCATAGTCCTCTCTATTAAGCTCTAAATTAGTAATCTTAAACAATCGGTAGGTAATTGAGCTGAATTTGATGTCCCCTATTTTTTCACTAATCTCACCTGGCTTCATTTCAATGGCACTAGTTTCAACCATTCTTGGATCTGCAAATCCAACTTTACGTGCAAGCTGTATGAAATCATTCCAATACAAAGCACCACTTAAGCACTCACCGTAAAGGACTGGGTCATCAACAAGGTGTGACGGAATTCTTCGGTCAGCATACACATCTGAAAAATAGAACTCTCCACCTTCTTTTAGTATTCTAAAAGCATGTCGTAGCACAGCTTCTTTGTCTGACGATAAATTCAAAACGCAATTCGAAATGATCAAATCAAACTCTTCATCCGCAAGATTAACTTGGTCAAGTTTTTCGATTTCTCCTTTTCTAAATTCTACGTTCGAAGTTGTATATCCAAAAGCTTTGGTATGGTAATCTATGTTCCTGTTCGCAATCTCTAATTGCTCGTTGGTCATATCAATACCGAGAACAGATCCTTTTTCACCGACTAGTGCTGACAATAAATAGCAATCTCGCCCCGATCCTGACCCAAGGTCCAACACCCGTAAATTCTCGACTTTAGTCGGAATCGTTAGCCCGCAACCGTAGTAGTGACTTGCAACATCTTCGCTTATTAGCCCTAAGGTCTGCTTAATTATTTCACTGTATTCAATAATCGTGCAGCAGGCATTCGTCTTTAAGTCATCTGATCCTTGTAGAATCTTACCGTAGTAATCTTGAACTTGTAGCTGTATTG
>Ga0308010_1002001_pt1 | contig 10890 bp, 7 predicted proteins | sample Neamet129_FD_202368 | JGI IMG/M metagenome (GOLD analysis project Ga0308010, IMG submission 202368) | Marine microbial communities from water near the shore, Antarctic Ocean - #129 | ecosystem: Environmental > Aquatic > Marine > Unclassified | place: Southern Ocean | collected 2014-07-24 | reverse complement strand
TTCTTCAGTTACCGTTCCTTCACCTTGAGTTTTTACGCTTAATTCATAGGATAGTTTCTCAAAAGTTGCTTGTATACCTTTAGGTTTGTTCATATTAATATCAACAGGGTTTGTATCTCCTGTAATCGCTCCAGACCACCCGGTGAAATAATAACCATAAGATGGTACTGCTTCTAACCGAACTGTTGTTCCTGAATCGTAGTCCGTAGATTTTCCGGTATTGACAATAGTTTCCGTTATTCTTCCTTCTCCTTCAACAGTAGTAGATAATTGATACTTTATTAATACAAAGTTTGCTACAACATTTTTGTTGCCGTCAATAACAACTTCTGTAGATTTGGATGAGCCTGAAGCGTCTCCTGACCAGCTGTCAAAAGTATATTCATTACTTGGAGAAGCGTTTAAAGTAACCGAAGTGCCTTCCTTATAAGTTCCTTGTGCTGGGAATGCTGTTCCGCCTTGAAGTGGATTAGACTTAACATCTAAAACAAACTCTTTTGTACAGCTTGAAAGTATTAGTAGAAATGAGAAAATAAGAAGTAAGTTCTTCAATGTTTTGTCTTTCTTTTAGATTCTTAAATGTAGTGAAAATCTTATAATATATTAACACTCTGCTTTTCTTGCTGGACTTAATGGAAAGGATATATAATTATTCCCCAACAATAACTTTGCCTATTCCATTTGTTGCTTCATGAAAATTAAATAAGAAACTATTGTCAGCACCATTGAAGGAAAACCAGTCTACGGCAGAATTGATTGTATTCCATTCTCCATCTGTAAGTTCTTTTTCTGTTAATACTAAAACTAATAAATTAAATTCTTTTTGAGAATTTGATGAGTCAGGGATTCTTGACCCTAATAAGCTTAAAATAGCATCTTGGATATTTAACTAATTCACCACTATTAAGCTATCAATAACGGGTAGAATTTTATCAATCCAGAGACTATACATTTTACCACTAGGGTGTAAACCATCATTTGTCACAAGTGTATAGTCTGTGGGAGAGATCCTTGAAATATCTGTAATATTGATGAATTTGATATTATAAGTATTGCAAAGACGTCTTAAAGTTCTATTAAATAAATCAATTTCACTTGAAATTTTATTTTGATCAAAGTTAATTCCAAAAGGTGTACTTCCCCAATCTGGAATTGAAACAACAAAAATTAGTGCACTTCTAAGGGAATCTAATGCTTTTATATTGCTAATTAATTCAGCAAATTTTTCTGCAAATTGATCTGAAGTATTTCCTTTAAATTGATCGTTAACTCCTACTTGAATTGAAATTAAATTAAATTTATCCTCTACTAATTTATTCTCAAGCAATAAAGATAATTCACCAGTTGTTATTCCATGTCGAGCAATTACTTTAGAATATACTTCTTCACTTTTTTTTTTTGAAATCAATTCAGATAATTTATAAGGCCAACTTTCACTTAATTCTACACCCGAACCAATGGTATAGCTATCTCCAAGAGCTAGATATCTAATCTGATTAAAACTGTTGTCGTTTCTTTCACCAAAAGTAACTGTGTGATTGGGCTGAGTTTCTTGAACTTCACTAGGATCTTCTGTAGCAACTGTATCTAAAGAAGTAGATTCAACATCTTCACCTGAACAAGAGACTAATGTAACAAAGAGTAAAACAAAAAGTAGCTTGTTCATTGTGTTGCTTTAAGATTATTATAGATTCTTTTAAAAAGTTAGCTTAAACTATTTAAGAGGATTACAAACACCGGAAGATACTGAGAAAGAAGCATATTTTCTACAAAGCTAATATCCAATCAATTAATAATTGTGACCACCTGTCAACAGGAGCATTTATATTATTCATACCAAATCCATGACCTCCCTTGCTAAACATATGAAGTTCTGCATCTGCTCCTGCTAAAATCCAATCTTGATAAACTTGAACACTTGGCGCTGCGAGGTCTAGCGGATCATCATTTGCACAAGAAATAAAAGCAGGCGGTTTATTTGAAGGCACTTTTTGGTTGTTAACGATATCCATCCAAGGATAAATAGCAGCAATAAAATTCGGTTGGTTTTTTGATTCAGCAGTATAAGTAGCTTGCATAGTAACTGCGCCTCCAGCCGAAAATCCCATCAATCCAATTTTATCAGGATTAACCTCATATTTATTAGAGTTATTTCTGATTACTTCAATAGCATTTAAAGCATCTTTTGTGGAAAATGGTAATATTATCTTTGCACTATCAATCGCCATTTGTGGTTTATTCCATAGTGCTTGTGACCATTTAATAACAGAACCATTTCTGGGATATGTTCTGTATTTTAAAACAATTGAAGTAATTCCATTTAGTGCCATTTTTTTTGCCAATTTTGTCCCTTCTTTTTCATAGGCGCTAAAAAAGAGACCTCCTCCAGGACATATAATTATTGCTTTATCTGTTTTAGAATATCCTTTTGCTCTATATAAATCCATTTCAGGCACAGATATATTATCAAGCCAAATACCCTCTTGCTTTGAAACAAAAACTCTATTTTCAGCAAAAGATTTTAAATCCCATTTTTGATGTTTTATTGATATGGTTTCTTGAGCATAAACAGGAAAAGATATTAATAAAGATAATAGAAGTAACTTCTTCATTATGTTAATTTTACGACTTCTAAATGTAATAAATATATACAATATTTTAAGACACTATTCTGATTCGTTAGTGAAGATGTTTTAAAAATTAGTTTAACCTATTTATGGGGATTATAAATACCTGAAGGTGAGATCTCTTTGGTTTAATAAAACTATTTTTCATGAATGTCAGGTTTTTTTTAGTTATTTTGAGTAATGGATTTCACTACAGGACTTTAATCTCTTGGCCGCTTCCTCTGCTGATATATCCCTTTGGGGTGTTGCAAACATTTCATATCCTACCATAAATTTTTTAACTTTCGCTGAGCGCAATAAAGGAGGATAAAAAGACATATGAAAATGCCAAAATTCGTTTCGCTTTTCATTGGTTGGTGACTGATGAATTCCAGCAGAATAAGGGAAAGAAACTTCAAAAAGATTATCATATTTTATAGTTAATTTTTTAATTATGGAGCCAAAGTCTTTTTTTTCTGAGTCAGAGAGTGTTAAGATTGATTGATGATGTTTTTTTGGAATAATCATAGATTCAAAAGGCCAAATCGCCCAATATGGGATTAATGCCACAAAAGATTCATTTTCAATAATAATTCTTTCATCCTTTTTGAGTTCTAATTCAATGTAATTTTTCAATAAACTCACATTATTTTTTTTCCAATATTTTTTTTGGCTTCTGTGTTTCTTTTTAACCTCCTGTGGAATGGAACGTTGTGCCCAAATTTGTCCATGAGGGTGTGGATTAGAACAACCCATTATTTCCCCTTTATTTTCAAAAATCTGAACATGATTGACTTCTTCCATATTTCCTAATTTCTGATACTCATTTTGCCAAAGATGAATTATTTTTTGAATTTGAATTTCTTCCATAAGAGGAAGCGTAAGGGAATGATCCGGAGCATAGCATATTACTTTACAAATTCCAGTTTCAGCTTCAGCCTCTAATAGTTCATCCTTATATATTTCAAAAGGACCACTAAAAATTGCTGCAAAATCATTTTTAAAACTAAGAGTTTCCTTGTATATAGGGTTTACTTCTCCTCCTACTCTTTCGTTTCCAGGACATAAATAACAATTAGGATCATATGTTTTAACTTTTTTATATTGAGGCTTTTCTTCTTTTCCTTGCCAAGGTCTTTTCGTTCTATGTGGAGAAACTAAAATCCATTCACCAGTTAAAATGTTTTTTCTTCTATGTGGTCTTATCTTGAAATTAGAGCTCATTAACTTTCTATTGATACACCATCTGATGTCGAAACTATGATGGATGTAAGTTTAATTTTAAATATTTTTTCATAATCTTTAGAGATTGAATCGATAAAATTTTTGACTGAATGTTTATGAATTATATTTATAGTACATCCTCCAAAACCTCCCCCCATCATTCTAGAACCAATAACATGATCCAAATCTTTTGTAAAATCTACTAAAAAATCCAATTCATCACAGCTTACTTCGTATTTGTTAGATAGTCCTTCATGAGATTGATACATTAACTCTCCAAAATGCTTTAATTGTCCGTTTTGAATCATTTCAGCAGCTTTTTTAGTTCTAGTGTTTTCCATAGAGACATAAATAGCTCTTTTATAAATATCTGGGGTTAACTTATTTTTATATTTCTCTATAATTGATAATGGTATATTTGCTAAATTTTTAAATTCTGGATAATCTTTAGAGATAGTTTTTAAAGACAACTCACATTCTTCCCTACGTTTATTATAAGCGCTTGTGGAAAGATTATGAGAAATGTTTGTGTTTAGTAGACATATTTTATATGGTGAAAAATCTGCATCTATAAAGTCATATTCTAAAGTTTCACAGTTTAGAAGTATTAGTTTTCGTTTAATTCCCATCACTACAGCAAACTGATCCATCACACCACATTTTGTTCCAACGAATTTATGCTCCGCAATTTTGGCAATTTCAATTATTTCATAATCACTAAGACCTAAATTAAATAGCTCATTAAGTCCCTTAGCAATACCGCACTCAAGTGCAGCAGAAGAACTTATGCCTGATCCAATTGGTAATTCACTTTTGAAAGTGCACTCAAACCCTTCTAATTTTCCAGGACGTAACTTAAGTATTCCCGAGATAACACCTAGGACATAATTACCCCAATGGCCTTCTGTAGTTATCAGTTTTTTATTAATATCAAATTTTAATGACCCTTTAGATTCAGAAGTGACAACACATATATAACCTTGCTTTTTCCTAAACCTAAATTTAATTTTTAAATCTATTGCTGCAGGTAAAACATATCCTCCATTGTAATCGATATGTTCTCCGATTAAGTTTATCCTTCCTGGTGAAAAAATAATTGTATCCGTTGAAGTGGTATTCAATTGCTATAAATTTAATTAATTAAACCCTAAACTAATTTTTATTAGACCCTTATATCAAGCTAAAAGAGTTGAACTGTTTAAAATTAAAAAGAGAATAAAACTCTTCTGGTGAATTCACTAATTTTTTTCTTTAAAAAGTGTAACAATATTATTTTCTCATAAGTTTATTTAAACTTAGAGAGTACTTTAAGCCGATTATAAATTTCAAATCAGATAGGTAAACCATATTTCTGTCTACTAGTGTGATTTTATCAATATTTATAATTACTGATCTACTAATTCTTATAAAATTATGATCTAAAATATCTTTATTAAAAGTTTTTAAATTCTTTCTAACCAGATAATTTTTTTCAGTAGTAACTAATTTCACGTAATCTTTTTTAGCTGATATGTATATAATATTAACTTTTAATATTTTGATATCCAGTCTATCAGCTCTTATAAAAATATAATCCTCTTTTTCTTTAACAATATCTTTTATTGAAAAGTTTTCTTTTCTTTTATTCAATAATTTATGATTAATTATACCAAGAGTTATAATAATTAGAAGTAAAGCAATTAGGATAATAGTTGTAATTGGAAAGTTATCATTGATTAAAGATTTAGAAATAATATTATTTACATCAATTCTAACTCCATTGGGAAGAAAGTATAAAAAATTTTCATTTTCAAATACATTTTGATTAGACACTGTAAGAATTGAGATATTTTGAAAATGATAAATTTGTTTATATTTCCAATCATTTGATATAGATGTAGATTCATCACCAGAATTCAATAAAATAGGACTCAATATTCCACCATCAGCATTTGTGTCCGAAAGTAAAATAGATATTATATTTTTTCCTTTTTTCAAAAGCTCTTTTTTAATAATATAATTTCTAGGGCAGTTATAGCAATTTGCACCCCCAACAAGGCTTCCATTAAAATAAATTTCATCACTATCGTCTATACCTTTAGGAATAGATATCATATAATCCTTATCTATATCATTTATAATTACCATTTTTCGAAACCAAAAGATGCCATTTAAATCAGTTTCAGTATTGTAAAGATCTTTTAAGAATATTGGTGTATTTATTGACTCCCAAAAAAAATCATCAAACTCAAAAGAAGAATAGAGACTTCTTTTGAGTTTTAAATCCCATATGATTGGATTAATAGAAAGATTAGCATTATTTGAAAAAAGGTTATCATTTTCTGTTTTAAATTTTATGATTTGATATTCCCATGTCCCTGAAATTGGGATAATTTCTCCCACTTCAGATTTAAGATACATCCTACCCTTAAAACCGCCATAGCCACTAACATCATGAAATTTTATTTCTAAAATATTGTCTCCATGAACTAAAATATTCTTATTAATAAAATAGTTTCTAGGTGAATTATAAAGAAGAGATGTGCCAATAAGATGTCCATTTAGATAGGTAGCGTCATAATCATCAATTCCACCTTCAATGATGAAATTATAATCCTTATCCGTATCTCTGATGTCAATGACCTTTTTAAAAAGTATTGAGCCATTAAAATCTTGATGTTTTTTAGAAATAAAATCAATTGAACCTGGTAAATTAATTTTACTAAAAACAGAATCATTAACTATTTCACTAAAATAATAATCGAATATAGGAGATGTTTTTATATCTGTGTTCTTCTCTATGATATTCTCAGAGCAGGATGTTAAAAACAATAAAAACAATAATGTTTTTAAATATGTTCCATATTTAAAAGATCTATTTAAATTTTTAAGTTCCATTTAATTACCAAAAAAATTATATCTTATATATATATACTTAATAAAAAAATCTACAAAAGTGTATACATAAAAACTTATTTTAAATACTCAATTTAATACATTATAATCAATCCTACTATCTAATAAACCTTTTATTTAAACCTATTTACTTTTAGTTATTTTTAACTTAACAGTAAGTTATGGTCTAATAAGTATACTAAAAAAATAATAGTTTAAATTATGAAATAATTCCAAGTGGTTGTGTTTTACTCCACCGATTTCTGGTAAAGTCAGGGAATTGCTGAGGTGCTCCATCTTGAGCGATGGAAGCTCCACTAAGCGGCGTAACGGCACTCCAAAAGCAACCTTCATATACATTTTGATCGAGAGGTAAACCTTTTTGTAAGCACTCTACAATGCGATACACCATAATCCCATCCATGCCTCCATGTCCGCTGTTTTGAGTTTTTTGATTTAAGCGTTTATATAAAGGATGGTCGTATTTTTGGTAAAGAGCCTCTAAATTTTTCCCTTCTATCCAGGAATGATGGTTTTTAGTAATTCCTTCAAACCCTCCTTCGAGTGCTATTCGGGTAGGGAACCCAGCTAATATTCCTTTTGTTCCTTGAATTATATTATGACGTGTGTAGGGGCGAGGACTAGTTTCGTCCCATTGAACCATTATGGTTCTACCAACTTGTGTTTTAATTATAGAGGTGTTTAAATCTCCATTTTGATAATCCAATTGATTCCATTTATGATCCGCCGCATAATTTTTTTCGGCATAAAGCTTTCTTCCCACTGCTGGAGTAGAGTAAGAAACAATACTCTTAAAGGAGTCATCCGTGCGGCCAATATTCATGTATTGTGCAACTGGACCGAGTCCATGAGTTGGATATAAATTTCCTCTTCCCTTAGCGTAATGATGTGTTCTCCAAGACCCCGTTCCTCGTTCTTGTTCTTCCATTTGAAAACGGAGTTCATGAATGTATGCTGCCTCTGCGTGCATAAGATCTCCTATTACTCCTTGGCGACACATATTGAGATACATCAATTCGGTTCTTCCGTAATTAACATTCTCCATCATCATGCAGTGTTTTTGAGTTTCTTCAGAGGTGCGAACAATTTCCCACATATCCTCTAAAGTTGTGGCAATAGGGACTTCTACAAAAGCATGCGCTCCTTTTTTCATTACCTCAATTACCATGGGAGCATGGTTGTCCCAGTTGGTGGCTATAAAAACAATATCAGGATTAACCTCTTCGAGCATCTTTTTCCATAAGTTTTCATCCCCAGAATAGGTAGCCACCTTTTGGTGTCGTTCTCCTTTTCCTATATCTGAAGCAATTTGAGTCCAGCGATTTACGTGGTCTTCATACAGGTCACATAAAGCAACAACTTCTGTATTTTCCATAGAAGCAAACACCCTAAGATGATCTCCTCCTCGTGCACCGACTCCAATGAATGCAGCCCGGATATAGTCTATTTTTGGTGCGGCAAAGCCTCCCATATAAATTCCTTTTGAGGCCACTTTTGGCTCAACACAACTGCTTAATAAAGAAGTTGATGCTATCGCAGCGGCTGATAAAGAGGTAGTTTTTAAAAAGGACCTTCTGTCAATATTTTTCATGTGTTTCTCTTTATTTTTTTTCATCAGTTTTGTTAATATATACTGGTATTTCACATCCTGTAATTTGATTATATCTAATTGTCACATTCTCTGCACCAGTAACGTATATTCCATATTTTGCATTTTCTCCCTCTATAATATTATTTTCAAAAAGGAGATTCTTATGAACTCCCGATTTAGAGGGTTTCTCACTTTTAACATTAACAGCTATTCCACTTGCTCCATTTTGTGTTCCGGCTCCTCTTCCACATCGAAGAATACGATTGTTTCTAATAATAACGTTCGCTGATCCTGGCCCTTCATGCCAGCCTCCTTCAGCTCCTATGTGTATTGCTGTACCTGTTGTTTCTAAAATCGTGGAGTTTTCAATGATAACATTTCTTGTTTTGATGAGTACTCCTCTAGCTAAATGGCTTAGAATTGTACATCCTTCCATGTGAAGACTTGGTAACCTGCTAACGTTTATTAAAAGATAGTCTTGAAAGTTTGCTGGAAGCTTTTTATCGAAAGATAAATGCGTTTCCCATTTCATTGGAAATGTATCAACACTTGTAACAAATAGTTGTTTTTTAACTTTTAGAGTATACTTGTCCACCAATTCGAGTGTATCACCGACTGTTGGATAATCAAGTACCTGAGCATGTGTTCCTGTAGGAGCATCAACGCGTGTTATATATTTGTCTTTTACCTGACCTGTTATCGTATAATAATAATTATGTACGTTAGTAGCATCATCTCCCTGAGCTTCAAACGTACAATTCTTAAAACGTATAAAACCAGTACAAGATGTAAAATGGGTAGCATCAGTATTTGTAGACATTTTTTTTCCGGCACGAGGAACTACACGTAATCCCTTCATCAAAATATTGTGTGATCTATGACCTAAAATTCCCATTCCTGGTTGTGAATGAATGGTAACGTTTTCAAGTATAATATCACTGCTTTCATGAAGCAAAATCGCTGGCCTAAAATGAAAACTATGATTAATCAAGGCAGTGCTGTTTGCGTAAGATTGTGGAATTTTACTCCATATCCGCAAAACTTGTGGTTCAATTAATTCATTCTTTTCGGGAAAATAGATTGGATCTTTATGTAATCTGTTTTTTGTATTATCCCAAAACATAATCCTCGGCATTACCATGCTGCTTTTTACTTGGTAGTCATCATTAAATGCGACATCAAAGAATTTGCTACCTATATTAATTACCCTCCCTTCACTATGGGGTTGTCTTTCATAATCAATAGTGAACCCGTTCACTATTATATTTTTTGAATTTTCAATAGAAATGGGTTCCATCCACCCTTTGAAGATAAGTTCAACTCCTTGCCCAATTAATTCTAAATTACTTTGATTAGATATATCAAGACCTTTGATATATGGAAAATAAGGAGTGAAAATTATTTTTTCGGGATCCACACCCATTTTTAAATCCATGACATCCTCCATAAGCTTAATAGCATCTGGATGACTTAATATGTATTTACCTGGTGGGAAGAATAGCTTTGCAATTTTATTCTCTTTGCAATGTATTAAAGCTTTGTTTATCTCATCTCTATCATTATAGATGTCATTTGATATTGCTCCAAAATCAGATACAGAAACTGTTGAATCAGTATTTGAACTCTGACAAAAAATAGCTTCACTACTAAAAGAAAGTAGAATAATAATTGAAAAATAAAATTTTGTATTTAACATTGTATTTAGATTATATTGTTGAAAACATAGGCTTAAACACAACTGGGTTGCCCTTTTTAATATTTATATGAATCATTTTATAAAAAGCTCTCCCATCGCCGTCCATATTTGTTGTTTTTATTACTGACAACGGGTTAAGACCTTCCACTGTTAATTCAAACATTTGCACCTCAGTAACATCTCCCCAAGTGCTGGGAAGTCTGAATTTCATATCTGTTATATCTTTTTCCCTGCTATAAGCTATCAATGTAGCCTTCTCCCAAAGCACAGGACAAATCACCATATCATCCGTAATAACAACATTGCTGTATTTTGAAACATCCGGATTTCTTTTGTAGTACCATGGTACCAAATTCAAACAAACCTGTTCTAATAGACCGGTAAGATTCTCAGAGTCTTTACGTATTTCCTCTTCGCATTGCATTGGTGTATAACCTGACAGGGCAACAGGCAGAGAATGAAAGTTTTCTGGTTTATGGAGCCAATTCTCTTTTATATAATTGGATTCCGTATGATGCCATGATAAGCCTTGCAAACCCAAAAAAGGATCTTTTCGTAACCAATATATCCCTGCTTCATTAGTCACATCAATACCTTTTGATCTCCAATATCGGTATATCTTTCGTTGTGCACTTATTTCTTCATCCATTGTGATTCCCAAATATGGACTAATGGGTTCTCCGACCCCATTTGGGCGCATTGAGTGATAAGCATCGATGTGGATAGTCCCGATTTCTTTTAGTTCCGGGATCATTTCTATCAGTCTGTCAATGCGTTTTTGCGCATAGCCTAAATTCCATTCCTGCGCATAACTTATTTGAAAAGATTGCATGCCATTAAACCCTTCTCCTTTTATTGGTACTCCTTGTGAATCTTTG
>Ga0308010_1001995_pt1 | contig 10909 bp, 17 predicted proteins | sample Neamet129_FD_202368 | JGI IMG/M metagenome (GOLD analysis project Ga0308010, IMG submission 202368) | Marine microbial communities from water near the shore, Antarctic Ocean - #129 | ecosystem: Environmental > Aquatic > Marine > Unclassified | place: Southern Ocean | collected 2014-07-24 | reverse complement strand
TCTCAGAAACCAACAATATTGTTCTTTTTCACAATCAGCCGGTTTGGTCTTACGACTTCTAACACCCGAAACGTATTTTTCTACAATCTCAAATACTTGTGGTAATTTATCCCTAACCATAGATCGTGTAATCTTATATCCTTCAACTGCGCTCGAATCGGACTTTTTACCATGGTGTTCCGCGAGATATACTATGTCATTGACATACGGATTTAAACTATTAGATACCCGAGAACAATCTAACTGTTTAAATTTTCCACTCTGAGCTGGTTTGATATACCCGTTCCATAGATTCAGAATGAATGGTATCAACAGGATTATAATAATTGTAATCACTAATCTCATATAATATACAACTAAAATCTTTTGACGTCAAGTATAAGTACAACTCGTTTACCATACCCAGTCTTCTTGACTTCATGATATCTTGCATGATCAAATAGGAAATAGTCACCTTCACTGTGAACGTGTGGACCCGACTCCGTATACAAGGTGCAGTCACCGTCACCTATTATTGTGATATGGTATCGCAGTAAATGATTGGTTTCAGCCCGATGCGGTGATATATTCATTGGACCTTCCATAACAGCGAACGAAGCCGTTTCTTCATCAATACTTGGGATTTGTCGAACAATACTTTTTAGTTTAGGGAAATTATCAAACTTATAACGGTAATAGTTATCATTCTTTTCGAACCACGGATCTATATCATGATACATTGTTTTCTTGAGAGTTTTAGAAACTTCTTCGAATTCTTTACGTATCTGTGAATAATGCATTTTAATCAAATGAAGTCCTTTAAAGTTCCAGGTGGAATATCGTGGTGAATACAACAATAAGTCTATAATAGTGTTTTTCATTCCAATAAATGGACGTTTCCAATTATTGAAATACAACTTATCTATCGGTAATTTCATAAAATCGTGGCAAACCAACCAAAATGGAATTACAGACATGTACCACATTATTTTCTCAATAGATAATAAATGCCAGGTTATACCCCAAAAACTTCAACTTACGCACCCGCCCCCACTACCGAGACTAAGGAAATGAAGGATCGTTTCTCTATGCCCGCTGTACCCCAGCTCACCGTCGTTCAGATGATCCTCGCTGCGGTTATCATCGCGTATGCGTACACTGCCCGCAAGGTTAATGGTGTCATTGTCGCGACTCTCGCCCTCACCATCGGTCTGCTCCACATGTACGACCACCTCTACCGAGTTCAGCGTGGCCCCGAAAATCTGTTCTTCCTCCCCAGTGAAGGTAAGACCGAGCACTACTGTGCGACCGGTGCCTGTGGGTGCGGTAAGTAAATATATTGGTAGATAATAAGTATGCGCGTCAGAGTTGTTCGTAGCCCTAACCCTAAAAAGAAGTTCAGGGCGATACTAGAAAGTGGGGTGACAGTTGATTTTGGTGCAAGAGGATATTCTGACTACACCAAACACAAAACACCTTCACGTATGCGGTCTTATGTAATACGCCATGGGGGTCACGTACTTCGACAGACTAGAGAAGAGAAGGATCCAAAAAAAATCCATAATATGATGTTAAATGTCGATCGGAGTGATAAAGAGGATTGGAAAATAAGCGGTATCAACGGGGCCGGTTTCTGGTCACGTTGGTATCTCTGGAGTTTTCCTACTGTAAAAGATGTTAAATCATTTATGAAGAAACGGTTCAAGATAAATCTCGTTTGAGAGAATCCAATTTTTTAAAAAATATAATCATCGTCTCAAGGCGTTCGTAAAGTTCTTTACCTAGATATTGCTCTACGAATTCTTCTGTCATTTCATTGTCATTTCTTCGCATACTGATTGCATACTTTGATATAACCTCATATGCGTCATCCATGTTAGTTCCGTCCCATCCCTCTAAAACTCTCTTGACGTCATTTAATCGCATTATTTAATAACAACCAATTTTTTTAAGCGTTGTTAGGCATTTGCTCGCGAGCCTTGTTAATCGCATTGGTCGCCAACTTAAGGGCGAGCTCACGAAGCTTCTTGGCACCATTGTTCAAGTTGTTCGCGGGCTTGTTGTTACCGTTGTTGTTGGCAGGCTTCGCGTTGTTGCCGTTGTTGTTGGGCTTCTTGTTACCGTTGTTGTTCGCGGGCTTGTTGTTACCGTTGTTGTTCGCGGGCTTGTTGTTACCGTTGTTGGCAGGCTTGTTGTTACCGTTGTTGTTCGCGGGCTTGTTGTTACCGTTGTTGGGCTTCGCGTTGTTACCGTTGTTGGGCTTCGCGTTGTTACCGTTGTTGGCAGGCTTGTTGTTGCCGTTGTTGTTGGCGGGCTTCGCGTTGTTACCGTTGTTGTTGGCAGGCTTCGCGTTGTTACCGTTGTTGGGCTTCGCGTTGTTACCATTGTTGGGCTTCGCGTTGTTACCATTGTTGGGCTTCGCGTTGTTACCGTTGTTGGGCTTCGCGTTGTTACCGTTGTTGGGCTTCGCGTTGTTGTTGGGCTTCGCGTTGTTGTTGGGCTTCGCATTGTTGTTGGGCTTCGCGTTGTTATTGGGCTTCGCGTTGTTATTCTTGGACTGGGAATTATCCATGATCGTATTATACTAATTAGTAATATTATTTTTTTAATGCCCTCTTTTTCAGGGTATTTTTCAATTCGGCCATAAGTTTAGCGCGATTAGAATTTACGACCGGGTTCCTGGGGGCAGCTCTAGGTGGAGGTGGGGGTGGAGGAATCCTGGGTGTTCCCTGATTACCGGGAACAATTATAGTTTTACACACCCGAATAATCTGCTGAGCGTTCTTAACACTGTTTTCGAAATTTAATCTAACTCTCGCACGAAGTTCCTTGGATGTAAGCCTTACACGTTTACCGCGAACATCTTTAGTAACGCGCATTCCCAAATTCTTAGCCTTTTCTTTTAGGTCTTTATATTGCATATACTATAGATCATCATTTTTTAAAAAAAATAAAATACTCTTCACTCCCTTGATCGTGTAGATTCGTAATACCATTTGAGGGATTGATGTCCGCTCTGATAAACCCGGCCTGTTTTCCGTGGTGAACCATCTGTGAAGGTGTGAGTAGGAACAATCTATGACCGTTAGTCATAAGACCCGGTGTTTTCCTATCTACTTTCATTCCGATCGGTACATTATCCCCAACCTTTTTACTGACATCCCAGTCTCTTGGCCATCCATTTCCTTCCGTTTTATAAAACGTTTCGTTGTATCGCACCCAATTAGAAAACATGGATTTAGACCACCATGAACTGTATACAAGTCCTGGATAAAGAACGTTACAATGTCCTTTACGATCCGGTTTCACGGGTAAGGAATTGGTAGATGCCGTTTCATCACACCCATCTTCAAGTCTGCGTGGATCTATACCATGAAACACATAAACTCCACCCGGTTTGAGCCATTTGTATATATTCTTAAAAACAGTATCTACGTCATCTGTATACTGAGACGCATCATACATGCATGATATCAAGTCAAAACTATTTTTCTCCCATATATTACTATTTAGATAACTCCCGTGAGTGATTTCAACGTCGGGATGTTTTTCCCGAGCTTTAGAAATTTGATACAATGACAAATCCATTCCTTTTACATTGGATGAAGGCCATTTATCTTTCCATAATTTAAGATGGTTCCCCGTGCCACACCCAAGGTCTAATACATGAGTAGGAGTATGAATACCAATATTTTTAGAAATATATCGAACTTCATTTTTATATCTCGCCCTGTCATACCAAACAGTATCATACAATTTAGAATATTCTTCGTTATATGTATTTATAACACTTCGCCGGCGACAAGATTTACAATTTCTATGGGATCTTATAAAAACGATATAAAACCCTAAAAGTAAAACTATACATAATGTTATATTCATATATGGATTCTGATATAAATCAATAAATTATAAAATTATAAATAACCCGTATATAAAGATAGTAAACGCATTTTAGTTATGACGAATGATGTTACTGAACTGAAAATTATGATCAGTAAAGTGTTGCTTCCTAGGATACGTCAACTTGAAAAAGAGGTTGCTTCTCTCAGGAAACATACATGGCCTTGTGTACAAGCTCGTAAGGAACATCACGAACTTGATGATATGGAGACTAAGATTGATTTTTGTAAAAATCTGGATGATAACACGATCAGAGAGCTTTTACAAATCAAATCTAAACTGCGCTTAGGTTCAAATCTTCAGCATAGAGAATATGATATGATTAGGTCTCACAATTTGAATAATAATTTCTTATAATACATTAAATGGGACGAGCTCGCCGAGGCCGAACCAAATCGACTAAAATGGGGTCATTGACCGCGGCTGCATCGACTTCCCCAAGTTCTCTATGTAACATTGCGATTATCCTAATGTTAATGAACATGGGTCAACCTGGTGTACCTATGAGTATGATGATGAAAATGCTGGTCGCATGCTGTATATGTTCTTCGTGTTCGGGTCTATTCCGTTTTGTCCAATTACTTCTTCATGGAATACTCGGTATCAAAACATTTTAAAATCTCAGAGTATATTAATACACTCCAAAATGGGTGCCGCTATGTCGTCAGCGTGGTTTTTTATAAGCCCAATTCCAGATATATCTAACAAAGGTAAACCTAAACAGGTGTCATCATTTATCATGTTAGTCAGTTTCTTGTGTTCTCTCATGATGCTTCGTGCGGGGTACTTGTTTTATTCAATGCACCCTGGATTCCCGGTTCCATTCCCTCCGTCATTCTTTCCAGGTATGTTGCTACTATGTTGTTCTTCCTGTTGCTCGTCTCTTAAGCTTACAGGTCAGGCTAGGAAGGCTGTGTCACAAAAATAAGTCTTAAAAGAAATTATCAGTGCGATACATTTTTACCGCGAATGAACCAGTCTTACCTGTTACTGAGACTGTTTCATTTCCATATAATTCCTGACACCCTATATCTTCCATACAATCGCGTGCGTTGTGGCTTAATGGTATAGGGTATATTTGTTGCCCGGGTGTAGTTGTGTAATAATGGTATCTGTCCCGTCGTCCACGAACCTCTTTCCCATATAATGGCATGGTAACATCTCCAGCACCTGTGATGATACCCATTTGTTGCATCTGCCCGGGTTTGTATTTTTTTATTGGTGGTCCCCTGAATTCTGGTTCACGACGTACACTGACTGGACGAGGTGTAACCGGGAGTTGGGACGTTGTTGAAACTTTCACAACTTTAGGGTTACGCCACATGTAAATAACTGCAACCACAAGAACAATCAATATCGCGGATAGCATTTGTGTTTTTGTTTTGCTCTTCATTTACTATAGTGAAGGAAAATCTTTTACATTACGTGCTAAAAGATAAGGTTATAATGATTTCTCCCGTTCCTTGAGTTGATTATTCAATAGTATGAGGGAATTCTTTACTGCATCAATTGCTAGAAACACTTCATTTGTATTTCCCCTGTCTACGAATCCTTGAATATTGTTGATGTTATGTTCGACAGATTCCTTTTCTAAACGAGAATCTTCTATGAGTTTATTCCTAGAGTCTTCAAGTCTATCAATTTTTGTTTCAATCGAACTTTTATTTTCAAGGAATGACTTGGTTAATTTTTTAATAACACCTCGGTAAGTATCTTGTTGTTTAATGAGTTCAATACGAGGAATTTTAGATAGTCCTTCGTTAATATCTGTCTGAACGTTATGAATTTCCGTATCTACTCCAGTCCTTTCCGCTAGAAACTCTTCGTGCTTCATATTAAGATGCTCTTCAAGTTTGATTATTTCCTCTTCTAGTACAGACTCCATTATATCATATGAATACATTATTAAAAAATAATATATGCGCACAATAAATGCCAAGTGCTAAGCAAATTCAGGAAGCGCGTAAAAAGTTAAAGGTCACTCCCAGACCTAAAGGCAATGCTCCTAAAATACCTTCTGCAGCTCTTCTTCGTATTATCAACGCTGATCCCAAGATTAAACGTAATAGGGAATTTGTGAAACGTGTCAATGAACTAATTAAAAATAGTAAAAAATAATTACTTTATAAATTTACCATCCACCATTTTAAAAGTATCCTTGATGATATTATTGAAATGCCCGAGTCGGTATTGAACTATACCCCAAAGAACAAAAAATACAGTTTTTGTAAGATGATTGATATCATTCTCTTCCATCTTATAGATTGGTCCCACAACCCTACCCATGAAGGTCTTTTCCTTTTCCTGCCCGGTAAGCATCATCTCTGCCTGTGTTAAAGCACAAGTATCATCATTCACAGACCAGTGATAAAAAATGAATGGAATAAGAATTGAATAAAATTCTAAATTTCTACGATCATTTGTAAATGGAACCACTAACATTCCGATTAAAAAGATAACGTGGATCACGAAAATTATATTCATATCTATTATAACATGAGTGAAGAAATTAATATGGAAGTAATGTGGAACGAATATCACGAAAATGTTTTACGCCAGTGGGGTGAATCATCCGCGTGTTACAGGTTCATGCATCATAAAGCTTATTTAATGTTTAAACGTATGAGTTTGCGTTTTAATTTACCAGTTATTGTACTATCGACTATAACTGGAACTGCAAACTTCGCTCAGAGTACACTCCCAGAAAGTATAAGGGGTGGGGCACCAGCTGTTATAGGTGGTATGAACTTAATTGCAGGTTTAATTGCAACGATTATGCAATTCTTAAAAATAAATGAACTGATGGAAAATCATAGAACAGCTGCATTAGGGCACGGGATGCTTTCCCGTAATATTCGGTTACAATTAGCTCTTCCAAGTGGTGAGCGTAGTAAGGAGGGTCTGAAATTTGTAGAAGAATGTAAAAGTGTTTACGAGAGTCTTTTAGAACAATCGCCAGCAATCCCAAAACATATATTGATGGATTTCGAACAACAGTATCCCATCGAAGGTGCGTTTACAAAACCAGAAATTCTAAACGTGCGACCAATCCCGCCACTAAAACCTCCAAAAACGATTGAACCTATACGAGCTATCACACAAAATACACCGTTTGAGAAAATTGGTAAGTACATTTCCCCTACTACTGAGGAAGAGGAAGAAGAGGAAGTTGTGTATGAAGAGGAAGAAGAGATAGACGCCGAGCAAGGTACACTAAAATAATAAACATTACAATATTGGTAAGGATTGTGGATATAACATATGGTAAAATTTTCCTTCTTAAAGGTTCTACGATACGTTTATGTAGTGCGTCATTCTTGAGCACCAAATCTATCGCCTGATTAGTAAGATCATCAATGGACTCTTTCATTAAAGTACTCGACCAAAAAAAATATCCAGTTGTTGCGACAATACACACAAAAGAGATTGATCTAATTCGTAGATATATAAAACAAGGTAAGAATGTTTTCATATGTGGTCCTATTGGAGTAGGAAAAACATTCATTCTTGAGAAAGTTTTAGAAGGTGTAAACAATATAGAATTATTACCTCATCACTTAAAACGTGATTCCTTTTTTTTACCATTTATTAAACCATCGAGTAAATATGTGTTTATAGAGGATTATGATAGTGTCTTCAAACCTATAATAGAACAGGTGTCAGATGGAGTAAAGCTCACTCGTGCATCCCTTTTAGTCACGACAACGAATATGTGTATGTTTCCCAACTTTGAAACTGTATTTATCCCGAAACATAAACCCGAAGTCCTGATGACTTTAGTTGAAAAGGATGGGAATGATGTGTATGATGCAGCTGTGAGATCCCTTGGAAATATTCGTAATTTTTTCACGTATATGGAAGGATATGATGAAATAGACGATTTCAAAACACCTAAAGAGTTTATATCCGAATTTTTATCGGGTGAAGGACCAATCGAAATACTTGACAGTGTTGCTGAACACGGACATATGTGGGATATTTTTCAGGAAAATTACATAGACTCAAAGGGTGCAGATTTGGTCGGAGCATCAGAATCTTTCAGTGCCGCAGATTCCTATGACAATCATATTTATCAAAGTGGAAATTGGAATCTCATGCCCTATTTTGTTCTTCACGCTTTAACAATACCTAAGGCATGTCTCGGTGAACCACTCGATAAGGATAAGATAAGACCGGGCAGTTGTTGGACTAAATTAGGAAATTATAAAATGAGAAAACAGAAGTTCTATGAAATTCGTAGAAAATCTAGAATGGGGTTGGGTGTAGAAGAATTGTGCCTATTAAAGAAATATGCAGAAAAAGGAGACTTAGAACCACTACTAGACTATAAAATCACCCCACAAGATTTCGATGTTATCAATCATCTTGCTGTTGGAAATGGCTTAAAATCAAAGGACGTAACAAGAGTAAAGAAAGCATTGAAGAATGCCTACGACAGATGAAGATCTCGCTACGAAAGAAGAAGAACATGAATGCGTAAAAATCATCGGGAACGAGATTCTCTACTATGGTGATATCGACCGCGAAAACGCCCTTGTATTCGTCGAGAAGTTTAAGAAGCTCGAGATTGAAATGCTAAAGAAAAAGGCTGAACTCGTTGGGTATGAACCACAAATCCGGGTTCACGTGATGAGTGATGGTGGTGACGTCTTCTCGGGCCTGAATATGATGAATATTCTAGAGCGTTCGAGGGTAAAGGTCATCACAATCGCTCAGGGAGCTTGTTGTAGTGCTGCAACATTCGTGGTACTTGGTGGTTCAGAGCGTCGCATGGGTAAGAATGCATACTTTCTGATTCACCAGATGTCGACAGAGTTTTGGGGTAATTATCAAGAACTCAAAACTGAAATGAAGTCAACCGAAAAATTCATGAAAATGTTGAAAAAAATGTATATGTCTAAAACGTCTATCCCAGAAAAGAAGTTTAAGCGTCTGATGAAGAAGGACATTTACCTGTCACCGTCGAAATGTCTTAAATATAAGATCGTTTCTTCACTTGAGTAATCGTCGTGTGACGTTTGTATAAACCCAAAATACATAAAAATATAAAAATGGTACAAAAAGTATTTGCATTTAATGGTAAGAAGCTTCGTTCGGGAGGCCTAAGTCGTTCCATTCTACCATAATTCACAACAGGTATTTCTGGCATCTAATTAAGGTTGAGAAAATATTTACCCGTATAATGGAACGCCTTATCCGACAAGATAAGCATAACCGCGATCGTTACATCGATATCAAGGTTGAAGACTCGAAAGACGGATCCACAGACATCGTGAAGGTATCTGGTATTGTTGGGAGTGATAAGTTTACCGAGTCACGAACCAAAGTCAAAACTGGATACGATAAGGCTCTCAAACGAGCCCAAACGATGTGGAACAATGAGAAAGTGAAATGTACGCAAATTCTACCCATGTTGGCAAACAAGTGGGCGGAACGTGAAAAATATATATCGACTCCATTCTACGTTCAACCTAAACTGGACGGTATCCGTCTAATTGTTTCGAAAGATGGTTGCTTTTCTCGCACAGGTAAACCCGTTGACGGTTTCAAACACCTGTGTAAAGGTCTCCGCGACGGAGAGTACCTAGATGGTGAATGTTACGCACCTGATCGAACATTCGAGGATATTACAAGTATGTTCAAGACCAATCCGGATGCACTCGAATTCTATATTTTCGATTACTTTGATCTAAAGCGACCGGAACTCACTTTCGAACAACGTATGGACTGTGTAAGTGTTGAGACTATTTTGGTTCATGATAAGAATGAAGTGAAAAAGTACCACGACAGGTTTACATCTGAGGGGTATGAGGGAGTAATGATCCGTGATCGAGAAAGTACGTATGAAGTTGGTCAGAGAAGTAATTACCTTCTCAAGTATAAAACATTCCAAACGGAGGAATATGAAATTATCGGTGCGAAAACGGGACATGGACGGGATGCAAACGCTGTAGTATGGGTATGCAAAAATGCAGAAGGACATAATTTTAATGTTCGACCCGAAGGTACAATTTCTCAGCGCGAAGATCATTATGCGAATTACAAACAGTATCTGGGAAAGATGCTGACTGTGCGTTTCCAAAACCTTACCGCGATAAATGTACCGCGGTTTCCAGTGGGTGTGGTAATTAGGGACTATGAATAATATTTGTAATTATTAAATGAATAGAGTCGCAATTGATATCGATGAAGTCTTAGTAAAATTTCTCTTCCCCATGGCAAAGTATCACAACAAAGTTATCCGAAAACCAAGGTATAGCTATGTGTATCGTGACATATTTGATATAGATGAACCAGCCTCACAAAAAATGGTACACGAATTTTACCAATCTAAAGCTTTTACAGAGCTTACACCCATCCAAGGGTCTCAAAAAGCAATGTTTAATCTTAAAGAACGTTACAACAAAATGTACGTCCTCACTGGACGCCAAGATATGGCTCGAAGAGAAACCGAAAGATGGATAGATATGTACTTCCCAGGTGTATTCGATGATGTTATCCTCACAAATAGTTATACACCGAATGAAATACACAAGGCGGATATATGTCGCGCCCTTAGCATAGGTCTCCTGATTGATGACAATAAGGCTATATGTGATAGGTGTATTGAAAACGGTGTACGCGCTTTAAATTTCATCGGTGGTGAGGATGTTATTTACCCGTGGTGTGAAGAGAGTGACATAAGCATACAGGGGTGGGTGGATGTTCGTAGAAAAACTTAAAATGTCTTCGTAGAATAGATGTTCGCACTTCTCTGTAAACCAATCGCTGTTCCAACACCCAATGGAAATCCCGTCCTTCGTGCAAATGATTGTCGCATAGCGTATGTAAAACCATCTCAAACCCAAGAAGGTAAACTTGAGCTTGAGATACTTGAAGCACCTCCAGTGTATATAGGTTCGGATAAGGTGAGTGAAAATTTTTAAAAAAATGGGTTACTAATTTTAATGAGTGGTCCATCGGGGGTTTTCTTCATAAAAATCACTTCATCGCATTCACCACCCTTCATAGCCAGTTGGGGTTCTCC
>Ga0308010_1001992_pt1 | contig 10913 bp, 12 predicted proteins | sample Neamet129_FD_202368 | JGI IMG/M metagenome (GOLD analysis project Ga0308010, IMG submission 202368) | Marine microbial communities from water near the shore, Antarctic Ocean - #129 | ecosystem: Environmental > Aquatic > Marine > Unclassified | place: Southern Ocean | collected 2014-07-24 | reverse complement strand
AAGACATTCGACTTAATATCGCTGTGGAACAAGACAATAAATCGTTTCTGAAGCTCACCCTTAAAGTGAGAGATAAAATTGTTGCCGATGGACTTGACGATGAAACTTTCGATGTCACCCAGAAAGGAAAACATGTTAATGCAGAAGAATTCAACAAACTTCTCGAAAACGAAAATACGATTTGTGTTGACATGCGAAATCATTATGAAAGTGAAATTGGTCATTTCCAAAACGCTGTGACACCCGACGTGGATACTTTTCGAGATTCCTTACCGCTTATCGAAAATGACTTAGCGTCTCACAAGGAAGAGAAAAATATTTTGATGTATTGCACAGGAGGGATTCGTTGTGAGAAAGCAAGTGCTTATTTTAAACACAAAGGATTTAAAAAAGTTTTTCAGCTTGAAGGTGGCATTATTGAATATGCCAGACAGGTCAAAGCAGAGGATTTAGAAAACAAATTTTTAGGTAAGAATTTCGTTTTTGACGAACGTAAAGGAGAACGAATTTCGGAAGAAATTATTTCAAAATGTCATCAATGTAGTGCTCAATCTGACGTTCATGTAAACTGCGACAACCAGGCTTGTCATTTGCTGTTTATCCAGTGCGAATCTTGTCAAAAGAAAATGCAAACGTGCTGCTCTTCAGATTGTCAAGACATTATCAATTTGCCTGAAGAAGAACAAAAATTCTTGAGAAAAGGCAAATATAATAGTAATAAAATTTTCAAGAAGGGGAGATCGGAAGTGCTGAAATTTAAATAATAATTAAGATTTTCTATTCTGAGTTCTTTTGAAAATAGCATTATCTTTAAATTTTAAAATTAACCAATGAGTTGTGCAAGTTGTTCAAACAGTGGGTCAGGAGAACCAAGAGGTTGCAAAAGCAACGGTACTTGCGGAACAGATAGTTGTAATAAGTTGACAGTTTTTGACTGGCTAGGAAACATGCAGTTGCCGCAGGGCGAAAAGCGATTCAACATTGTTGAGGTTCGTTTTAAAAACAGCAGAAAAGAATTTTTCACCTTACCCGACCAACAGGAAGTTGCCGTTGGGGATTTGGTGATCACTCAGCTTGAAAATGGCTATGACCTAGGAATGGTTACTCTTACGGGAGAGTTGGTTCGTTTTCAGATGAAAAAGAAAAAAGTCACTCTCGATAGCGAAGAGGTTAAGAATATCCTCAGAAAGGCCAACCAAAAAGAAGTTGATAAATGGCAGTCTTTTAGAGATCGAGAACCCGAAATTCAAAAAAGAGCGAGACAACTTGCGATTGCCTTAAAACTTCAAATGAAACTATCCGATGTTGAGTTTCAAGGTGATGGACGAAAGGCTACTTTTTATTATACAGCCGAGCAGCGCGTTGACTTTAGGCAGTTAATAAAAGACATGGCACAAGCATTTAATATTCGGATAGAAATGCGACAAATCGGACTTAGGCAAGAAGCTTCTCGTTTGGGAGGAATCGGTTCTTGTGGTCGCGAGTTGTGCTGTTCTACTTGGTTGACGGATTATAGATCGGTGTCAACTTCTGCCGCAAGGTATCAGTTACTATCCTTGAATCCCCAAAAATTAGCGGGTCAGTGTGGTAAATTAAAATGTTGCCTCAATTATGAGCTGGACGCTTATCGTTCTGCCCTTAAAAATTTCCCAAAAACTGACACCCAGTTGCAAACAGAAAAAGGAATAGCCGTTTTTCAAAAAATGGATATTTTTAAGGAACAAATTTGGTATACTTACAAAGGAGATTGGATGAATTGGCATCAGCTGAGCCTTAGTTCTGTAAATGAAATAATTGCTAAAAACAAGAAAAACGAAAAGGTGGCAAGCCTAGAGGAATTCTGTCTAGAATTAAAAGCAACCACAACCGCGACTAAAGATCTTGTTTTTGAAAATGTGGTGGGACAAGAAAGCTTAAATCGATTTGACCGACAAAAGAATAAGAGTAATAAAAATAAAAAGAGAAAAAACAGAAACAAACCCCCCTTTAGAAATAATGCTTAAAAACTTGATTGTTTTAGGGATCTGTTTAATAGGGTTACAATCCTGTAAAAATTCAGATTTGTATCTGAATTATCATGACTTTAAAGATCAATGGGAAGTAAATGAAAAAGTTATTTTTGATTTGAATCCAGAATCAACTGAACCAGTAAACCTCATGATCTATTTGAGGAATGACAATCGGTATATTTTTTCAAATATTTTTATTATTGCGACATTAAAAGAAGGGGATAAAACCTTATCCTGTGACACCTTAGAATATGCAATGGCAGACCCAAAAGGGGAGTGGTTGGGAGCTGGTTTTTTAGAGTTAAAAGAAAGTAAGCTTTGGTGGAAAGAAGATTTTGATTTTCCTCAAGGAGAAAACATTACCGCAACATTCGAACATGCTGTTCGTCATGGTGGTTCTGAAAAAGGGATAAAAGATTTGGAAGGAATTGTTGGGGTTGGACTTTCCATAGAAAAAACAAGGGATGAATAAAAAGAAGAAAAAGAAAACTGTTAAAAAGTCTTACGCTACTGTTGTAAAAATCTTTTGGAGTGTTTTTTTCTTAGGATTAATTTCTCTTGTCGGTCTTTTTGGACTTTCTTCGCTTGGTTTGTTAGGTCCAATGCCTCCTCTAGAACAGCTTGAAAATCCAAAAACAAATTTAGCGACTCAAATTATTTCTTCCGACGGAATGGTTTTTGGGAAGTTCTATTTTAATGACAACAGAACTCCTATTTCATTCGAAGAATTACCTAAAAACATTGTTGATGCATTGATAGCAACAGAGGATGAAAGGTATTTTGAACATTCTGGAATCGATTGGAGAGGATTTCTCAGAGCCGTATTTTATTTGGGAAAAAAGGGGGGCGCTAGCACCATTACTCAGCAACTGGCGCGTCAGCTTTTCGTTGGGGTCCGATCCAGGAACATGCAAGAGGCGGTTGTACAAAAAATAAAAGAATGGGTACTATCCGTTCAACTGGAAAGGCGGTATACCAAAAAGGAAATCATAGCCATGTACCTGAACATTTATGATTTTGGATACAATGCTGATGGGATAAGGTCTGCATCTAAAATTTATTTTGACACCACACCGCAATCACTTAGCATCGAACAGTCGGCCACCTTGGTTGGAATGCTAAAGAACTCTTCGTTGTACAACCCGATGAGACGCCCAATAATAGTAGAACAAAGAAGAAATGTCGTTTTTCAGCAAATGTTACGTAACGGATTGATTAACAAAGAAGAAAAGGATTCGTTGAGTTCAATTCCATTAAAAATAACTTATTCTCCGGAGTCTCACAGAGAAGGAATGGCGACCTATTTTCGGGCCTATCTGCAAGAGTTTATGAAGAAGTGGACTCGAGAAAACACAAAGCCAGACGGTTCAAATTATAATATTTACCGAGATGGGTTGAATATTTACACTACCATTGATTCGAGGTTACAGAGCATTGCAGAAACTGCAGTTTCAACACACATGAAAAACTTACAGGATGAGTTTTTTAATCAAAACACGAAAACAAGAAACCCGACGGCTCCCTTTTTGGATCTTCGTGATGGAGAAATTAATACCCTCTTAGAAAGAGCAGCATACAGAACCGAGCGCTGGAGAAAAATGAGAAATGCAGGCGTTGAAAAAGAGGTCATTCTCGCCAGCTTTCACAAAAAAACTTCAATGCAAGTTTTTAGCTGGAGAGGGGAAATAGATACGGTGATGACTCCAATGGATTCTATTCGTTATTACAAGTATTTTTTAAGAGGCGCTATGATGTCAATGGAACCGAAAACAGGACATGTGAAAGCGTGGGTGGGTGGATTTAACTACAAGCACTTTCAATATGATCAGGTCAAGCAAGGAAGGCGACAAATCGGGTCTACATTCAAACCTTTTTTATATGCGACTGCAATCGATCAATTGAAACTTTCGCCCTGCGATTCGCTCCCTGATGCATTATATTGTATTGATGCACTCAAACATGGAAATATGGATCCTTGGTGTCCAAAAAACTCGGGAGATAAATACGGGAGAATGCGAACTTTAAAAAATGCCTTGGCAAATTCAGTCAACACTGTTAGTGCTCGAATTATGGACATGGTAGGGCCAAAACCCGTCATTGAATTAATTAGAAAAATGGGGGTTACTTCTCCGATTCCAGCCGTTCCCTCTATTGCACTTGGGACGCCCGACATCAGTCTTTTTGAGCTGGTTGGAGCCTATGGAACTTTTGCCAATCAGGGCATATACATCAGGCCAATTATGATAACCCGTATTGAAGACAAGAATGGAATGGTTTTGTTCGAGGTTTTGCCTGAAACGAAAGATGTAATTAGCGAAGAAGCAGCTTATGTAACGGTCAACCTTATGAAGGGAGTAACAGAACATGGCTCTGGAGCAAGATTAAGACACGCAGGGCTAGAAAAAACAAATTATATTTATAAAAATATAGTTTCTGGCTATCCTTATGTTTTTGAAAATGCCATTGCCGGAAAAACCGGAACCACTCAGAATCAAAGTGATGGTTGGTTTATGGGAATGGTACCTAATTTAGTTACAGGAGTTTGGGTTGGAGGAGAAGATCGTGCGATTCATTTTAAAGACATTGGTTTTGGTCAAGGAGCGACGATGGCCTTACCGATATGGGGAATGTACATGAAAGGGGCTTATGAAATACCCGAATTAGAAATTTCTATCAAAGATTTTGTTGCTCCAAAAACGGTTACAATTAACTTGGATTGTGACAATTCAAAAAGCAAGTCTGATTTGGATGAGGTTTGGGAGAAACCCAAGGCTAATTTACAGGAGTTAGGCTTTTAACTTAGTTGTCTTCGGCAAACCATTGAGCGAAAGCAGTCTCCGTTTCTCTCAACTTGAGCGAATGTAGCTTAATTTGTTTAGGCAATCGTGCTTTAATTTTTTCAGCAAAATCTACTACCATCATTTCACTTGTAGGTTGGTAATTTACTCTAACAATTTTGTGTCCCCTATTTTCCATTTCTTCTGCAATCGCAATGTGGGGGGAGCTTACATTCAAAACAGTCGCATGATCAAAGGGGTCGACAATTTCTTGCTTAACGATTTTTTTTAAGTCACTAAAATCAATTACCATTCCATTTTTTACATGGGTGTTGTCCTCAACCGGGCTTCCGATGACAGCTACATCTAGCTTATAGCTGTGTCCATGGACGTTTTTGCATAGTCCGTCGTAGCCATATAGGGCATGTCCTGTTTCAAAAGTAAATTGTTTGGTTACTCGAACTTTCTTATTCATAAATTCAAAGTGATTTAATAAAATTTTGAGTAAAATCTGAAAGCGCAAGTTTAGACGTAATTTCAGCATTTTTAGGAAGTAATTCCTCCCAATGATCTGTGTTTTTCCAGTGCAGCTTTCGAAGCGCCTTACAGGCTCCTGGAGCATAAGAGGCAAAAAGCGATGCTTTTTCATTTAAAGCAGCGTCAAGGGCTTCAGTGTCTTTGCTTAAGTGGGAGTAAAGCCCCTTTTCAGTGGCCCATGAAGCAGTTTTCCAATTTTTACTATCAAGAGATAATTGGGTAAAAGCTGTGACGCCTATTTTTCTACTCACTGCAGGCTCAATTACGTAAGGCCCTATTCCAATAGATAATTCTGAAAGCTTTATGGCCGACTTTTCACTGGCAAAAGCGAAATCACATGCAGCGACAAGGCCAACGCCTCCTCCGACAACTTTTCCATGAACACGTGCAATGACAAATTTCGTCATCTTGCGAATGGTGTTTATCAATCGTGCAAAACCCATAAAAAAAGCAGTCCCTTGTTCAAGTGTTTTCACTTCTTTTAAAGCATGGAGGGATGCTCCAGCACAAAATGCGCCTTCACCTTCACTTGTGATAATCACAACACGAACTGCGGTGTCATTTTCAGTTTGAACCATTAATTTCGCTAGCTGATCTAATAGTTCAGGCGGCACACTGTTTCCTTGAGGGTGTCCAAAACATATTTTGGCGATTCCTTCTTTTTTTTCTAAACGAATGGATCCTTTCATACTTGCATCAAAAATAACTATTCTATTTTGTTTTGTCGTTATTTTTTAATAAACACAATAATGCATTTGATATAAAGAAGTATTTACCCTTGCTTTCCAAAAAAGCGAGTTAAATTAGAAAATTATAATTTAATTTTTTAAAGTTTGAGGGAGGGGATTATTTTATGCTTATTAATGATTTCAGTAATTGGGAATGCTCAAGAATATATCGATTTGCATGTTGACAACGACCTCTACTTTAATACGGACTGGTATTATTCTAGTGGAATCTTTATTGGCACCGGAAAACAAAGAGTTAAAAGTAACGATGGGGATAAAGCTTTAAAACCACAATTTGTTCATTGGACTTTGGGGCAAGAAATATACAACCCGAAAAAGCGTTATAGTAATGATGAATCAACATTTGATTACCCGTTTGGTGGGTGGTTGTTTTTAGAAAGAAAACTACAGACTTATATAGATTCAGTTTCAATATTCGAATGGTCGGTAAAATTTGGAGTTACTGGGAAAGCATCTTTCGCACCTTATATACAAAACTTATATCACAAAAATGTATTAGGCCTTAAAGATTTAAGTTGGGAAAAAGCAGTTCCACAGAGCACTCATCTTAATATAAGTTTTCAATACCGAAAACGATTTAATCTTACGAATCAAGTTTCATTATTAATAAGTGGTTTTTCTAATTTAGGGACGCAACGAATAGGATTGGGGGGAAGGTTTGGAGCTCTGATAGGGACTTCTAAGATTATTTCATTTACTGGGAACCCTTTGGAGGCAGTTGGCAAAGCTTTTGCTTTTTATCTCGGAACAAGACAGGATTATCGCATTCATGATTACATGGTTTCCGGTAGTTTATTTAATGATGATGCCCCTTTTGTAATGAGTGCTATTCATTATAAAAATAACATTGAATTGGGTTATGTTTTTCATACAGAGCGATGGAAATCATTTTTTTTATTTAATTTGGTTTCCAAAGATGTTGAAAAACAAAATAAAAACAGACATAAGTATTTAAGCATTGGGTTAACACGTTATTTCTAATTTTGTAAATTAGTAGAAATAAATTTTGTTAAAATAAAATCCATAGTCCCAATCTTGTTTACTTTTTTTTTCACTTCATGTTTTGTAACTAAAGTTTATGAAAATAATGTAGAGGAAACATCTGCAATTAAGCCCTTTCAGTTTAGAAAAGAAATGATTCGTTCAGGAAAAGTGATTGAGTTGCCTCTTGGCAAAAAATCCGAATTATTGTTTTATGGAAAAGCCTACTCTCCTGTTGATTCCTTTTTCCTTCAGGACTCCATTGTATTTAAGCCCAATGATACTATCGGGGCAAAAGAGATTCCTATGATCAATCGTTCCACTTTTAGATATTACTGGAATTGTCCTGTCGTGATTCTTAAAGGTAAAGTTATTGATAATGACAGCTTAGAAATTATTCACATAAAAGGAGAAGAAGCGCTCACCAAATATGATAAAGAAGGAAAAAAGGGAGCTGTGGAGATAATTATCACCGATTAAAATGGTTTCTTCTTAGGATTAAACACAAAGCAATTTACGCCTAACAACAAGCCGCTAAAGTTGTTTTTTTGAATTGAAAATGCCTCTGAAGATTTTTTAATAAATCGGTATTGTATTGAAACGTTTAGCCTTTTCCAAACGTTGTATTGTAAAGAGAAAAGCCAGCCTAAGGTGTTTTTAAAAACCCCATTTTCATAAACATTTGACTTATCGCTTAGGTTTATAATTTCAGAGTTTTTAGCTATTAACAAAAAATGATAGACCGCTCCGGTTTCTAGGATAAAATTTCGGGAAGGAGAAACCCTAATGGTTAATGGAAGGGTGATATAGCTTAGTTTGTCTGTTGAGGTGTTGGTTGAGAGTTCATATTGATAATGAATATTAAAGAATCCGATTCCGCTTGTCAACCCAAAGGTCTTGGAGAGCTTATATTGAACGTTGGCCCCCAAAGCATAAGTAATTCCTGGTTTTGAATAATCTTCGTTTAAATTAACCCGGACGGCAAAGGCTTGTATGTCAAAGTTCCAGGTTCTGTAAAAGGCATCAAGATCTGGACCTTTGTTGTATTGAAGCAATAAGTTTGCATCTCCTTGTGCCAGCATTACTATTGCAAACAGATTAAAGAAAATAAACGTGATTTTTTTTATCATTTTTGCTTTTAACAAAAATAACGCATTAAGCTAAAACGTGCTACTTTTAATAGGTTTTAGTGACAATACAGAAATTGAATCAGATAAAAATCGTTAAGTTGTATTGAATATGAGAGTTATAGTCCTAATTATCATTTTATTGTCTTTGACCCAACAATGTGTCCTACCTTCCGACCCACTGGTAATAGGTCATCGAGGCGCTCGAGGACATATTGCCGAAAACACTTTACCCTCGATTAAAAAGGCGATGGAACTGGGGGTTAACGGCATAGAGATTGATATTTTTCGCTGTGCTTCGGGAGAGTTGGTTGTTTTTCACGATAGGACACTAGATCGGCTGACGGATGCAAAAGGCCCTATCGAAAGCTTGACATTAGATTCGATAAAAAAAATCGATGTACTGGATGGGTATTCAATTCCTACGCTTGACGAGGTCTTGGATTTGATCGCAGGTGAAGTTTTTTTAAACATAGAATTGAAGGGAATTAATACGGCCATTTTAACGGATAGTATTTTAAAAACAAAATTTGAAAAAGGAATTTGGAATTCGGATAAGATCATCATTTCCAGTTTTAATTGGAAAGAGCTCGAAGTATTTTATGAAGTCAACAAGCAAGTTCAGATTGCTATATTAATAGATTACAATCCTTTGGATGCCCTTCCAATTGCAAACCAACTAGCAGCTTCTGCGATCAACCCAAATTATAAATATTTGACGGCAGAAAACGTGTCAAAAATTCAAAAGGAAGGGTTTAAGGTTTATCCTTGGACGGTGAATGAAAAAGAGGCTATCAATGCAATGATTGCCTTTGGTGTGGACGGAATTATTACAGATTTTCCAGAGCGAGTAAGCACTAGCAAATAAGGTTCAAAACGTTATTTACCTCTTCCTACTTTTTTCACTTGTGTTGATTTTCCAAATCCTTTTGAAGATTGCTTTCCTTTTATTTTAGGAGTTTCGATATTCTTTACTTTACTATTTCCAAAAAACTTGCTGCTCATTGTTGTTATTTTTTATAAAGCTAATTAAGATAAATTAAACTTCCTATTGATTTAACCTTTATAGCAAATGCTACTTTATTAACCAATTTGATTTTTTGATTTTACACCTTTAGTTTCTGTAAGAAAACAGAAAGTTACTGTAAAAAATAAATGCATTGACTAAAGCATAAAAAATTGCGGGTAACATTTTAAACAAATCATCCTGAATTTTAATCCTAACTAGAACAGCCACCATCATCATGACTGTTAATCCAAACGAAGCGACAAATATTATACTCGGCAGAAACAGCCCTACAATCAAGCCCAACCCACCAATAAACTGAAGACTCCCGATAGAATGTCGATATTTTAGATAGCCCCAACGATCGTATTCGGCAATCATTCTTTTGGACTTAAAAGAAGCGATACCGTAAAAAACAAATGAAATCCCAGAAAAAAAACTTAATATAACATTTAAGGTCATTGGCTAAGTAATCCCCAATTGACAGCGGCTATAAACAACGATAAAGCTAAAAACACCAAAGAAGGAATGTATTTAGCAATAGGATTTTTCACTTTTATATGTGCCAATTGGGCACAAAACATAAAAAAAGCCATACTTAATGAAGAAAAAAGAACCAAACCAGGGTAGAAAACACCTGCAATTAGTAATGCAGAAAGAGAAATTTTAGAGGCACCAACTATATTTCTGACCAAATCAGAAAGACCATATTGCTTGAATTCCTTTATGATGTTTTCAAACCTAAAAACCCAAACGTAAAGTACTGAGAGGGCAACAATTAATTGAGCTACAACTGCAATTTCATCCATGATTTAAATATAAATATAATATCTAAGGTACAATAATTTGTTCTAGTAAGCTTGGCTAATGATTTTGACGCTTCAAAAACAAAAAACTAAAACAAAATATTTGGAGAAAAACAAAAAACTGATCCTGACTCAGCGATATAATAAAAGTGTTCCTGATCACAACTCCATTTAACAGAAGTCTGTTGTAGAAGACACTTTTGACAATCTTATAAAATTGATTCAAAGCTTTTGCTTTACCAGAGAGTTAGTTATTATCCCTATACCCTAAAGACAAAAGAATCTATCATCTGTTCACTTAAACTCACACGATTGACTATGACTTTGGCTTAAAAAGAAAAAGCCACTAGAGTTAATTAACGTTTAGGGTTATTTACCGCTTTTTTAAATGAAAAGTTCAAACTTGCAAAAATAAAATGGAATTGAATAAAATTATACCGCTTAGTTCCATCCGCACCCCCTTCAAGCAGCCTATAACCAATGTTTCCTTCTAGGCTTTTAGTGAAACTATACCTTCCAGATAAGGAAAGGTCAATTGCTCTGCCTTTACTTGCAATTATACCTTCTCCTAAAAAATCTATAACCGCTTTTTGAGAAATATTCCAATTGGCTAATACGTTTATTAGTGGCACGAAACCAACACTGAAGTTTTCACTTAACAGTTCTTTGTTTTTCAATGAGGTTCCAGCATCTCTAATTTTTGCAGAAAGGCCAAGACCAAATTTAAATTTGTTATTATCTGTGATTCTTCTATTATAAGTAAGTCGATAAGAATTAAACTTATAAACAGCTTCTAATGGTATGTTCGCTTTAAAATATTTTCCATCAAAAAGGATATTTCTATCTATTGTTCCAGTTACTAAACTTTTTAATGGAGCATAAAGAATTGAAAAGTGGTGTTTATTATTTAATAAAAAACCC
>Ga0308010_1001989_pt1 | contig 10935 bp, 9 predicted proteins | sample Neamet129_FD_202368 | JGI IMG/M metagenome (GOLD analysis project Ga0308010, IMG submission 202368) | Marine microbial communities from water near the shore, Antarctic Ocean - #129 | ecosystem: Environmental > Aquatic > Marine > Unclassified | place: Southern Ocean | collected 2014-07-24 | reverse complement strand
CATATTCTGGAACCTGATTTGGATTATTTTGACAGCCACCATCCATACAACCCTGAGTAAATCAACCGTATCAAACCTAACCCTAGGACCCATAAAAGGGTACCGTAAAAGAAGGGAATTCCATAGCCTGTGTGTAAAGGCCACATTATGTATAAAAAACGTTTAAAAAAGGACGCTTTATCAGAGCGATCCAATAGAATTATTTCTCCACTTGATGGATCTATGACGACAACTGTTTTGCCATTCATATGGAGTTCATCGTTAAATCTCATGCGAAATTTTGCATGTTTTTCGTGATCATTAGGCAGCCAAATATAGGTTGGATGACTGTTTGGCACCGCCTTCAGTGCAATATCTAAGAGTGTTTTAGTTTTCAAGATCTCAGATGGTGAGGTTGCCTTACTTTGGTGATTAACTGATATATCCTCGGGAAATATCCAATCAAAGATTCTCCATCCATTCATTACAGTACCAGTAACGGTTGACATTAGTAGTCCTGCAGCTAACAAAATACCTAAATTTTTATGGGAAAGAAGTGCTCTACCACGGGATGATGGTTTTAAAAAAACGCGATTGAAACTAAATCTTCGCCAGGCAGGAACCCATAAATAAATACCACTTAACAGTAAAAAAAAGAGGAATAACCCAAAAATAAACCCTGCAATATGGCCCATCCAACCGATCAGGAACGTAACATGCATCTCGCGGATAAACTCCAGAACCTCAAGAGCCCATAGATTTTGGGTTAGTTCAGTCAGGTTATCAGTTCGCAACAGCCGCTTACCTCCGGATTTGAGGTAGACCGCCCAATAGGGCTCATGACTGCTTGGCGCTTTTACTAACTGAATCCTATTAGCGCCCCAAGCAATACGAATTCTATCCAAACTAAGCGCTAGATCATCACTTTGGGCGCCAGAAATAAAGTTTAACTCTGGTGCAACCAGCGCATTTATGATTTCAAGCTTGTAGATCAAAATAGAGCCTGTCACGGCAAGCAACAAAAACACGACGCTTGTGAATAGAGCAATCTTTTTATGCCACTTATAAATCCATTTACGTATCAACGTTTACTTCCAATTTCCATAAAATATAAAACCACCTCTAGCATCCTTAAATCAGAGGTGGCTTTACTAGTTCGGCCTTCTGAGATTAAAAGCGTTTATTGTACGAAAGGCTCATAGTTCTTCCGGCACCTGCAACATACCAGTTATTATTTCTGCTGATCTGAGAATAGAGGTCAATATAACTTTTATTAAGGAGATTATGCACTCCGATACCGACAGAAGAATCGTTGTTAAACTCTCTGGACAAACTCAGATTCGCGATATCGTATCCGTCAAACGAGTACGCAGTTTTTTCAAAGCTTTTGCTACTATAGTTGATCCAAGAGAGTCTTCCATCCCAGTTATTCAACGCAAAATCAAGATGCAATTTGAGTTGATCCGGAGCTCCAGCGGAGAGCGCAATTAAGTCTGTATCATATGTCCCATCAGCATTCGTGTCGCTTCTCGCATCAACATGAGAATAACTAATCCCAAGGTCGATATCGTCAGACAAAGTTCGCTTAAAGATTACGTTATAACCATTTCGCCTGGTTGCTAAGCGATCAATCGTTAATAGGCCTTCTTCATCGGCAACGTAGGAATTACCAAAGGGAGCATCTTGCTCAAATGCAATCACTTCTAGTGAAGTCACGCCATCGTTATAGCGAATACCAACTTCCATATTTTCATGAATATTGGGACTGATTGCCAAATAGTCATTGGATAGAGTGATTCCTTGTGATATCCCGTTTGCACGAACCACCCGGCCTACCTCAGCCAATTCAAAACCTTCAGTTAGACTTGCGTATACTGATAGCTTATCGGTAATATTGAACATAGCTCCAAAATTGCTGACAGTGTCAGTAGAGTCAGTCGAACCACCAGTCACCGGCCCACTGCCTCTCGAGAAATAGTACGGAATCGGCGTAAAGCTTGGCATAGACACTTCACTATCTACACGACGGATGCCCGCATTTAGCGTGAGCTGATCAGTAATCGCCCAGTTCGCATAAACAAAAGGCGCAGATTGAACAAGCTCAGTGGGTGGGATAATGGCCATGCCATTTTGCGGGATGATTTGAGTGGTCTCTTCAGACGCTGAGTCATATCCCAGCGTAATATCGACGCTATCAATAAAAGTCCTGGATAAAGTAAATCTGAACCCATCCTTTTTAGACTCAACCGCGGTTTGTGCCACTATTGGCAATGGATTATCATAATCATCATCATAAAAACCACTTTTTATACCACCGAAGCGATAATCAAAGTCAGATTGATAGTATTGAGCTACCAATTTCCATGAGAAAACATCCGTATTGACGTAATCTAAACTAGTGGCCCGATTATCATTCGCCTGCGGCAAAGCATGGACTTGGTTATCCCAACCTCTCTCTGCACTTTGAAGCTTAACATCTGCTAGATCGCATCGATTTGGGTGACACCCAGCAACGGGGCCCCAACCTTTTTTGCCTTCCATCGTTAAGGCGGAATGCATCAACGTTAAAGAATGTGTACCGCTTGTATAATTCCCCTTGAGTAAAAGGTTATCAGTTTCAGTATCTCCGATGCTGCCAGAGTATCGTACCAAGCCAACCACATCACCATTGTCATCGTAGGACATGCCTCGATCATTCTTGGAGAGGCCAAGCATTAGATTAAAACCACCACTATTCAAGCCTGCTGTGTAAGCGATTTTTTTACTCACCGAATCACCTCCAAAAGACTCATGGAAACTTGTCCGAATTGTAATATCCTGTGAAAATCCGTCTGTTTCAGAGGGTGACTTTGTCACTAGGTTAATGACACCACCAGTGCCTCCGATGCCTTGCAATGCCGTTGCTCCATGAATAACTTCTACTTTTGAGACGAAATCCATATCAATAGGATTTGATTCCTTGTTACTGTCAAACATGCTCACGTACTGGGGTATTCCATCAACTAAAATCAGAGGATTACCACCTCGCAAAGAAATACCTCTTAGCGTTTGACTGCTCGTTGATCCACTGTAGCCCGGCACAGTAGACTCCAATACACCAGACATACTGTCTGAAACAGTAATTGCCTGCCGAATTTTTTCCGCTCCCACTATCGTTACTTGATTGGTCATCATTGCCTTTTTTGCATCGGTTCTGGATGCAGTAACAATAATTTCCTCCATCTTTTTAGGTTCCGTATCTTGTGCAGCTAACGTCGCGGTTACACTGCATAGTCCTACTACAATTATTAGACCTTTCACTTCTATATTTCTCCTGTAAGTGCTATCTCGGGTAAATCCGCCAACATGATAATGATTACCATTATCATATGCAAATGATAATGGTAATGATTGCTATTTATGTTTGTATCGGTTGATTTTAAAATTATTTTTGAGAATAGCTTCTATTTATCTGATCACTACAGTTCATCACGGTTGTTTTAAAAACCAATTTTGGAAAATTAGTTAAACCCCTCAAAGATCACCTATTTGATTAAAAGAGCGTTGTAGTTATCCCATGGACTCTTCTGTCGTCGCTAATGGTGGATTTTGTGGCACTTTAAAGTCGATATTAAGCAACCGCATGCATAAGGCATAAAACTGACCCAATGAAAGCTCTGAGGTTGAGTATAGGCGAACCAAACGCCCTGTTCGTGCAACCCTATCCTGTCCGCCCGGCATATCGCAATACCGCATAGCTACTGAGGCGGCCAAAAAATTGGTCGTAGAGAAATGTCTGATTGAACTAACTTAACGCCTATTGAATAGATAAGGTACATCGCTTATTCTTAATCGTTAATAGCTGCGCAGTTGGCGCTTTAATACGCGCCTCTTGCGCAAGCAGTACAAGTTTACAAAGCCCAGATAGCTCAGTTGGTAGAGCAAAGGATTGAAAATCCTTGTGTCCCTGGTTCGATTCCAGGTCTGGGCACCATATATAAAAAAGCCTCAGTAAGTACTGGGGCTTTTTACTTTCTGGTGTTTTTATTGACTCAGCAATTAGACTTAATGGCTAATAGGTATGCTGAGCTTGCCGGAGAAAACGGTACCATAAACCTTTATATCTTTAATTGTTTGAGGCTCTATCCGCATTGGATTTTTGTCTAAAATAACGAAATTAGCTTTTTTCCCAACGGTGATGGAACCAATCTTATGTTCTTGGTTTATGGTTCTAGCGGCGCCAATAGTGATTGCTTTTAACGCTGTATACACGTCTATTTTCTGATCGGCCGAATAAGCTAAGCCTTCTGAAGCAACACGGTTCACGGCGGTCCAAACCAAAGTGAGTGGTTCGATAGGCGCCATGGAGAAGTCTGAATGAAAGGAGACCGGCACGTTGCGATCTGTTAGCGATTTAATGCGCACTAGATTATGTGCGCGCTCATGACCTAAACCAAATTCGCCATATTTATCTGCCAGAGCCCATAGATAAAAAGGATTTACCGAAGCCTCAATGCCTAGGCTGGCAATTTGACCTGCCTGCTGGTCGTCAAAATAACCCATGTGATGCAATGTCAGTCGGTGGTCTTGACGTGGGTCACTTTTCTGCAAGGCGGCCACCGTATCTATAACCTGTTGAATGCCTTTGTCGCCATTAGCATGAATGTGCAGTTTGTAATCGCCGCGCCAGTAATCTGTAATCTGTTGAGTTAGGTCCTCAAGCGGGGTCATCCACTCGCCATGATGACCATCTAGATAACCCTCTTTCATTTGCATTAACTGAGAGTAAATAGCGCCGTCGGCAAATAATTTAACTTGCTTTGGCAGAAACTCAATGTTGTCGGTATTATATTGGGTTGGCAGTTTATCGATCCAGTCCATGGCTTTTTGGTTATCGCTAAAGCCACGATAAAGTTTAGTGCCGTTGGCTATAAGATAGACATTAAAGGGGGGCTGCTGGGTCATATAATGACTTAAAAGCCCATATTCTGTTTTAAAGTCTGTTCCAGGAAAGCCAGGTTCGGCAATCGTTGTGATGCCATTTTTTTGGATGAGCTGCGACATTAGATCAAGCCCTATCATGTATTTTTTCGGGCCCACCAAAAAGGGTGCCACTCTAGGCGCAATGGTAATCCAGCCATTTTCGAAGAAATGGCCTTTCCTCCAGTTGACCTGAGGGTTGCCTTTAAAACTTTCTTCCTGGAGCCCTATCAGTTCAATAGCCCTGTCGTTAAAGAAAATCTCATGAAATGATCGATGTATAACCGCCACCGGCTTGTCTGGTGCCAACTGATTTAGAAGTTGGCGGCTGAGATCACCGTGCCACAATTGGTGATAGCCCCAAATCATAAATAGATTTTTGCTGTCAATTTGGCTGCTATTAATACTTTGCTCTAGACGCTTTTTGTAACCCGCAGGGTCTCTAACCCCTTTTTTGATGCCGTTTGGAAACACCCAGTCATAGGGAGCTATGATTTCACTGGGCAGCACTAGTGCTGCAATCGATGGATGTACGTGGGGTTCGATAAACCCAGGCATTAGTGTTTTACCTTTTAGGTCGAACTGTCTGGCTTTAGCAAACCCTTGCCTTGCCTCAGTGAGGGTGCCGGTAAAAACAATATTTCCGTCTTGCTCAGCTACAGCCTCGACTTGGCTGAAGGATTCGCCGGCCATGGTGATAATATCACCGCCATGATAAATAACGCCTGCTGTATTGTCAGTGTTTGTAATCGGCAATTGTTGTTGACCGTCACAACCGACCAACCAAAGAACAGAGGCCAAGGAAAATAAAAGCTGTAACTTACACCTTAAACCCACACTCTTCATGAGCTCGTTCCTTTAGTATTTCTTATGTTTTCTTACTCAAACATCAAGCTCTGATATTGCTTGTGTCCCAGCAGCTGGGTCTGCCTCTATACGCTTACCCGCTCCCAGCATAATACCTATCCACCGGGTCTCAGTTTGATTTTCTAAGGCAATTTTTAACATAATAGTGAGCGGAATAGATAGCAACATACCTACTGGGCCCAGCACCCAACCCCAAAGTACCAGTGATACAAATACCACCAGAGGCGAAAGGTTAAGACCTCGGCCCATCCAGCGCGGTTCAACCACATTACCCATAATAAGGTTCACCGTTACAAAACCTATCAAGGTTAGTCCTGCCTCAAACAGTCCAAGCTGAACCAAAGCAAGTAACACAGCTGGCACTGCGGCGATAAACGATCCAACGGTGGGTATGAAGTTCAGTAAAAAGGCTATAAGGCCCCATAGCACAGCGTAATCGACGCCCAGTATACTCAACCAGATAAAGATGATGAGACCTGTTAAAAAGCTGATGGCAGCTTTGATCGCTAGGTAGCTGTGCACGCTGTCTGAAAATTTGCTCAACCATTCATGAGAATCAGCACTGCCCCTGGCACTGCGAAGTTTTTCACCAAAACTAACATTTTCAGCAAGAATGAAGATCACTGTTAATAGAATCATAAGAGTGTTGGTCATGACATTTCCAAAGGATGCCAGCGTGCTCCCGACTATACCCATCACCGCACCAGGATCGAAACTACTGCTCCATTGTTCTGCTCCAATGGCGATGCCGCGCGCACTCAGCCATTGCTGAATATCCTCACTCATAACTGATAGTTTAGCCGCGTATACAGGGCTATCTTGGCGAAAGTTGTCAACTGATGAACCTATCACCGCGGCTAAGATAAGGCCCACGGCTAACACTAAACTAATAACCAAGAAAATCGCTATGCCTGAGGGGATACGGAAGCTTTTCAGCCAGCCTAAAACAGGCGACACGATCATGGCAATGAACACCGCCAATAAGAACGGCACTAAAAGGGGCCCTGCCATCTTCAGCCCCGACACTACTATGACAAATGCAGCGGCAACGACTAGAAATCGGGAAAACGGGGGTGTCTTTTCATCCATCAGGCAACTCCAGCTAATAAGAAAGTTCAAGCGTTACAACCAACATTCATCTGCGACTATAACATTACCAACCATTGGCTTTGTATAATCATAACGTCAATCTTAATTATAAATCTCGGTAATTGATATCCAGTATTGAGTTTGAGCTAATCAATACATCAAGGCTAGATCTTTCTACTGGCGTTATGTATACAGCAATCTAGGTTTTGACTATACTCCGCGATTCCATTGTTAGATGGAAATTCTCAGGGCGGGGTGTAAGTCCCCACCGGCGGTAATCCTTTGCGTTAAGGTAGCCCGTGGGCGCTTTAGGTACTCTTTGTACTTGAAGGACAAGCAGATTTGGTGCGATTCCAAAGCCGACAGTTAAAGTCTGGTTATGAGAATGAGGTATAGACTTTAGTCGAGTAACCACTCGGATCTTTAGAGCAATTCGCCTTAGCTTGGCTGGATAATGCGCGTCTTCCCTTGTTTGCCCTCAACCCAATTTATTGGTGGCCTTGATAGCCCCTACATTAAAATTGATTTGAGCCTTTTATGAATAAAACTAGTCAAGAAATAGTAGCTCGCGGCCACATTGCGTTCGTTCAAGCCACCTGGCACAAAGACGTCGTGGACCAGCTGCGAGATTCGTTTAGACATGAATTTTCGACACTAAGCGACAAGAAGATCACATTCTTCGAAGTACCTGGCGCATACGAAATTCCTGTTTTTGCAAAGGCACTCGCTGAAACTGGAAAATACGCGGCTGTTGTAGCTGCTGGTCTGGTCGTGGATGGAGGTATTTATCGCCACGAATTTGTTGCATCCACGGTCATAGATAATCTTATGAGAGTTCAGATGGATACGGCGATGCCCGTATTTTCTGCAGTTTTAACACCCCAGAAATTTGATGGAGGCGAAGAGCACACCGCTTATTTTAAAAAGCATTTCATCGAAAAGGGGCAAGAGGTAGCACAGGCTTGCGCAAATACATTAAAAGCCCTGAGTAATATCAGCTAATCAAGTGCTTCAAAATAGTAGCTCCCACTACTGAACCCAAAACCGCCATTAAAAAAGACACTAGGAGAGGTTTTATCTCGAAATGTCCTTTGCGGAAAAATTCCACGTTGAAGACAGAGTGCCCACTAAACTTTGAACCTTGTTTGCCGCCAAAGCAGTTAAAGGTGCCAGGCCGACCCACAATAATGCTCGCAAAGTTAGTAATCCACCAGAACCTGCAATAGAGGAAATCAACACAACAAAAAGACAACAGCGACGAATACCATCTGCGTTAAGACACTTAAACCCATTCAAATTTCTAAATGAAGTGAACGCCCACTTCATTTTATATTGCTAGTTATACTTTGCTGGGGTGCTTGCCGGTATATTGTTTATAGTGCGCTCTAATAAATGCCAAATCCGCCTCATTATCGCCCGTTGGCTGAAAGAGATCACCAAGAACCAGTCGCTTGCCGGCAAAGTCAAAGCCAAACAGCAAGATCTCACAATCTAGGTCATGAGCTAAACGCAAGAAGCCTGTTTTCCATTTAACTACCTTCTTACGCGTTCCTTCAGGTGCCAACCCGATGGCGACTCCACCTTCTTTTTTCGACAAGGCTACCACCTTCTCAACAATACCCTTGGGGTCAGCGCGATTTATAGGTATACCGCCCAGCCATTCCATAAACCAGACAACGCCAGGTTTAAAGATAGTATGCTTGCCAAGCCAGCGTATACGTAGGTTCAAGCCCAAAATTGCAGCCATAGCGAAGACAAAATCCCAGTTGGATGTATGAGGAGCTGCGATAATCAAAACACGCTTAACATCGGGAATAACACCCTCAACACGCCAACCAAAAAGACCGAGGACGGTCCGGCCAAACCAGCGACTAAAAACACTTCGGTTTCCTCGAAGATGCTCAGGTATTTGATCTGGTTGCACTCGGTATTGATGTTGCTTCATTATGCTAACCTTTGAGGTTATATTATTTTTATTAACTTAGCGTATCTTATCGGTTTTTGTACGGATGAAAATAAAAGCAGACCATTCCACCAAGACCTGACATTAAATCTCCTTAGCAATGCCATTCTCGTTGACCAAGACTTTTCACATTTATCGTCAGAAAGTAACTTTTGATTTAAGTATAAAAGTGAACGCTTACTTTTATTTTCAGGGTTTTACTCTGATGATTAAAACTGATCCTTATGTATCCCTTGAAATTGGTCGTAGTATTGCTTAATAGCGACTAAATCGTAATTATTATCCCCACTGGGATGATAAAGATCACCGATCACAATTGTTTTGGTAGGGAAGTTAATAGCTACCATAAGAATAGGGCAATCTAACGCATTAGCAAGCCTCAAAAAGCCTGTCTTCCATTTAAGCGCTTTTTTACGAGTCCCCTCTGGCGTTATACCAATGACAACACCTTTGCCTTTTCTTGCCAGCCGCACAACACTTTCAACTATTGCTTGAGGCTGGGTCCGATCAGTTGGAATTCCACCTAACCACTCCATGAACCAAACAACGCCTCGCTTGAAAATAGTATGCTTGGCCAACCAACGCATTCGCAGGTTAAGACCCAAGATGGTTGCCATAGCTAAGACAAAATCCCAGTTTGAGGTATGAGGCGCTCCGATCACTAACAAGCGCTTCAAGTCTGGTATCTGACCCTCAACCCTCCAACCCAAAATACTTAGAACGGTACGACCCAACCAACGGGATGCTGGGCCACGGTTGGCTCGCAAATGCACCGGCGTTTGGTCTTGGTGGACCGTAGGTGTCTTGATACCCATAATTGACCTCAACTAGCTAAGATAAATTTACACGCAAATCAAGTTAGTGTTCACGAGTGGCTCGAAATGCAATATCTGGATGACGCTCTTCTGCCAGAGCTAGATTGACCCTGGTGGGTGCCAAATAAGTCAGATGCCCACCCCCATCAACGGCTAGGTTATCTTCTGCTTTATTGCGAAAGGCCTCTAGGGTCTTGTGATCATCAGATTCAGTCCATCGAGCTGTATGCACATTAACTGACTCATACACGGCTTCTACGCCATATTCTTCTCGAAGCCGATAAGCTACCACATCAAATTGCAGCTGGCCAACTGCTCCAACGATGACATCATTGTTGCGAAAGGGAAAGAAAACCTGAGTACTACCCTCTTCCGATAGTTGCCGAATGCCATTTTGCAACTGCTTGGCTCTTAATGGGTCTCTAAGGCGAATGCGCTTAAATAATTCGGGCGCAAAATGGGGAATGCCACTGAATTTGAGTGTTTCCCCTTCAGTAAAAGTGTCACCAATCTGTATTGACCCATGATTATGCAACCCAATAATGTCGCCTGCTACTGCTTCGTCAACAGAAATTCTCTCACCCGCTTTAAAACTAAAGGCATCTGCAATACGCACATCTTTACCGGTACGAACATGTTTCATTTTCATACCTTTAGTATATTTACCTGAGCAGATTCGTAAAAAAGCAATTCGATCTCGGTGCTTTGGGTCCATATTGGCTTGAATTTTAAAAACAAACCCACTGAATTTTTCTTCATCGGCCACAACTTCTCGCTCTGCGGCCTGTCGCGGTTGAGGAGACGGCGCCCAGCGCACAAAATAGTCAAGCATTTCACGAATGCCGAAGTTACCCAGGGCAGTGCCAAAAAATACCGGAGCGAGCCGGCCAGATAAGAATTCATCCATATCAAAAAGGTTTGTCGCGCCTTTAACCAGTTCTAGCTCCTCCAAAACATCATCGGCATAGGCGCCCAAGGCCTCACGCGCCTCGGGGGAGTCTAGCCCATGCACCTGAACGTCATCGGTCAATGTATGACCTTTCCCCTGCACATAAACATGGATAGTGTCAGTGTAAAAATTGTATACGCCACGGAATTCGCGGCCCATCCCAATCGGCCAATTAATCGGCGCAGCTTTAATTTTAAGCACTGCTTCAATTTCGTCCAATAAATCAATGGGGTCTCGAATATCACGGTCCATCTTATTTACAAAGGTTAAGATCGGCGTGTCACGTAAACGACAGACGTCCATCAGTTTAATGG